>UMHI01064308.1_pt1 | contig 11309 bp, 11 predicted proteins | sample 1965481 | NCBI WGS metagenome assembly UMHI01 (sample SAMEA4836093, study PRJEB28245) | human gut metagenome | biome: gut microbiome; material: fecal sample | place: Denmark | collected 2008 | reverse complement strand
AAAGCAACATTAAGGACGTGGGCGGCTTTGTCGGCGGCTATCTGAGCGGTGGAATACGAAAGAACACAAACGTACTTTACCGCAGCGTGGCTACGCTGGATATAGACTACGGCACGGTAAACGTGTGGGATGACTTTACTATGGCTTTCAACTTTGCGGCCATGCTGTACAGCACCCACAAGCACAGCAAGGAAACGCCCCGGTACCGTCTGGTATTCCCGTTAAGCCGACAGGTAACACCGGCGGAATACGAGCCGGTTTGCCGGAAGATAGCAGCCGAGCTGGGTATAGATTTGTTTGATGATACCACCTACGAACTGCCGAGGCTTTTCTACTGGCCCAGCACCTCAAAGGATGCGGACTACGTGTTTGAGTACCAAGACGGCCCGGCGTGCGATGTTGACAAGATATTAGCGCAATACGTTGACCCCTACGATGTGAGTGCGTGGCCGATGTCAAGCCGTGAGAACACGGTAGTAGCCCACGAGATAAAGAAAGCCGGAGACCCTACCGAGAAACCGGGCGTTATCGGCGCATTCTGCCGGGCGTACACCATAGAGGAAGCGATAGAGCGGTTTTTATCCGACTACTACGAACCGACCAACACGCCGGGGCGATACACCTACAAGCTGGGCAGCGTGGCGGGCGGTCTGGTATGTTATGAAAACAAGTTTGCCTACAGCCACCACGAGACAGACCCGGCGAGCCGCCAGTTATGCAACGCTTTCGACCTTTGCCGCATACACCTGTACGGGGTTAAGGATGAGGGAAGCCGTGCGACCGACATAACACGCAAGCCGTCCTACGCGGCCATGCAGGAATTTGCCAGCCAAGACAAAAACGTGAAACTGCTAATGGCGAGGGAGCGCAGCGCGTCCGTGGCGGATGATTTCGACAGCGTACAGGTGCCGGAAGATTATAACGATGAATGGAAAGCCGAACTGGAGTACACCAAATCCGGCAAGCTGCTGTGCAATATCCAAAACATTATACTGATACTGGAAAACGACCCTGCACTGAAAGGGCACGTTATACACGATGAGTTTGCCGGGTTTGATGCGGTTATAGGCGGTTTGCCGTGGAACAAACAGGCGAAGCAATGGAGCGACCGGGACGATGCGAATTTGCGTGTATGGCTGGAGAGGAACTACGATATAACCGGCAAGGAAAAGATAGCCGATGCGATGACAGCCGTACTGACACGGCACAGCTACCACCCTATAAAAGACTATCTGAACGGCCTAAAATGGGACGGCACACCACGGCTGGAGCGTCTGATAATAGACTATATAGGCGCGGAAGATACGGAGCTAAACCGGGCCATGACACGCAAGCATTTCACGGCTGCGGTTACGCGCATATTCCAGCCGGGCTGCAAGTATGACTACTGCTTAATCCTTACCGGGCCGGAGGGTGCCGGAAAATCTACGCTGCTGTGCAAAATGGGCGGGCGTTGGTTTAACGACAGTATAACGACCACGGAGGGCAAAGAGGGCATGGACCAGCTGCGCCGGGCATGGATTATCGAAATGGGCGAACTTGCCAGTATCAAGCGCAGCGATGTAGAGAGCGTGAAAGCCTATCTATCCAAGCGTGTAGATATATACCGGGCCGCATACGACCGCCGCACGGCGGAACACCCCAGACAGTGCGTTTTCTGCGGTACGACTAATGAAGCCCTGTTTTTGAAAGGGGACAACGGAAACCGCCGTTTCTGGGTTATCGCCGTTAACCCCACACTACGCAAATACGCAGACTGGCAGGATGCGTTAGACCGAGACCGTGACCAGCTTTGGGCGGAAGCCGTGGAGTATTACAAGCGTGGCGAAAAATTATATCTGGATGACAGGTTAGAGGCTGAGGCACGCCAAAGACAGGAAGAATATAACGACGACAGCGACGACCCTATGGTGGCAATGCTGCAAAAGTTTTTAGACATGAAACTACCGGCTGACTGGCCCACCAGAGACATAGCGGACAGGCGCAGGTACATACGCACGCCCGACCCTATCCAAGCCGATGGGGTGGAAGTCCGTACACGTGTCTGCGCAGCCGAATTTGTCTGCGAGCAACTGGGCCGAGATATGGCGGACAAGGAATTTAAGTATTTGACACGCAAAGTTAGTAGGCTAATTGCGGATATGCCAAACTGGGAGCGAATAGGCGCAAGTAGGCACGCTGACAGGTGGTATGGTGTACAAAAGGCTTTCAAGCGAATAGAGGATGTAACCGAAGATGATTTGTAACCAAAAATGGGAAATAGTTACATAGTGTGTGGGCAAGGCGATTGTAACCAAAATTTAAGTTACAAATTTGGTTACATTCAAAAGTTACACAATAAAACACTAAATATCAGACACTTATATTAAAATGTAACTATGTAACCGTAAATATGGTAATAAGATATAGTTAATGTGATTTATAGAGTTATACACACTTATACGAGTAAAAACATAGATATACACACGCATAAGGGGTATTTATAGAAAACGCAAAAACAAAGTTACAATGAAAAAGAGCATAGAAAACATAGTGAAGCACGCCGAAGTATCGGAAAAGGCGACCGAGCAATATTTAACGGCGTGTGTAAAACAAATGGGCGGTATGTGCCTAAAGTATAGTAACCCCGGCATGGTAGGTTTTCCCGACCGTGTTTGCCTACTGCCGGGCGGCGTTACTCTATGGGTGGAACTGAAAAGCAAGGGGCAGCAACTGCGTACCATGCAGCGCATACGCATATCCCAGATGTTGCGCATAGGACATTTGGTTAATGTATGCAAGAGCAAAGAGGACATAGACAAAATGTTAGAACCCTATAAAAGCGGAAGCCATGATTTATAAACCATACGACTATCAGCGTACAGCGATGCAGTGGATTATCGACAAGCCGCACTGTGGGTTATTTCTGGATATGGGTTTAGGCAAAACCGTTTCCACGCTGACCGCATTACAGCAGCTGATAGATGACTGCGAGATTAGCCGGGTACTGGTGGTGGCCCCTAAAAAAGTGGCTGAAACCACATGGAGTACGGAGGCTGAAAAATGGGAGCACCTGCACGACCTAAGAGTGGTTAAGGTTATCGGCACGGAAAAGCAACGCTGTACGGCACTGGCACAAAAAGCCGATGTGTATGTTACCGGGCGTGATAACTTTGTTTGGCTGGTGGGAAAATACGGCGGCAAACTGCCATTTGACGCACTGGTTATAGATGAGCTTACCAGTTTCAAGAGTGCCAAAAGCGAAAGGTTTAAGGCGATGCGGATAGCCGTGCCGAGCGTCAAGCGTGTTATCGGTCTGACCGGCACACCCGCACCAAATGGACTTATAGACCTGTGGGCGCAGATGTACTGCATAGACCAAGGCGAAAGGCTGGGCAAATCCATTACCAAGTACCGGGAAACCTACTTTGAGACCCACAAGTGGAATAACATAATAGTGCGGTGCGATGTGAAGAAAGGCTGTGAGGACATTATACGTGCGAAGATAGCCGATATATGCCTGAGTATGCAAGCCAAAGACTACCTGCAACTGCCGGACATGATTATAAACACCACGAAAGTATATCTGAGCGAAAAGACTATGGCCGCATACACCAAGTTTGAGAAAGAAAAGGTTTTGGAGTTTAAGGCGGAACACGGGGACGAACCGGCAAACATTCTGGCTAATTCAGCCGCAGGGCTGATGAACAAGTTAAGCCAGTTTGCCAACGGTGCGATATATGACGAGAATATGCAGGTACACGGCATACATAACGAGAAAATAGACCGGCTGGCAGAGATAGTGGAGGCGGCAAACGGTAATAGCGTTTTGGTTTTCTACCAGTACAAGCACGACATACCGCGTATCGTGTCAAGGCTGAAAGGCTATGAGGTGCGGGTATATCAAGGCGAAAAGGATTTGAAAGACTGGAACGCCGGAAAAATAGACGTGCTTTTGGCGCACCCGGCAAGTACGGCGTATGGGCTGAATATGCAGGAGGGCGGGCATTACATAGTCTGGTTTGGCACCGGCTGGAATTTGGAACACTACCAGCAAGCTAACGCCAGACTGCACAGGCAGGGGCAGAAATACCCTGTTACGGTGTACAATCTGGTATGCGCCGGTACGGTGGATGAGCGCGCCTGTGCCGCTTTGGAGGGGAAAAAGGGCGTACAGCAGAGCTTGTTAGACAGTCTTAACTACTTAATACGGAAACACTGTGAGTAATAGAAAGCGTGTGAACATATCGTTAGACCCGGCGACTTATGAGAAGTTGCAAAGGGTACAACGGGAACACGGGTTTAAGAACCTGTGCGAGCTGGTAGTAGCGTTTGCACACATACTTATAGACCGCATGGAGGTAGCAGGGAAACGGAAGTATGATTTACCCGAAGATGACGGGCGATATATAGATGCGATGTTTGACGATTTGAGCAATGTACACAGAGTGCCGGACGGAACGGTACCAGTACGGCATAATAGCAAGAAGATAAGGTAACTACTGATATGGCTAAGGACAAAGAATATAACAAGTTAATCCATACTACACGGTGGCTGAGGCTAAGACGTGATATATTAACCATGCACCCTTTATGCCAGAGGTGCGAAGCGGAGGGGCTGGTAACACCGGCTACGGAGGTACACCACATTAGACCCGTTGAGGAAGCGGTAACAAGGGCGGACAGGGTGCAGCGTATGTATGACCCACACAACCTACAGGCACTATGCCACGACTGCCACGTTAAGGTACACACGGAGTTAGGCAGGTGCGGTAGGGAGGCGACACGAAAGCGGAACGAAAAGCAGGTGCAGGATATATGTAAAAAATTTTTCGGGGATGACGGCTAATAAGGCCGGGGGTGATTTTTTAGACGGGGGTACGGCCGTTAAACCTCGCCCCCAGTCTTGTTTTTGTGTGAGTAAATTTTTGAAATTGCGGAACTTTGGAGAAAAACGAATAAATATACAGAAATAATGGCGAAAACAGTAGGCGAATACAAAACCGAGATTATAAAAGTGCTAAAAGCCCACAGGCTGTACAGTAAGGGGCTGGAAATGCAGGTTATATCTTTGGCAAGTGCTTTGCGTAATTTGGAAATGGCGAATGACCAGATAGACGGACTGACCGAAACGACCGTGTGGGAAAAGACACGCTACGGCGAGAAGCTGGCACCGCACCCGGTTTTCAAAATCGCCAAAGAGGCGCAGGAACTGGTAACACGCCAGATGAAAGCGTTAGGGCTGACCGCTGAGGATTTGGCGGGAGAGGTGGAAGATGACCCGCTGGTAAACCTTACAAAGAAGCTGACGAAGAAACGGAAGCAGCCAAAGATAATCAAACCAGACACGAAGAATGACTGAGGAAGAAAAAGACAGGCTGCGACAGGCGAAAGCCGATGTTACGGAGTTGTTGGCAAGTACGGACATAAACAGGTACCGGCTATCGGAAGTGGATAGCCGGTTAGACAGCTACGTGCGTGAAGTGGCGGGCAACCCGGACGGGCATAACCTGTATGAGCAGCTGGCAGTAGCCCGGTTTTTCAAGATGTGCGAACGCTACGGCATTAACGCTACGGAGATATGGGAGTTTTGCGACTTTTATGAAAGCCTGTATTTTCCCGGCAAGTCCGGGCAGCAATGCTACAAGCTGACACCCGTACAGTACTTCCAGTTTGCCAGTATCTTTGCCTTTTGGCATGACGGCAAACGTGTGGTGCGCGAAGTGGTGCTGTACGTGCCGCGTAAATTCAGCAAAACGACCAGTACAGCGTCTTTGGCTATCTACGACCTGTTATATGGTGATGCGAATGCGGAGAGTTACACCGGAGCGAACAGCAACGACCAAGCTAAAAAATGCTTTGACGTGATACGTGGGTGTATGCGTAAGTTAGACCCGAAAGAACGCCGGTACGTTATCAACGAACAGACCGTTAAGAGCCGCCGGAAAGACCGCACGGCGTTTGCGCAATGCCTTACCGCCAACGCCCGGACGAAAGACGGACTGAACGCCAGCACGGTTATCATGGACGAATTTAGCCAAGCGCGCAGTAGTGAACTGCTGACCGTGCTAACTACGTCTATGGGCGTGCGTGAAAATCCGCTGACGGTTATAATAACCACCGCGTCCGATGTTTTCGATGGCCCGTTTTACGAAATGTTACAGGGGTACAAGTCCGTACTACTGGGAGAGTATGAGGATGACAGCGTATTTGTACATATTTTCGAGCCGGATTTAGACGACCCGGAAGATGAGGAAAGCACGTGGCGGAAAGTCCACCCGCATTTAGGCGTAACAGTCAGCATGGATTTCTACAGGCAGGAGTACAAAAACGCGCTGCGCAATGGCAGCGAGGCTATGTTAGCGTTTCGCACCAAGCTGTTAAACCTGTACGCCGAGAATGAGCAGCGCAGCTGGATTAGTAGCACGCTGGCACGGCATATCAGCCGACCGATAGTCATAGACAGCATAAAGGGGCGGCCCGATGCTATGGTAGCCATAGACCTAAGCGAAAGCGATGATTTCAGCGCGGTTACTATGGGTATGTATGACGTTTCGCAGAAAAACTTTTATTTCCATACAGCCTATTTCTTTCCGGCTGGTGCTTTGCCGGGACACCCTAACGAAAAACTATACAGGGTGTGGGCGGACAAAGGCTATCTGATACTGACCGAGGGCGATGTAATAGACTACAGGCGTATAGTGGATTATGTGCTGTACCTTAACCAGCACGTCCGGGTGCTGGGCATAGGTTATGACCCGTGGAAGTCGCAGGAGGTTATAAATATGCTGGCAGCGTCCGGCGCGGGCAACGTGATTAAGGGCGTGCGACAGACCTACGGAGTGTTTACCGCACCCGTGGAAAGTTTCGAGCATGGGGCGAAAACAGGGCATATCTTTATAAACGACAACCCGATTAACGCCTATTGCTTTGGTAACGCCGTACTGGATAGCGACAAGCTGGAGAACTGCAAGCCGATAAAGAGGAAAGCGAACCAGAAAATAGACGGCGTGATTACTATGCTGATGTGTATGCGCCTGTTTATCGACTACGAGAGATAATTTTTTCTAAGGCTGGTACCAGATACCTACTTTTCCGTGTAGGGTAGAAACACTTTATTTTTTGGAATGGGTATTTTTACCAACATACGGAACTTTTTTAGGCGGAGCAGCACAGCCGAAGCCGATACAGGAAAAGCGAGCGCACCGCGTACAGGCGGCGTGCCGCTGCTTTCGTCCGGCTATGCGCTGAATGTCGCTACCGTTTACCGATGCGTAAACCTGTTGGCGGACAGCGTAGCCAGTCTGCCAGTGCAGTATATGCGCAAGAAAGGTAATATTTTCGTGGAAGACCGCAGCGACCGTATGCACTATCTGTTGAACGTGCAGCCGTGCGCATATCTTTCGGCGATAGACTTTTGGCAAATGGTGGTGCGCTATGTGCTGCTGAGGGGTAACGCCTATATCGTCCCGGTCTATGATTATTACAGCATGGAGGTGGGGCGGCTGGCACTGGTTGACCCGGCGTGCGTGGCGCATGACACGGTTAATGACACGTACACGATTAACGATGTCTATGCAGGTATTAGTGGCGTGTATGACGAAAGCGAGATTATCCACATAAAGGGCTACAGTCTGGACGGCAAAACCGGGTTATCCGTTTTAGGATTTGCGCGCGTGACGCTGGATATTACCGGCACTGGCGACCAAGAAACATTAAACAGGTTTGCCAACGGCGGCAATGTCCGGGGCATAGTCAGCAACGACACCAGCGTGCGAGGCTTTGGCGAGTACCAAGACAAGGAGCTGCAAAAGACGGCTACCGATTTAGATAAACGGTTTAGAGAGGGCGAGCGCATAGTATCGCTACCGGGGCAGGTGCAGTTTAGCCCGATTTCGTTAAGCAGCACGGATATGCAGTTTTTGGAGACCCGCAAATTTAGCGTGCGCGAGATTTGCCGTTTCTTTGGCGTACACCCGTCCTTTGTCTTTGACGATACCAGCAATAACTACAAGTCTGCGGAAATGGCTAACGTGGCTTTCCTCACAAATACGCTTAATCCGTTTTTGCGCAAAATCGAAGTGGAACTGCACCGAAAATTAGTACCGCCTAATTTGTGTTGTAAACGGAAATTCCAGTTTGACCGGCGCGGATTGTATGCGTGTGATTTGGATAGCCGGGTTAAGTACCAAGCGCAGACCATAGCCGCAGGGCTGTACACCGTGAATGAATGGCGTGCCGAGGAAAACAAACCGCCTGTGGAGGGCGGCGATACGGTACTGGTATCGGCAAACCTAAAGAGCATAGACGAACAGCAAGCACAGCCGGAACCGGCACCAGAGCCGACACCGGCAACGGATGAACCAGATACTAACCAGTCCGGTACTGCCACCGAAGAGCCGGACGAAAACGGAGATAAAGACGATGAAAAGGAATAAAGACACAGTAGTAAACCGCATACTGCATACCGTTTCCGATTTGCGTGTGCGTGAGGCCCCGGAGGGGCAAGCAGCCAGTAGAACTATTACCGGCTATGCTATCCTGTTTGGCGTGCCGTCTGAACCGCTGTACGACTACGAGGATGAGGAAGCGCGCGAGGTTATCGCGCCTGGTGCGGTAACTAAAGAACTGCTGGACGGCTGCGACATAAAGATGACCATGTTTCACGATAGGCAGCTGATTTTAGCACGGAGTAAAAACGGTGCAGGTACACTGACCTACGGCGTGGATGACAAAGGCGTGTATTTTGAGTTTGAGGCCCCTAATACGGTGGACGGCGACAAGGCACTGGAACTGGTAAGGCGTGGCGATATATCCGGCTGTAGTTTCGCATTCAGTACGCACTATTTCGACAGTGCGTATGTTATGCGCGATGTGCAGCGTGTGGACGGCAAGACTATCATAACGTACACGGTTAATGTGATAACCGGCATTTATGATTTTACGCTGGCAGCAGACCCAGCATATCCAGATACCAGCTGCGAGGCAGAAACCCGCGAACTGGTTAAGGAACTGAGGGAGCCGGAACAGCCGGACACCAAAAAGGAACTGGAAAAGAAAGTGCGAGAGCAAGTGCGCGAAATGCGCCGCGCTGCTACGCAACCATTATAACGAATGTTTAACCACTTAAAGTTTTTTGTATGAGTAAGAAAACGGTAAATGTGCGTGAGTTGGTAAACAAGTATCAGACCAACTGCGACCGTATCGGCGAGATTGCCGATTTGTGCGAGAAAGAGCAGCGCGAGCGTACCGAGGCGGAAACCGCCGAGTATAACGCGCTTATGCGAGAAAACCAGCTTTTGCAGATGAAGATGCAGGCCATAGCCGTAGAGCAACTGCGTGAAAATCCTAACACGTCTGCGGAAGCGTCCCGGATTATCCGCGAGAATGTAGCGGCGGGCCGCCAGACACAAATTATGCTTATGCGTGATTTGGTAATGGTAACGGACGTAGCAGCCGGTGGGATTATCCCTGTAAAGATGCAGGATATTATAGACCCACTGGTGGAGGGGCTGATTTTGGATAAAGTCGGTTTGCCTATGCCTACCGGGTTGGCTGGTGATTACATTTGGCCCACCTACGAGACTGTGGAGGCAACGATACAGGGCGAGGGCGTGGCACTGACAGACACCAAAATCAAGATGTCCAAACTGACTGCCTCACCCCAGCGTATCGGTATCGCTATCCCTGTTACCCGACAGGCGATTAACCAGACCGAGGGCGTGGTAGAAATGGTTGTAAAACGTCTTATGCCACTTTCGATTACTATGCTGCTGAACAAGATTTTGTTTAGCACGGCTAAGGTAACGAATGCTACTACGCTGGTAGGCCCGTTTGTCGGTCTGACTGGCAGTGCTACTTCATTCAGCGCAGAACCTACGTTTAAGGAGTTTAACAGCCTCAAAGCAAAAGTGCTGGCTACTGGAATTGACGGCGAACATCTTTGCTGGGTTATGACTAAGGCGCAGAAAGCTATCGCCGAGGCGACCCCGAAAGATGCGGGCAGTGGCATTATGGTTTGCGAAAACAACCAGATCGCCGGTCTGCCTGTATTCACTACGAACTATATCGGCGAGGGCTATATCGGTCTGGGCGATTGGCGTTACCAGCCTATGGGCTTGTTTGGCGATATTTCGTTTGTTATCGACCCGTATAGCCAAGCACGCAAAGACGCTGTAGATTTCGTGCTTAACGTGAACTACGGCACTACGACTTTGCGCAAAGAGGCTTTCGCACTTGCTAAGGTATCAGCCGCAGGTGCAGGGGCGTAAGAGATAAGAACAAAGGTTTAGTTTTTAAGGCAGTTTGATTATGGCTACAGTGGATATAGCACTACTTAAATCACACGTCCGGGCGGACGACTTTAGCGATGATGACCAGTATTTGGCGCACTTGCTGGATGCGGCGGAACAATATGTTACCACGGCTACCAACCGCAGCACGGATGAGCTGCTGGCAATGGGTGACGGAGAGCATTTGCCGTCCACGCTACAGCAAGCGGTTTTACTGATAGCCGGACACTGGTACAACCAACGCGAAGCCGTTAGCGGCGTGCAAATGGCGGAAGTGCCATATACACTGCAAGCCCTAATTAAACCGTATCGCAAACTGGTAGATGAAGTTACGGAATGAGAGCGGGCGCACTGAAATACAAGCTGGAGTTACTGGAGCCAAAGCGCACCACTGACCGCATGGGGGCTGAAAAGGTAGAATATACCAAGACACGCACCGTGTGGGCTGAAAGGGTTAGGGCTACAGGCACAGCCAGTGAGGAAGTCGGGGAACATTTCCCGGACTATACCGTAGAGTTTAATATACGGGACGCGCACCCGGTGCAGGAAAACTGGAGGGTGCGGCAGCTGGGCGGCTATCTGTACACCGTAACGAATATCATACCAAATCTGGATAAGGGCTATAAAACCCTGTTATGTGAACGAGTAAACGAATAATAGTTACCACTATGGCGAGAAGTGTAGCCTACGATGATAGAAATTTGCAGCAGTTATTTGCTGAACTGGAGCCGAAACGCAGATTACAAGCGATAAAAGGAGGTTTCCGCAGGGAAGCCAACAAGGTACGAAAGACGGCGATTAACAATCTGCGCGGTAGTGTCCGTTCTAACAAGGATTTGGAAAAAGGCGTGCGGGCGATAGTATTCAAGCGCAAAGCCGGATTTCGGGTTACGGTAGGCACAAAGAAAGCCGGTAAGAATGGCAAGGGCGAAGCAGGATTTCACACGAACCGGCAGGGCCTTAAAAAGCCAGTCTTAATATGGGTTGAGGAGGGTACGCAGGAGCGAAAGACCAAAGGAAACGGCGGCAAACGTGCCG
>UMHI01042350.1_pt1 | contig 11377 bp, 10 predicted proteins | sample 1965481 | NCBI WGS metagenome assembly UMHI01 (sample SAMEA4836093, study PRJEB28245) | human gut metagenome | biome: gut microbiome; material: fecal sample | place: Denmark | collected 2008 | reverse complement strand
AGTTTTCGCTCCAGTGCGGAGACATGCGAGCTGATGGTCGGCTGCGTCAGGTGCAGCAGCTCCGCGGCGCGGGAAAAGCTGCAGTTTTCCACCACGTAGACGAACGCTTCGAGCTCTTTGATATCCATATCAATGTCCATGAAGTTCCCCCGTCAGACCGGCAAAAGCAAAATGTTTTGCGTTGATAGTGCGTTGAATGCTTATTTTTTAACAGTATACACAGTTTAGCGCCGTTTGTCCAGAGAGGGAAACGGCATTTTGCAGGATTTTATGCATTTTTTGCCCGTGCGATGCACCGCGCGGGCAAAAAATGACGACTTACTGCTTGTCCTGCGCCAGCGCCTCGCCCAGCGCGATGGCGAGCTGATCGGGGCAGGAGGTATTCTTGAAGCCGCAGCGGATGCCGCGCATGCGCGCGATGGCATCCTCGGCCTTCATGCCTTCGACCAGGCGCGAAATGCCCTGAAGGTTGCCGTTGCAGCCGCCGATGACCTCTACGCTCTTGATGGTGTGGTCGTCGTTCAGCTCAATGTGCATTTCCTTGGAGCAAACGCCCTTGGTGCGGTAGTTATAAGTCATTTCTATCTCTCCTTTTCTGATAGTCCGCGCCAATCATAGCACATTCGCCCTGCGTTCGCAAGGGATGCACCGAAAAAGGAAAGAAAAAGAAGATGCGGCAATTCGGGGTGGTATTCCGCGAACAAGCGTGCTATAATTATCCTGTTAGAATATTGCCATTACAGAACAAAACGCAAAAGGAGTTGTTTTTTATGTCAGTTTTGACCGCCGTTGTTCTCGGCCTTGTGCAGGGGATCGCGGAATTTTTACCGATCTCGTCCTCCGGCCATCTCGCCATCGCGGAGCATTTACTAAGCATCCAGGGCGCGAGCAACGTGCCCGACTTTTTCGACGTGCTGCTCCACCTCGGCACGCTCGTGGCGGTGTTTGCCGCTTACTGGGATGATATCCGCGATATGATCGTGGAGTTTTTCACCGGCATCGGCGACCTTGCCCATCATCGCACGCCGAACCCCGTGCCGCCTGCGCGCCGTCTTATCCTGCTCATCATTGTGGGCACGCTGCCGCTTTTCGTCATGGTGCCGTTTCGCCGTTTTTTCACGGAGCTGAGTGATAATATGTACTTTATCGGCGGCGCACTGATCGTCACGGGCATCCTGCTCTTTGTGAGCGACCGTGTGCGCCATGGCCGCAAGACGGAAAAGACCGCCACGCTGCTCGACGCGCTGCTCGTCGGTATCGGTCAGGCCATCGCGCTGTGCCCGGGAATCTCCCGCTCCGGCATGACGATCACGGCGGGCTGCTTCACGGGCTTTGAGCGCAAGTTTGCCGTGCGCTTTGCCTTCCTCCTCTCCATCCCCGCGGTCATCGGCGCGAACATCCTCTCGCTCAAGGATGCGATCGACGCGAGCATCGACTTCTCCAGCGTGCCCGTGTACCTCGTCGGTGTCGTCGTCGCGGCGGTGTCGGGCTATGCGAGCATCCGCCTGCTGCGCTATGTTGCCGACAAGGGCCGTTTCGGCGCGTTTGCCTATTACTGCTGGGCCGCCGGCGTGCTGACGCTGGTGCTCACGATCCTGCACTAATTTTTGATTCTGAGGTGAATCATGGCACAACAGAAGAAAAAAACCACCACAACGAAAAAGAAAACGACGGGTTCGTCCCGCTCCTCGTCTTCCGGCAAGCGCACGGCGAAGAAGAATCAAAAGCGCCCCATCCGCCGTGAGGTCGCGGGCGCAATCCTGCTGGTGCTGGCGCTGTGCCTGGGCTTTAGCTATTTCCAGTCGGGGGCGTGGCTGCTCGATCAGCCGGCGAAGCTGTGCCGGTCGCTCTTTGGCTGGGGCTATTACCTCGTCGCGCCCGCACTGCTGCTGGGGAGCTACATTCTGCTCTTCCACCGTGGGCGGAACGTCGCGTCCTGCCTTGTCGGCACGGCGCTGCTGCCGGTCGTGTTCGGCGCGATCATGCACATCGCCCTCTGCAAAGAGAAGTATGTCAACATGGATGGCATCTTGAAGCTTCTGTGGACGAGCGGCAACGCGCTCGAGTCCGGCGGCGCGGTGTCTGCATCGCTTGCGATCATGCTGGTGCTGCTGGTGAAAAAGGTGCTGGCGATGGTCCTGCTCGTTGTGCTGTTCGTCGCATTTTTGATGATGGCGTTCCGTTTGACGCCTGCCGCCGTGATCGAGGCCGTGCGCTCGCACGAGCGCGTGCCCTATGAGCCAGCGGAGGAAGAGGATCTTCCGCCGCAGCACACCCATGCACCGCGCCGCAGTGCGCCGGTCCATACGCCGGACGCCGCCATCGACATTCCGCTCGACGGCGAGGAGCGCGTCATCAAGAAAAATTCCACGGGCGGCTTCTTCCGCAAGAAGTCCGATAATATCAAGAGCCCCGACGAGCTGTTAGCGGGCGGAAGTGCCGCGGAGACAAAGATCGCTGCACCCGTTTCGCCTGCCGCCGCGCCGTCCGCACCCGTTAAGCCTGTGACGGTGGAGGCCGACGATTTCGACCTGCCGCCGTTTGATACAGCGCCGAGCGCGCCCGCGCCGGTCGTCCCGGCACCCGCACCTGTGATGCACACACCGTTTGCCGCGCCCACGCCGAGCGTGCAGAGCGCACCCGTCGCCGCAGCCGCAGCAGCAACGACGGTTCCCACCGTGCTGACTGACAAGCAGGAGGACAAGCTCCGCCGCGCCGAGGTCGATGCCGCGCGCGAGGAGGTCACGCGCGAGATCGAGGGCAGCGACGCGCAGCCCCAGCCGCCTGCATATCAGTATCCGCCCATCACGCTCTTAAAAGAGGGCAGCGTGACGAACGCCGCTGAGGCGGGCGCGGAGCTGCGCAACAACTCCCGCCGCTTGGCGCAGACGCTCACGAGCTTCGGCGTGGACGCCCAGCCGGGCGATGTGGTGCGCGGCCCGTCGGTCACGCGCTATGAGTTCACGCTCAGTCAGGGCGTGAAGCTCTCGAAGATCACAAATTTGCAGGACGATATCGCCCTTGCGCTGGGCGCGAGCGGCGTGCGCATCGCGCCCATCCCCGACAAGATCTCCGTCGTGGGTGTCGAGGTGCCGAACAAGCTCGTTTCGCCCGTCAGCATCCGCACGGTGCTCGAATCCACGGAGTTCACCACCCATCCTTCCACCACGGCCTTCGCCGTCGGCAAAGACATCAGCGGCAAGAACATCGTCGGGAATATCTCGAAGCTTCCGCACGTGCTCATCGCCGGTACGACAGGCTCCGGTAAGTCCGTGTGCACGAACTCGCTGATCGTCTCGATGCTCTATAAGTCGACGCCCGAAGAGGTGCGCTTTATCATGGTCGACCCGAAGATGGTCGAGCTTGCGCCCTACAACGGCATCCCGCACCTGCTCATCCCCGTCGTCACCGACCCGAAAAAGGCTGCGGGCGCGCTGCAATGGGCCGTGTACGAGATGATGAAGCGCTACAAGATGTTCTCCGAGCACAACGTCAAGGACCTTGCCTCCTACAATAAGGTGGCGGAGACGGATGAAACGCTCAAAAAGCTGCCGAGCGTCGTTGTCGTCATCGATGAGCTGGCCGACTTGATGCTCGTCGCGGCGAAGGAGGTCGAAGAGTCGATCTGCCGCGTAGCGCAGATGGGCCGCGCCGCGGGTATGCACCTGGTTATCGCGACGCAGCGTCCGTCCGCGGACGTCATCACGGGCCTGATGAAGGCCAACATCCCGAGCCGCATCGCGTTCGCGGTCGCTTCCGCGATGGAATCGCGCATCATCCTCGACACCGCGGGCGCGGAAAAGCTCGTGGGCCGCGGCGATATGCTCTATGCCCCGCTGGGCGAAGGCAAGCCCAAGCGCGTGCAGGGCTGCTTCATCTCGAGCGAGGAGATCGAGCGCGTGGTCAACTTCGTCAAGGAAAACGGCGAGACGGACTACGACGAATCCGTTATCGACAAGATCAACGCCGCCGTCGCCGAAAAGGAGAAGGGCAGCGCCAAGGGAGGCGGCAATGCCGCGCCTGATCAGAACGCCGCCGACGATGTGGATGAGCTGCTCCCCGCCGCGATCGACGTGGTCATGGAGACGGGTCAGGCGTCCGTCTCGATGCTCCAGCGCCGCTTGAAGCTCGGCTATTCGCGCGCGGCGCGCATCGTCGACGAGATGGAGACGCGCGGCATCGTGGGCCCGTTCGAGGGCTCAAAGCCCCGCCAGCTGCTTATCACGAAAGAGCAGTGGCAGGAGCTCAAGATGAAGGGCGCCTACGGCGCGACGCCGCCGGAAGCGGAAGAGCTTCCGCCGCCGGACGGGGAAAACTGAACAAAGCGAAAGCACCGCAGATGAAATTCATCTGCGGTGCTTTTTTGCGCGTGTTTGGTTCCCCGCGCACAGGAGTCGCATAGACTGTCGGGGAAGAAGAAATGGGGGAGGAGATCGACATGGCCTATTCCGACAGGGAGCTGCTCGCACGCCTCATCGAGTGCGAAGCGGGCGGCGAGGGCGAGAATGGGATGAAAGCCGTGGCGAGCGTCGTGATGAACCGCGTGCGCTCGACGGGCGGCGAATACGCGCGCGTGGGGCAGGGCAGCATCCGCAAAATCATCTTTCAGCCGGGGCAGTTCGTCTGCGCGAGCGAGGCAGAACATGGCGCGTATAATCCGCAGAATATCTACAACATGCGTCCGACCGAAATTCATTATGAGATCGCGGATTGGGCCATTGCCGGCAACCGATTGAACGGCCTTGGAACGGCGCTGTGGTTCTTTAACCCGTTTTCGCCCTCCTGCCGCGCGAATTTTCCTTCAAATGTGGGGACGTTCGTCATGCGTATCGGCGACCACTGTTTTTATAACCCCACCGCCGCGTATTACGACACCTGAGAAAAGCAAATCAGCAGCAACGGGAAAGGGAGAGGACGTTTTTTATGATCCAGATGGGAAAAAGCATGCCGTGCCTTTATGAGCAGATGGCTGCCGTGCCCGCCATGGCGAGCGCGCAGCAGAGCGGCGAAGGTCACGTCAGCCAGAGCTATGAGCAGATGCTCGGCGGTTCGGCGGGGGCGGGGAGCGTAACACTCGTGCCGCAGAACCACGCGGAAGGGCAGTTCCAGCCCACGCCCGACGAGATCGAAGAGTCTCGGACGGTCGACAAGATGGCCTACAATTCGTGGAAGGGGATGCTCGCGCGCAACATCGGCCGTGCGGTCATCGTGAGCTTTCTTGTCGGCTCACAGCATACGGTCGTGGCGACGGGAACGCTGCGGGAGGTCGGAAACGACTACATTACGATCTATCACCCGGGGCGCAGTGCCTATCTCACGGCCGATCTGTATTCCATTCGCTTTGTAGAGTTTCCGCAAGGGGACGCGGTGCTCACGATCAATTAAAAAGGGACGCTTTCGCGTCCCTTCATTTTTTGAGTGTTAGAATCTCCTTCTCCGGCCGCGGTAGCCGCTGCCGGCTCTGCCGCGGCGGCGGTGGCCGTAGCGACGGCGGCGGGAGAACATCGTCACATAGACGACGAGCGCGACGATCAGCAGTACGACCACGATCAACAGAATGCGGACGAGCGGCTTTGCGAAAAAGTCAGACACCCTGCGCTGCGCCGTCAGGAACCACGAGGCCGATACATCGTTCAGCGCTAAGAGGTCCGTCTCGGCGTAGACCTTACCATTGTAGGAGAGCGTCAGCTTGCCGAGCACGTCGCCCGCGGAAACGGGCGCGTCGACCGTGTCGTTCGTGAGCGTCACGGTGCGCTCAAGCATGTCGGGCTCGACATTGTCGGGCAGCAGGCAGGCGATATCCTCCGCCGCGTGGGTCGAAACGTAGCTCGCCTCGCTCGAAAGCGCGACGGGCACCTCCTGCACAAGGTCGGAGGAGGAGAGAATGTCGCGGAGGACAAAGTTGTCAAAGCCCCAGTCGAACATGCGCGACGTTTCAGAGAAGCTGCGCGTCTGGATGGTCACACCGTCCTCGAGCGTCACGCGCTCTGCGCCCAGCACCACGCTGATCATGTGGCGGCTGCCGCGCAGGGCGGACGAAATGAGGCAGTAGCCCGCCTCGGGTGTCGAGCCGGTCTTGATGCCCTGCGCGTCGCGGTACACATAACCGCGGGCGCGCCAGTTGGAAATGAGAAAGTTCGTCGAATGCAGCTCACGCGGCTTGTCGGTCATGTTCGTGGCGGGCACGGTGTAGCTCTTGGAGTTGCAGATCTCCATGAATTTGTCATGCTTCAGCGCCTCGCGCGTGATGAGGTAGAGGTCCCACGCGGTCGTGTAGTGCTGGGAGTTGTGAAGACCCGTGGCGTTGGCAAAGTGCGTGTGCTCGCAGCCAAGCTCCGTCGCGCGCTCGTTCATGCGCGCGACAAAGGCGTCGACCGAGCCGTAGAGCGTTTCGCCCAAAATGTTGCACGCCTCGTTCGCCGAGACGATGAGCATGCAGTTGAGCAGCTGCTCGACCGTCATCGTTTCGCCGGGGACGATGTTCGCCGTGCTGCCGTCGCTCGACAGCCCCTCGAACGCCGATTCCGTCGCAGTGACGGAGTCGGTCAGCGCGATCTTGCCCTCGTCGATGGCTTCAAACACCAGCAGCGCGACCATCACCTTTGTGAGCGACGCGGGGAAGTTCTCCTGATGGGCGTTTTTCTCGTAGAGAATTTCGCCCGTGTCGGCCTCAATGAGAAGGCCAGCCTTCGCGTCGAGGTCAAAGTCCTCATAGGCGTCAGCGCTCGTGAGCGAAAAGAGCGGGAGCAGGAGCGAAAAAGATAAAAAAAGTGAAAACAAGCGGCGTTTTTTCATGGAAATATACCTCGTTGTATGATACAATCAAATATAGAATACAGTGAAGAGGAGCGCGCCGTTCGGCACGCTTCGACATCAGTATAGCAAAAAAGGCAGGCGAGCGCAACCGTGGAAAAGCAAGAAAAGAAAACCAAAGTCAGCGGCGTCTACCTTGTGCTCGCCGCGCTGACGGTGCTGTTCGCCGTTTCACTCGTTTTTCTGCACAAAACGGCCTACGAGGGTGCCTCGCACGGGACTTACACCGTGACGACGCAGGACAAGACCGACGAGATCACCGCGCCCACGCGCGTTGTGACGCTTGTGAACGTCAATACCGCGACGGCGGAGGAGCTTGAAACGCTGACGGGCATCGGCCCGTCGCTCGCGCAGGCGATCATCGACTACCGCGCAGAGCACGGCGATTTTACGGCGGCGGCGGACCTTTTGAACGTCAAGGGCATCGGAGAGGCGAAGCTCGAGGGATTCCGCGCGGAGATCACATTCACGGAGGAGGATGGCAATGAAAATTCTGGTGGTTGACGACGAGCAGCTTCTCGTCAAGGGCATGAAATTCAATCTGGAAAACGAGGGCTACACGGTCGAGACCGCCTACGACGGCGCGACCGCCATCGACATGGCGAAAAGCGGCGGGTTTGACCTCATCATCCTCGATCTGATGATGCCGCAGGTGGACGGGCTGACGGCCTGCATGCGCATCCGCGAATTTTCCAATGTGCCCATCATCATGCTGACCGCCCGCAGCGAGGACGCCGACAAGATCATCGGCCTTGAGTCCGGCGCGGACGACTATATCACAAAGCCGTTCAACATCTTAGAGCTCAAAGCGCGCATCCGCGCGCTGCTGCGCCGCGCGAACGCCGCACCGCAGCAAAAGCAGACTGAAACGCTCCTGTTGACCGCGGGCGGCATCACGCTCGACCCCGAGCAGCGCGTCGCCGTCAAAAACGGCGAGATCGTCGAGCTCACGGCCAAGGAATACGACCTCATCGAGCTTCTTGTCAAGAATCCGCGCCGCGTTTACTCGCGCGAAAATCTGATGGACCTCGTCTGGGGCTACACCTACGCAGGCGACTACCGCACAGTGGATGTGCACATCCGGCGGCTTCGCGAAAAGCTCGAGGAAAACCCCGCCGCGCCGCAGCACATCCTGACCAAATGGGGCGTGGGGTACTACTTGAAGGACTGATTTCCCACTAAAAGAAAGAGAAGGGGGGCAGCGCCGTGCAGATGCATGCGAGCCTGCAGCGAAAATTCAGCTTCAGCTATATCGCCATCATTCTGGCAGTGCTGATCCTGCTGAACACGTATCCGCTCATCACGTCGGAAAACCTGACGTTCCGCTCTAAGCAGAGCTCGCTGCAGGGCAGCGTCTCGGTGATGGTGACGGCGCTCTCCGGCCTTGAGGAGCTGAGCGAGGAAAACGTCGCGGGTGCGATGACGCTCGTGGAGGAGACGGGCATCTCCCGCGTGCTTGTGACGGACGCCTCGGGCCGCGTGCTGTATGACACGCGCGAGACTGACGGCGCGATCGGCCGCTACGCCTTTTATACAGAGCTTGTGCAGGCGCTTCGCGGAGAAGACGTCTTTTACACCGAATTTTCGGACAAGGCGTTCAAAAGCCGCGCGGCCTCGCCGGTCATCTACCACAGCCAGACCATCGGCGCGGTGTATGCCTACGAATACGACACCGAGCAAGCGGAGCTGCTGCTGTCCCTGCAGCGCAATCTCCTGACGATTTCGGCGGTCGTGCTGGTGTTCGCCGGCGGGATCAGCGTACTCTTATCCCGTGTGCTGACGCGGCGCTTCGGCGTACTGACCGACGCCATCCGCAAGATGCGCGAGGGCTCGTACAGCCACCGCGCCGAGGTCGGCGGGCACGACGAGATCAGCGAGCTCGCCGCCGAGTTCAACGACATGGCTGACCGGTTGCAAACGACGGAGGACGCTCGCCGCCGCTTCGTGTCGGACGCGAGCCATGAGCTCAAAACGCCGCTGGCCGGTATCAGGCTTCTGTCCGACTCCATTTTGCAGACGGAGAACATGGACGCGCAGACCGTGCGCGAATTTGTCGGTGATATCGAGCAGGAGTCCGAGCGCCTGGCGCGCATCACGGAAAATCTGCTGCGCCTGACGCGCCTGGACAGCGGCATGCTGCCCGAGGCGCAGCGCGTCGACCTCTCATCCGTGATGGCGCGCGTGGTGCGCATGCTGCGCCTTGTGGCCGAGGAAAAGCAGGTCGACCTCTCCTATGAAATTCGCCGCGAGGGACAGACCCTTGCGAGCGAGGATGAAATTCACGAAATCATCTACAACCTGACGGAAAACGCCATCAAGTATAACCGCCCCGGCGGCTTTGTGAAGCTGCTGCTCGCGGGGGATGAAAAGGACTGCCTTCTCACTGTCAGCGACAATGGCATCGGCATTCCGGAGGGGGACATGCCCCGCATTTTCGACCGCTTCTACCGCGTGGACAAGATGCGCTCGCGCGCCGCGGGCGGTACAGGCCTTGGCCTTTCCATCGCCGCCGACACGGCGCGCCGCCGCGGCGGCAGCATCGAGGTCCGCGCCCGTGAGGGCGGCGGCACGGTGTTTACCGTGCGCCTGCCGCGCTGCGAAGAGGGAGGGGATGAGACATGAGAAGACGTCTTTCCCTGACTGCGGCATTAGTCCTCCTGCTTTCGCTTCTCTGCGCCTGCGCGGCCCAGCACGCGCAGGAGATGGACGAAAACGGCTACGAGCTCTATTTTCTCAGCGATCCCGACTCCGCGGGCGGCGGCGACGCCATCCACACGCAGGAAAAGCGTCTGACGCTCGACGGCGCGATGGAGACCGAAGACTGTGTCCGCGCGCTGATGGAGGCGCTGCTCGCAGGGCCCGACGAGCCGTCGCTCTCGTCGCCCATCCCGGAGGGAACGGCGCTCAAGTCGCTCAAGGTGTCGGGCCGCCGCGCGCAGATCGACTTGAGCGCACAGTATGCGCGCCTGACGGGCATCGACCTGTCGCTCGCTGACTACTGCATCACGCTGACGCTGACGCAGCTGCCGAATGTGAACGCTGTGAGCATCACGGCGGACGGGCGCGAGCTGCCGTACCGCGAGACGCAAGTGCTGCTCTCGGCGGATACGCTGCTTTCCTCGCGTGAGAGTGGCCTGCGGCCGATCACCGTGTCGCTTTATTTCCTCGACAGCAAGACAGGCGAGCTGCGCGCCGAGCAGCAGACGCTCGCGCTCTACGAGGGCCAGACGCGCGTGAACGCGCTGCTCGAAGCGCTCGCGCAGGGGCCGGAGGACGATTCACTCGTCTCGCTCCTGCCGGAGGACTTTGCGGTCATCTCCTCTCGCATCGAAAACGGCGTGTGCTATCTGAATCTCCCTGCGAGCGGCTCACTGCCGGAGAACGAGGCGGAGCGCGATTTGATGCTGAGCGCGCTCGAGCAGTCCATTTTGTCGCTCGGCGGCGTGGACGAGGTGCAGTTTTTGATCGAAGGCTCGGCCGAGCCCGACGGCTACCGGTAAAAAAGGCCCTCCGCAGAAATGCGGAGGGCCTTATCATATCTTGCACTATTTTACGCTCACTCGCGCGCGAGCATCGCCGCGCCGATCACGCCCGCGCGGTAGCCGAGCGTGCAGAGCTCGATGCGCGTGTGCGAGACGGCATAGCGCGAGCCGAACGAACGCTCGCGCACCCTTTCGCGCAGCGGCAGGAGCAGCGCGTCGCCCTGATTTGCTACGCCGCCCGAGAGGGCCAGCACTTCGGGGAAGAAAATGTTGACAAGATTTGTGAGCCCGCAGGCCAGATGCTCGATGTAGTCCTCCACGACCTGCGCGCCCGCCTCGTCGCCGCGCTCCTTGGCGAGAAACGCTGTGCGGCCGTCGACACCGCCCTGCTCCGCGGCAATCGCGTGCAGCAGGCTCTCGGGGTGCGCGGCCATGGTGCGCTTTGTGTCGCGGATCAGCGCCGTGGCGGAGGAGTAGGCCTCGAAGCATCCGCGGCTGCCGCAGGTGCACTCTTCGCCGTTTTCCGCGATGACCATGTGGCCAATCTCGCTCGCCGCGCCCGTGTAGCCTGTCAGGAGCTTGCCGCCGAGCACCACGCCGCCGCCGACGCCCGTGCCGAGCGTGACGACGATGGTGCTCTCCGCGCCGCGGCCGCAGCCGAACAGCGCCTCGCCCAGCGCCGCGGCGTTTGCGTCGTTGCCGAGGTGGATGGGAAGCGCAGTGTGCGCGCGCAGCGCGCTTCGCAGGTCGAAGTTTACAAAGTTCAGGTTCGCCGCAAAGCGCACGATGCCGCTCGCGTCGTCCACCGTGCCGGGGCAGCCGACGCCCACGCCGCCGACGGTGTCCTCGCCGATAGAGAGCTGCGCGATGACCTGACCGATGCGTCCCGCGACCGCCTCGGGGCCGAGATCGACGCGCGTCGGGATAGAATGCTCCTTTAAGATCTCGCCCTTCGCGCTCACGAGTGCGCCCTTGATGTTCGTGCCGCCGAGGTCGATGCCGATATAGTTCATAAAAACGCCCCTCCCGGGTGAAATGTGTCCTCATTGTATGCCGCATCGGCGGAAAATGCAAGAGCTCGC
>UMHI01077818.1_pt1 | contig 11494 bp, 9 predicted proteins | sample 1965481 | NCBI WGS metagenome assembly UMHI01 (sample SAMEA4836093, study PRJEB28245) | human gut metagenome | biome: gut microbiome; material: fecal sample | place: Denmark | collected 2008 | reverse complement strand
TCCACGACCGCCGTATCATGGTATCTATATTCATGAGTCTGGTCAATGTACACGCCAACTGGTATCCGGTAGACGGCACGGTAAAGAAGGTATGGCACCAAAACGGAAAGTTCATGAAAGCGTGGCTGCCCAAAGCCAGCACCGACAACGAGCGTTCCACCGTAGTAATAGAAACTCCGGAAGGCGTGGAGATTATGGCACGACAGATAGCCGGAGCCATGGCGCGCCGCATCGTGACCTATGCCGAACCGGGCGAGGAATGCTATATTGACGAACATATGGGTTTCATCAAATTCGGCTCCCGCGTGGATGTCTTTCTACCGTTGGGCACCGAAGTATTCGTTAAACTAGGACAACTGACTACCGGCAATCAGACTGTGATAGCCAAACTTAAATAATAAAAGAACAACAATGGCAAACTGCATTACCCGCCATATTCCAAATACTCTGACCTGCCTGAACCTATTCTCCGGGTGTATTGCTTGTGTCATGGCATTCGAAGCCAGATATGAATGGGCACTCGCTTTCATTATCTTCAGTGCCGTATTCGATTTCTTCGACGGCATGATGGCACGTGCACTGGACGCACACTCCATTATCGGCAAGGATTTGGATTCTCTGGCAGATGATGTCAGTTTCGGAGTGGCCCCTTCCCTGATTGTATTTTCCTTGTTCAAGGAAATGGACTATTCGGGCGCAATGGAAAGCTTGGCCGGCGTTTTCCCCTATCTCGCATTTCTTTTGTCCGTATTCTCTGCACTGCGGCTTGCCAAGTTCAACAACGATACCCGCCAGACGAGCTCTTTCGTAGGACTTCCCGTCCCGGCAAACGCCTTGTTCTGGGCTTCATTGGTGACGGGCGCTCACGACTGGCTGGTGAGCAGCAATTTCCATCCGGTTTATCTGTTGCTGCTGGTCTGCCTTTTCTCATGGCTGCTTGTATCGGAGATTCCAATGTTCTCACTCAAATTCAAGAATCTGTCATGGAAAGACAATAAAACAAGCTTCATTTTCCTGCTTGTCTGCATTCCGTTCCTCATCTTCTTGGGAATCTGCAGCTTTTCTGCAATCATCGTCTGGTATATACTGCTTTCGCTTATTACAAGGAAAAGTAAATAAACAAATCTTTGGCACGGTTGTTGTATTGAAGTTCGCAGAAAACGAACACATAAAAAGACATTAGCCCATGTTTCATATTTTAGGATTTTTATTCATCATCATAATTGCCATTCTGCTCATTGGCCTCAGCATTATCGGTACTGTCATCCGGAACATATTCGGATTGGGCGGACGCCGTACTTCCTCCAACTCCGGTCCCTACCAAAAAGGAAATGGTAATTACCAGCCGGGAGGGTATTCCTACAATGATAATAGACAATCGTCTGAGGAGGCACAAACTGAAGAAGGTGAAATACGCCCCCGCCACAAGAAACTGTTCTCCAAAGACGAGGGAGAGTATGTGGATTTTGAAGAAATCAAAGAGTAGAGATTAGGGATAAAGGATTAGAGATTATTTGCGCTTGGCGGCAAAGAACTCTTTCATCAGGGCGGCACATTCATCTGCCAGAATTCCTTTTACTACTTGTGTTTTGGGATGCAATGCCTGCGAGGCATAGCGCTGATACCCTCTTTTCTCATCTTCAGCACCAAACACCAGACGTCCCATCTGCGCCCAGGCAATGGCACCAGCACACATCACGCAGGGTTCCACTGTGACATAGAGAGTACATTCATTCAGATATTTGCCGCCAAGAGTTGCAGCGGCAGCGGTAATGGCTTGCATCTCGGCATGGGCGGTGACATCCGTCAAAGTCTCCGTCAAATTATGGGCACGAGCTATGATACGGTCCTTGCACACCACAACTGCACCTACGGGAACTTCTCCCCGTTCACCGGCCTTATGGGCTTCCAAAAGCGCCTGCTTCATATAATAGCTATCGTCCAACGCCACCCCCTTTAATTTTTAATTTTCACCTCCTCATGTCGTGCTCACCGAACAAAGTAGGATAATCCTCTTCCATATTCTTATGGATAAACATGAGAATAGTCTCCCGCAGCCAACGCGACTTGTTCGTTATCTTGTATTTCTCCAGATAACGGTCCACAATCCGCTGCTCTTCCTCGCTCATCAGGCATACCATGCGCTGCTCGCGTTTCGGTTCTTCGGGCGTTGCTTTCGCACACGTTTTATCTCTCTTTCTCATATTTCCTGCAAAATTACTTTTACTTCTGTAAAAACAAAACGAACCTACGTAATTTTTATATCGGAAACACTTAAATAGCACTGAAATATTTTTTTGACCGGTAAACTTAAAGTATTTCTTAAAAACATTTTAATTTAGTAATTAAAAACGTATTTTTGGAGAGTTCTAAATTTAAAAGGTATGAAACATGTAAATTATCTTAGTTTCTTTCTACTCACATTGTTCAGTATAAGTTTTATCTCATGTAGTGACGATGACGATAATAAACTTAATACCGGCATAACCAATCAGAGTTGGACAGAGGGAAAATCCCTGGAGATCAGCCAGGATAATGAGTTGTCTGTAAGCTTCAATGCTGCAGCCAAATGGGTAGCTTCCGTCACCTCAGGAGCGGATTGGTGCAAACTGAATACGACCTCGGGTACAAAAGGACAAAGCACCTTGAAATTATCTGTAAGTACAAGTTCCACCACCGACCGGACAGCCAGAATTTCCATTAATATAGACGGCTATTCTCCTGCAAGTTTTGAAGTTACACAAAAGGGGACCAGTGTTCCCCAAACCACTGAAGATATGGAGATTAACGCAAAAGTTGATGAATATCTGAGGGAAATGTATCTCTGGAACGATGAATACAAAACGTTGAATCTTGACCATAACAAAGGCTATGAAGACTTCTTCTATGATGCATTGGGAAGTATGACTACCAATACATTGGATAAAAAAACATATGTCGGTAGCGACGGCAAGACATATTATAATCTTTTCTCTTATATCCAGCTATTGCCCAATATTAGTTCAACCCGTACCACCAAAATTGTAAACAAGGAACTGGCATATAGTTTCGGTATCACCGGTATAACCCCCATAAGCATTGGCACACAAGCAGAAAATACCATTTATTTCTGCCTCCAAGGTGTATATCCCGATTCACCGGCCTCCGAAGCTGGACTCAAACGAGGAGCAATGATAAGCCTGATAAATGGAAAGAAGATAAATAATAACAATATTAATCGACATATTGTCACCAGATGCAACTATCAACTATACTTTGACAGAAGATGTCGTAGAAGGAGGCACCATTACCGGGCAAAAGGAATACACCATAACTTCCAAAGCCACATACAACAATCCCGTCATCTTCAGTAATGTCAAGGAAGATATAGAAGGACATAGAATCGGTTACCTCGTTTATTCTGGGTTCGAGGCAGGCTTTGACCAAGAATTATTCAATGTTTTCAAAGATTTTAAAAACAAGAACGTCACAGATTTGATTCTGGACTTGCGGTACAATGGTGGTGGGCATACCATGTCGGCTAATCTGATAGCAACTTGTATTGCCGGTACTGCCTCTCAAGGTAAAGTATTCAGCAGTTTACGATACAATGATGAAAGAATGGCAAAACTCAATAACAAACGGGAAGATGAATTATTTGCATACTCCAGTTATCCCAACTTGGGTACTTCCTTATCAGCCGGAAGCCTCAACCTTCCCCGCGTCTACTGCCTTGTCGGAAATGGAACGGCCTCTGCCAGTGAACTCGTCATTAATTCCTTAGAAGGAATAGATTTGGACGTAATACTTATAGGTGAAAAGACCACTGGTAAGAACGTAGGTATGGAATATGAGGAGTACACTGTCCGGAATAACACATATCGTGTTGTTCCTATCACCTTCCAAAGCTATAACGCCAAAGGATTCGGGGAGTATGAAAAAGGATTTGAACCCGATATATTGATGGATGAAACCAATCCTTATAACGAACAAGGTGTATTCTATATTCATAAAGATTATGGAAACAATGAAGAACCTCTGTATGCCAAGGCCATTGAACTGATTACCGGTACAAATCCAGCCCCCCAAACGCGCAGTGCAGTGGTCAATACATTGGATGGTAAAACTTATAAGTTGCCCGCTATCTTCCGTCCTGGACACGACGGTATGCTGATGCCTGCCAGACACGCAGAATAATGAGTGCACACAATATTCTTGGAAAAGCCGGTGAAGACGCCGCTGCCAAATACTTGGAACAGAACGGTTACACCATACGTGACCGTAACTGGCGGAAGAATCACCTTGAGCTGGATATTGTAGCCGACAAAGATAAGGAACTGATTATTGTGGAAGTGAAAACCCGTAGCAATACGGATTACATTGAGCCGCAGGATGCCGTGAACTGGCAGAAAATACGACGTATTGTCGTAGCGGCCGATGCCTATATCAAGCACTTCTGCTTGGATGCACCCGTCCGCTTCGACATCATAACGGCTGTAGGCGAACCGGGTGCATTCAGGATAGAGCATCTCAAAGAAGCCTTCTATCCGCCGATGTTCTGAGAGTTGAAAATTGACAAGCAAGAGTTATTTCAATCGTAAATTGTAAACCGTAAAACCGTAAATACCATCATGGACATCGAAACCGCCCGCGAATATTGCCTCAGCAAAAAAGCCGTCACGGAATGCTTTCCGTTTGACGAATACTCGCTCGTGATGAAAGTCATGAATAAAATGTTTGCACTTATCGACCTGGAAAGCGCCAACAAGATTTGTCTGAAATGCGACCCCGAATATGCACTCGAACTGCGGGAGCACTATGTTGCCATCGAAGGTGCCTATCACTTCAACAAAAAGTACTGGAACCAGGTGTTCCTTGACGGTGACGTCGACGACAAACTGTTGAAGCAACTGATAGACCACTCCGTGGAAGAAGTATTGAAGAAGTTCACCAAAAAAATGCGTACCGAATATGAAGCCCTGCCCTGACACATTCCCGTTCCCGCTGGTGGCATTGGACGAGACGGCATCGACCAACCAATACCTCAGCCAGCTTTGCAACCAGTTGCAAGAATCCGTTGCCGAACTAACAACCGTGACTGCCGAGTTCCAAACTGCCGGTAAAGGCCAGCGCGGCAATACCTGGGAAGCTGAAGAAGGCAAGAACCTGCTTTTCAGCTTTGTACTCTACCCTTCTTTTCTGGAAGCCCGCCGGCAGTTCATCCTTTCACAAATCGTTTCCCTCGCCATTAAGGAAGAGCTGAGCAGATGGTCTGATGAAATCACCATCAAATGGCCGAACGACATTTATTGGAAAGACAAGAAAATCTGCGGCATACTGATAGAGAACGACCTTTCCGGACATCATATCAGGCGCAGCATTGCCGGAATCGGTATCAACATCAACCAGGAAGTCTTCAACAGTGATGCTCCCAACCCCGTCTCACTGAAACAAATCACCGGAAAGGAGCACGACCGTTATGAAATCCTTGCCCATATCCTAAGACGTGTACAAATCTACTACAACAGCCTCCAAATGGAGGACTTCGCCGTCTACTCCGACGAGATATCCACACGGTATGCCCGCTCCCTTTTCCGTCGCCGGGGATTGCACCCTTATGAAGATGCCAACGGCAAGTTCCTTGCCCGGTTGCTGCGTGTAGAGCAAGACGGACGGTTCGTGCTGGAGGATGAAGGAGGAAGTGAACGGGAATATCTGTTCAAGGAAGTGCAATACATTCTGTAAGAAATGCACAACCCGTGCCATCGCATTGGCAAAGTTGTGCCACCATACTGGCACAGCCTTGCCATCGTACTGGCACGACTGTGCCAATACGATGGCACAAACATAAGTCCATAGTAGTGTACTACTGCCCTACTTCAAACTTTACTTCAGTTCCTTTCAGAAGGGGGGAAGCAAACTTTACTTTAACCGGTCTCTCTCCTCCGGTAGTCTGTATATAGGCCAGCAAACGCCCGTGGTATACGCGGTGACGGTTATCGGTATAATCACTCATGTCACTGTTGTCAGAGCCTTCGAGCCCAAGCAGACGCGCCGCTCCTTCAACTGTACACGTAATTTCATTGTCGCCAAGTTTCACAACAGTACCTTCTTCGTCAACCACCTCTACGGTTATGTGCGCAGTGGCGCGGTCGCCGGACAAAATAGTGCGATCCGCCGTGGCACGGATGGCATAAGGACGTCCAGATGTCCGGATGGAATAGCTCGACAAAGCATTTCCTTCCTTATCGCAGCCCTCAGCACGAAGCTCACCAGCCCGGAAAGGAATATCCCAGTAGATGATGCCGGTCTTTTCATCATAAGGTTTCATCTCGCCTACCACTCTGCCGTTGAGCAGCAAACGCGCCTGCGGAGCATTGGTATAACACACCACACGTATGTTCTGCCCCTCGTCATAGTTCCAGATGTCCCATGCATCAAGCGAAAGGAATACATGCTCGGGATGCTTGGGATGGACATATACCGGATATGTTCCTACATACGTGACCGGATTCTCGCACCACAACGAAGCCCGGAAATGTCCGCGTGGCTTGGGGAAACTTCCGAAATCGAGCAAACCCGTGTACAAACCGCGGGACGGCCATCTGCCCGATTCACCCAGATAATCCGTACCGGTCCAGATGAACTGCCCGAAGATGAAATCCTTGTCGCGGACGGCATACCAGGCATCAAGCCCCGAACCCGTCTCGCTTCCATAGATAATGCGGTCCGGATAAGTGGCATGGTCTTGGTCGTAGCGGTTTTCCGTATAGTTATACCCCACCACATCCACAGCATCGGGATACTCCGTCTCGTTCGACATCACGACACCCGCCAAAGCTCCGGTCACGGGACGGGAAGTGTCCACGGCACGTACACAGGCAGCCAGACGCTTTGCTATGGTTCCGATGCGCATGGCATCGGGAGCATCCGGCTTATAGCCCCCGAACATAGGCTGGTTGATTTTAGCTCCATCAAGAACGGGATGCGAATAAGGGTCGTTCGGATAATCCACTTCATTGCCGATACTCCACAAGAAAATACAGGTATGATTGCGGTCACGACGTACCATATCGGTTACGTCCCGTTCTATCCACTCCTCGAAGAAGTCGAAAGTACCGTCATAACTCGGAGTACCCACATTCCAGCCTTGTACCCATTTGCGTTTCGGAAACTCCCATTCGTCAGAGACTTCATCCATTACAAGAAATCCCAGGCGGTCACACAGTTCATAAAGAACGGGGGCTTGTGGGTTATGGCTCATGCGGATGGCATTTACGCCAATCCCTTTCAAGTTATTCAGACGGCGTTCCCATACCTCCGGCGGCACTACTGCACCCAGCACTCCTGCATCATGATGCAGGCATACACCTTTTACCTTCATCCAGTTGCCGTTGAGGGCAAAACCTTTGTTGGCATCAAATTCCAGCGTACGCAGTCCCACTTTGGTCTCACTGCCGTCAATGCGTTTGCCATTGGCAAGCAATTCGGTTTTCAATGTATACAGATACGGATTATCCAGATTCCAACGATGGGGTTTGGACACTTTCAAGTCAAGACTTTGCTTGGCAATGCCCTCTTTTCCATCGGCAACACGCACACGGCGTTGTGCCACCTTCTTTCCGGCAGTATCGTACAGTGAAGCCTTCAGTTCCAGTTTGTCGGAAGTTGCCTTGTGCTTCTCCACCTCTACATCGACCGCAACGACGGCTTGCTTGTCTGTCAGCGAAGCGGCATGCCAGCCCACACCCCATTGCGCAATATGTGTATCGGGAGCAGCCACCAGCCATACATCGCGATAGATGCCCGACCCCGTATACCAACGTGAATCGGCATAACGGCTATGGTCTACACGGACAGCCAGCACATTGTCGCCTTCCTTCAGGTAAGGGGTCATGTCGTAAAGAAACGATACATAGCCGTTGGGGCGCCTGCCAAGCAGATGCCCGTTCAGGTAAACCTCGCTCCGGTTATATACCCCTTCGAAATAGATATAATGACGTGTTGCGTTGTCTTCAACCCTGAAGTGTTTGCGATACCAGCCTATCCCACCCGGCAGGTACCCGGTGCAACTGGCCAGTGTGGGCGACAATTGCCCCTCTATGGACCAATCGTGTGGCAAAGAAAGCTTCCGCCATTCGCTGTCGTCATAGTCAGTCCGGACAATAGCCGAGTCGTCCGTCAGCCGGAACAGCCATCCGTCATTGAATTTTGCGGCATCGCCAAATGCCACCTGCGCCTTTATCGGAGCAACGACCAGCATTGCCAGCAAAAAGATAAGAGCAGTCCTGTTATTCTTAAAATACATTTTCATATAGATTTTCTTTGAAGTTAAACTAATTCCTTACTTCAGGCTATACACCACGGTTGTCACACTCTTGGCTTCCAGAATCACCTGCTTGCCTGCCGCCACCGTTCCTTCCACCAGATTCTTGCTACCGGTAGTTGTATAAGTAGCTATTGACTTCGCTTCATTGCTCCATCCCACATGCGTTTCACCTAAGCGAACCGCCTTATCAGACATGTTTGTATAGACGGCCACTACCTTATCCCCCTCGGGAGAAAGCCAGGCGGAACCGAAAAAAGTACGCGATTCGTTCAAGTCGAGGGCAATACGGCGGTATCCCGGACGGATAAAGCGGCTGTAATTGCCCAGTACCCAAAGAGTGGCAGTAGCCTGATAGCTTCCCTCCTGCTCTATATCACCATACTCGCCACCGGCAGGTACCAGCGAAATCAAGAGAAAACGGTTCTTATGCCCCCAACGGGAAACATCCATCGATGTCCAGTAACTCCAGGAAGACACCCCAGCCACAGTGAGGTCATTGTGGATGACCTTCGACATGTAGAAAGCGATATCCATCTCAGAAGCCTGCTCGTAGCCCACGAATTCGGAACTGCTGTAATTATCGCCCAGCATACTCCATTCACTCTGCCAAACATCCAGATTATACTGACCGGCAGCCTGGGCCACTTGCTTGCGCACGTTGCGCATACCGTCCCATGTGCCGTCAGTCCAATAGCTGTGTCCGCAAATGAGATTCTTCACGTGTGCCAAGTCACCCACGTAGGCGGAAGAGCCGGGTGTAAAGAAAGCTGAGAATATATTACTGCGGTTGGCATCGCCTTTCACTTTATACAGATACTCCCAATCACCGGATTCGCCCAAGAGAATGTCTGTGGAAAGCCCCCGGTCATCCAACGACATATCCAACTCGCGTGCCAGTGCAGCCACTTCGTCATTGGTCCAGCCACTGCCCTCCTGACCGCTGTCCCAGTTGTACTGCGGCTCGTTGACGGGCGAGATATGGCTTATGTGATAGCCTTCACCGGTATAACGGGCCGCTACATCGGCCATATATCCTGCAAAGTCACCATAATGCTCCGGTTTCAGATTGGAAAGTCCCCCTCTGGCGGAAAATCCTTTTCCATTATAGGTGTACTGCACGGGAGGTGTATTGCTGAAAAGAACGAAATTGTTACATCCCAGCTCCTTGGCACGGTCCATGAAGTAACGTTGTCCCTCGCAACGGGTCCAGTCGTACGTCAAGTCATCCGTAAGATAGGATTCCGCACGACGGGATTTATCCTCGATGCCGCTGGCTTCACCTTGCGCGGCACTGCCGCCACCAAGATTCACCCGCCATTGGGAAAGGCCGATTCCTTTCGGCTTGCCGCCCACAATCTCTGAAGAAAAAAGCAGTTCCGTAATCCCCGCACGGTGCGAAGTCCATGACTTGCCCACAAAGGCAGGCGACCAACAGTCCGAAGCGCCAAAGCCGGCTATTGTCTGGAAAGTCTGTCCGGCATCGATGCTCACCAGTTTCTCTACGCTGTTTGTAATGTCCGGACCCTCAGGAGTGTCTGGAGTATCCGGCGTAACGGGAGAATCGTCGCTGCAAGCCATTGCAGCAAGCAGTGCCGGAAGAATAAAAATGTGTCTCAAATTCATGATATTGTTTCGGATTAAAAAAACTGCCGCGGATAATCCATTGCAAACTATCCGCGACAGAATATAAAGACCTATTGAATAATCAGTTCCTGCAACAATCTGTTTTCATCAGAATGTGTTTAATTCCAACCCGGGTTCTGGGTAATGGAACCGTTGGACATCGTGATTTCGTACAAAGGAATGGGGAACACCATGTCGCGGTTTTCATTGAAAGTGATGCCTTTGTCACTTGCTTCACCTTGATTTTCCCACTCAAGAGCGTCACGGGTAGCCTCTTCAGTGTTCCACTTCACAAAGGAACCGTTCGGTCCCAGGATATTGCTAATCACCTTTTTACCATTTGTATCAGTCCAGCGGCGGATATCATACAGACGGTTCTGCTCGAAAGCCAATTCCAAACGGCGCTCCAGGCGAATGGCACTTTGCAATGCCTTTCCACTTGCCGTAACGTCATCCAACTTGGCACGTCTGCGCACCTGATTGAGAGCATCGCGGGCAGAAGCGTCATCACCCAGTTCATTGCAAGCCTCAGCATACATTAAAAGGACATCGGCATAACGCAGAATGCGGTGATTCAAAGGACTCTTGTCCGTGGCGTAAGCCGTTGCATCGCCTTGTGCACGATATTTCATCGGCAGGAAATACTTGCGGATGATACGCGCAGACTTATGGTCAGCGGGATTGATAATATAGCAATTGGGGTCCCAACCATATTTATCAAGATATTCCTGATACTTATTCAACGCTTTGCTTGCGTCAATGAAATCTTCAAATTGGTCTTCGCCGGCAATTTCTGTACAGCCCGACTTGATTATTGTCCATTTCAAACGTTCCGTATCACCGGCCTCAATATAAGCTTGCTCCAAATTTGCCGTAGGCTGACACCAGCTCCAACCATCACCAGGACCATTACGGGCACCGGTTACCGTAGCAAGCGCCCCTCCTAAGCCCAAAGTGGGATGATATTCATACTGGATTTCCAGAAGGCTCTCCGCACTGTTGTCATAGTCGACATTCCATACCTGCCCGAAATCGGGAAGCAATTGGTATTCGCCTTCATCTATCACAGTCTTCAACACATCATGGGCAGCCTGCCATTTCTCCTGATAGAGGTACACTTTACCCAATAATCCTAAAGCGGTGCCACGGGTAGCATGCCCTACTTGCGCAGTACTGCGTTGCGGCAGTATTTCGACAGCTGCCATCAGGTCATCCTCTATGAATTTGTACACGGCTTCTGCCGTAGCACGTTCTGTTCCCTCCACTTCTTCCGGCATTTGGAAACTGGTCATCAAAGGCACTCCTCCAAAATTTCTCACCAGTTCGAAGTAATAGTAGCCACGCAGGAAACGGGCTTCTGCCACCAGACGGTCTCTGGTTTCTGTCTCTTGGGTTTCGAGAGCCGCAATGCGATCTATGGCTATGTTACAACGTAAAATACCTTTGTAACGGTACTGCCAAAAATTGGAGATAGGGCCATTGCTGGCACCGTTTCCCTGATAATGCGCCAATGAGATATAATCACTCTGAGACTGAGAGGTATTCCCCATCCAGGCATCATCT
>UMHI01073478.1_pt1 | contig 11535 bp, 9 predicted proteins | sample 1965481 | NCBI WGS metagenome assembly UMHI01 (sample SAMEA4836093, study PRJEB28245) | human gut metagenome | biome: gut microbiome; material: fecal sample | place: Denmark | collected 2008 | reverse complement strand
AAGAAATGTGGAATTAAAGCAGATAGAATTGAAGTCATTAGTGAGTATGAGAAGTTAACTAATCTGAATTTTGAGAAGTATAGAAACAATACAAATTATTCAGATATCATAATCGGACCTACTCCACATAAAGTAAAAGGAATTGGTGGTTATTCGAGTGCTATATCAATGATGGAACATAATCCTGAGGAATATCCTAAGTTGATTAGAGCAGAAACAGCTGCTGGGGAATTAAAATTAACAGCCACATCATTCGAAGCAGCATTAAGACAAACACAGCAATATCTAGGTAAAATCAACTAAATATAACACCTTCTAATAAGTGATCATGGATAAGGGAAAAACTATTTCATTTTATTTTTTAAACGCCTAAATTATGTTGTTCTCAAGCGACAATATAGTGCATAAAAAATAAAATTAGTGTATAGTAGAGGATGGGTAAGGGAATAGCTCATACCAAAATCCGATTTCCTTACTATGATCACCGTAGGTGATCTTTTTTTGTGCATATATACAGGAAAAAATTAAAAATAATTTTTTTAACACCTAATAATAAGCATTGTCAGAGGGGTACCTGAGAAATTTTATTTTCAAAAGAGTATAATAATAGTAGAAGAAAAAATGTATATGAAAACGATTACGGTATATAATGTATTTATAACTGTTTATATTATTTTATAGAGAATGGGTGATGACGATGGATAAGAAGTATTTAGCACATATATCTGAAAATAGGGAACAGACAGTGTATGAGCATTGTGAAAATGTTTCACGATATGCAGAATTAGAAGCAAGAAGTGTTGGACTTGGTAGTACTTTGAAAATTGCTGGATTATTACATGATGTAGGTAAATTAACAGATGAGTTTAATGAGTATATTCATAAAGCAGTAGAAAATCCTAATTCTGTGAGAAGGGGTAGTATCAATCATTCTAGCGCAGGTGCAAAGTATATCATGGATTATGGGGCTAAACATAATATAAAATTTTCACCTGAATTGATTGCATACTCTATCTTTTCACACCATGGATTGAATGACTGCGTTGATGAAAATGAAGAAGATAAGTTTACACCTAGATTAAAGGTGGATGAGAATAGTTATCAAAACGTATTGAGTAATATAGAGCCTTTGATCACTACAGTAGATTTAAAAAGTTTATTGGAAAAGTCAGAAAAAGAATTTAATAATCAAGTTGAAAAGATAAAAAAGATTTGTATTGATATGAAATTCAGTTGTGATGAAAATAGTTCTTTTTTATTAGGATGTCTAGAACGATTGATATTGTCTTATTTGATTGACGCAGATAGAAGAGATACTGCTGAATTTATGCAAGGTAAGATTAACAATAGAAAGACTCAAGAAGAAATCAATGAGTTATGGAAAGACTATCAAAAGAAGTTGAATCAAAAATTAGACAGTTTTAAAACTGTTACAAAGATTAATAAGTTACGTAAACAGATGTCTGATTATTGCTTTGATTTCACTAAAAATGGCAATGGAATATATAGACTTTCTATTCCTACTGGTGGAGGAAAAACTCTCTCAAGTATGCGTTACGCACTAGAATTAGCTAAGAAAGAAGAAAAAAGACATATCATATATGTTGCACCATTTCTATCGATTCTAGAACAGAATGCAAATGAGATAAGAACTATTTTAAATGATGATGACAATATTCTAGAGCATCATTCAAATGTATGTATTGATGAAAATAATGTCGAACAGCTGAATAGACATGAATTACTTGCTGATGATTGGAGTGCTCCTATCATTATGACGACTACTGTTCAATTTCTAAATACATTATTTGATGGAGGTATGCAGTCGGTGAGACGTCTTCATCAATTAACAAATGCGGTCATTATTATAGATGAAGCACAATCAATTCCTATAAAGTGTTTGAATCTTTTTACTACATTCATGAATTTCTTATCTTATTGTGGAAATTCTACGATTGTAATGTGTACAGCAACTCAACCGTTGTTTGAGAAAATCAATAGACCACTTCTGTATAAAGATAAGTGTAAGGATATGATTCCTAATATTGAATTCTTCTCTAATGAATTCAAGAGAGTACATATAGAAAGACCTGATAAGAAAGAATATGATTATGAGTCTTTAGCACAGTTTATATTGGATAAGATGGATCAAAATATATTGGTTGTTCTTAATACAAAAGGTGCTGTAAGAGGAGTATATAATGAAATTAAAGAATTAGTAAGTGATGATGTTGATGTTATTCAGTTGACTACTTATATGTGTGCGCAACATAGACTAGATATCATTAAGAAGATGAAGCAGTCATTATCAAGCCGAAAAACAATTTGTATTAGTACACAGTTGATTGAAGCAGGTGTAGATATTTCTTTCCAAACTGTTATTAGATCTTTAGCTGGATTAGATAGTATTACGCAAACAGCTGGAAGATGTAATAGAAATGGTGAAACAAGTGAAGGAATTGTCTATATGGTTGATGTGAAAGAAAATTTAAATCAATTGCGTGATATAAGAGAGTCAGTAAAGGCAACTAAACGTGTTCTAGATGATTATGATGGTGATTTACTGATGCCAGATGCTATCAGAAAATATTATGAAAGATATTATTATCCTAAGATGTCTGATAACAATGTGTATTGTCCAATGGATTATTGTCTTAAGAATCATCAATCTGTTAAAGATTTATTTCACTATTTATCGTCAAATAGAAGACCATCAGGCTATGCTTATCTACAATGTCAGGCTTATAAATACGCAGGAAAGAATTTTAGTGTGATTGAAAAAGGAAATACAGTCGGACTTATTACTCAATATGGTGAAGCTAAAAATATTGTGGAGGAAATGATGAATAATCCTTATGACTTGGCATTTGTGAAGCAATGTTTAAAGAAGTTGCAAAGGTATACGGTCAATGTCTATCAGACAGACACAAGGTTGAAAGAAATTGAGAACCGCCAAGGTATTACAAGATTTAATGAAGATATTTTGATTTTGGATGAAGGTTTCTATACAAATGAAGAAGGATTAAGTACTGAATTATCATTAGAAATATTCTAAAGGAGGATGAAGGATGGAACATAAGAATAGCATTGAATTCAAAGTGTATGGGAGATATGCCTTATTTACAGACCCACTTACAAAAACAGGTGGTGAAAAATATACATATCAGATTCCTACATATCAAGCACTAAAAGGAATATGTGAAAGTATCTATTGGAAGCCTACGTTTCAATGGGTCATTGATGATGTGAGAATCATGAATCCGATAAGAACACAGAGTCAGGGAATTAGACCAATACATTATCAGGATTCAAAGAATGATTTATCTATTTATACATATTTAAAGGATGTTGAATATCAAGTAAGAGCACATTTTGTATGGAATGAAAATAGAAAAGACTTGGTAGGAGATAGAAATGAAAATAAGCACTGGTTGATTGCGAAAAGAATGGTCGAACGTGGAGGAAGAAGAGATATTTTCCTTGGTACAAGAGAATGTCAGGCTTATGTCGAACCATGTAAGTTTGGTGAATCAAAAGGATACTACGATGATAGCAACATGTCATTTGGAATAATGGTTCATGGTATTACGTATCCTGATGAATCAAAAGTAGAAGATGGTAAAGGCGAAATGAGTATTAGATTATGGAAACCTGTGATGCAGGATGGAAGTATTCATTTTATTACACCAGATGAATGTCCTATTGTGAAAACTGTGGATAAGCAGGAAGTTAAAGTATTTGAAAAGGGTGTTAATTTTTCTGGATTAGATGAATTTGAGAAAGGAGGAGTATTGGGCGATGAGTTGGATAAGCAATTTGAGTAGCACATATGATCAATGTGAGTCATTAATCGGTAAGGTGAGTGGAGATGATAATTCAGTAATTTTATTGCCATTGTTTCATCTACAGTTGAAAGCACAGTTAGAGATTTATATTGATCAAGATGGAAATTTTATTAGAGCTGAAAGAATATCAAAAGATGATCAAGTAACTGTATTTCCTGTAACTGAAGATAGTGCTAGTAGAGGAAATGGTATAAATCCTATGCCTTTGTTTGATAAGTTATGCCATATTGCAGGAGATTATGATCAGTACAGCGAAGATTCGAAGGAAAAAAGAGAATATTTTGATGCTTATATTAAACAATTAGGTGCTTGGGCTAATTCAGAGTATTCTTGTTCACAGATTAAAGCTATCTATACTTATTTGAAAAAAGAGCATGTGATGCAAGATTTAATTGCTGATGATAAGTTTGATAAGGATTCTTTGGATGATGTTGCAAGATTTATAGTAGAATCTCCTGATGCTATGGATGAAAAAGTCTGGGAAGACAGTTTAGTTCATGATTGTTTTATAGCTTATACTTTGAGTAAGACAAGTGATTTAGGCATTTGTTATGCGACAGGAGAAGTGACACAATTAACGACAAAGTTACCTGCAAAAATTCGTAATGCCGGGGATAAAGCAAAACTCATATCATCAAATGATACTTCAGGGTATACATTTAGAGGTAGATTTAAAAATGCTGAGCAAGCTGTTGGTATTGGATATGTAACATCTCAAAAAGCACACAATGCATTACGCTGGTTAATATCTAAGCAGGGATATAGAAACGATACTGAGCGTATAGTGTGTTGGGCAAGTAAGACAATTAAAACACTTGAACCGTTTGATAATCCTTTCGCATTATTTGCTGAAGAAAAAGTTGAGATTGATACTTTAGAAAAGTATGCACATCAGATTAGTTGTTTATTAGCTGGATATCGTACAAAACTAAGTAACGAAAAAGTATCAATAATATCAGTAGATACAGCGGATGGATCAAATCAAGGCCGTTTATCAATTACGTACTACAACGAACTATTGGGAAAAGAATATCTTGATAGGCTTAATAAGTGGTATCTAGAATGTAATTGGAGATTACATCGTAAAGTAGATGGTGAATATGTTGATTATATAGGAACACCTACGCCGTTAGATATTGCACGTGCAGCTTATGGTGTGGATCAAGAAGGATTATTGAAGATTACCAATACAAAATTACAGAAGAAGTGTGTGGATCGAATATTGTCTTGTATTGTGGATAATAGAAAATTGCCGATGGATATTCTGCAGTGTGCTGTAAACAATACGAGTAATCCACAAAAATATAGTTCTTATAACTGGAATTTTATATTAGAAACAACATGTGCACTTATTAGAAAACATAACATTGATTATAAGAAAGGAGAATATAGTGAAATGTTAGAAGAAGACAAGTATAGAAAGGATAGAGATTATTTATTTGGAATGTTGCTAGCTATTCTGGATGATATTGAGAATTCATATTATTATCATGCGCAAATGGATTCTAGAGAAACAAATGCTAGTAAACTATGGAATATTTACTCAAGATATCCAGCTAGAACATTTGAAGAAATAAGAAGAAAGTTACAACCATATTTAGCAAAAACAAGTAAGCCAATTAGAGAAAATCAATCAAAGAGAATTGAACATATATTGGAGTGCTTGCGAGATATTGATGGTTTTAATAACAAACCATTAAATGAAAATTATTTATTAGGCTATTATTGTGAAAGAGCAGAAATAAGAAAAATTAGATCAAATTCAAAGAAAGAAGAGGAATAAAAGATGAGTGAATTTAAGAATAAAATTGATTTTGCAGTATTATTTACAGTTGAAAAGGCTAATCCAAATGGAGATCCATTAGATGGAAACCGTCCAAGAGTGGATGTGGATGGTTATGGTGAAATGTCTGATGTATGTATTAAGAGAAAAATTAGAAATAGACTTCAGGATATGGGTGAAAAAGTCTTTGTACAGTCTCAGGAAAGATCTGATGATGGATGCAATAGTTTATCTGCAAGAGCTGATGCAAATAAGGAATTAGCTAAACATAAGAAAGATAAGTCAGGGGATGAGTATGCAAAAATCGCATGTGAATCATGGATTGACGTGAGAAGTTTTGGACAGGTGTTTGCATTTAAAGGAAATTCTCTATCAGTAGGTGTACGCGGTCCTGTTACTGTAAGAACAGCTGTTAGTGTATCACCAGTGGATGTTTCTACAATGCAGATTACAAAGAGTGTAAACAGTGAAGAAAAAGCAGGTAAAGCTTCAGATACAATGGGAAGTAAAAACCGTGTGGAATTTGGTTTATATAAACTTTGTGGAAGCATCAACCATCAGTTAGCTGAAAAAACTGGTTTTTCTGAAGAAGATGCTGAAAAGATTAAAGAAGCATTAGTAACATTATTTGAAAATGATTCTTCTTCTGCTAGACCAGATGGAAGTATGGAAGTTAAGAAAGTATATTGGTGGAAACATAATTGTGAAATGGGGCAGTATTCATCTGCAAAAGTTCATAATTCATTACATGTAAATCTTCTTCCAGAAGTAGTAATTCCTAAGAAATATGAAGATTACGAAGTTACATTAGATAACCTTGAAGGTTTAGATGTAGAAGTTATTGAAGGTAGATAAGTTATGAAATATGCTGAAGAAGATTATTTGATGTTATCTGGAATTCAGCATTTTCAGTTTTGTCGACGCCAATGGGCTTTGATTCATATAGAGCAACAATGGGATGAAAACCTAAGAACTATTGAAGGTGAAATCTTTCATTCAAATGCACATAATGATAATTTTATAGAAAAACGTAATAACATAATCATTACAAGAGGTATGAGAGTGTTCTCTCATACCTTGGGTGTGCATGGTGTATGTGACATTGTTGAATTTGTAAGAGATGATCACAATGGAGTCTCTATTCATGGCCGAGAAGGGAAATATACAATAGAGCCTGTTGAGTATAAAAAGGGGAAACCTAAATGTGACCAAAGTGATATTCTGCAAGTAGTGGCACAAGCAATGTGCTTAGAAGAAATGTTAGTATGCGAAATTAACAAAGCATATATTTTTTATGGTGAGACAAGACGCAGAGAGACTATTTTAATAACAGAAGAATTAAGAAAGTTAGTTGCAGATAGTTTTAAAGAAATGCATCAATACTTTGATAAGAAGTACACTCCAAAAGTTAAATGGTCTAAAAGCTGTAATGCGTGCTCATTAAAAGAAATATGCTTACCAGTTTTAGGAAAGAATAAATCGGTAAAGGATTATATTCAATCTAAGGTTGAGGAAAACTAATATGAAAAAACTATTAAACACTCTTTATATCACTAACCCTGATTACTATTTGTCATTAGAGGGTGAGACAGTAACGGTTTTATCTGATAAAAAGAAGATTGGTAAGATTCCTTTACATAATCTTGAAAGTATTATCACTTGTGGTTATATGGGCGCAAGTCCTGCATTGATGGGAAAATGTGCTCAAGAAGGAATATCTATAATATTTCTCTCTAGGAATGGAAAGTTTCTTGCTAGAATTGTTGGCGAGCAATATGGAAATGTGATTTTAAGAAAGACGCAATACAGAGTATCAGAATGTGAAGAAGAGTCTTTAAAATTAGCAAAATGTTTTATCATGTCCAAACTTTATAATAGTAGATGGATTTTAGAAAGAGCAATACGAGATCATAAATTGAGAGTTGATACTGAAGCTTTAAAAAGTGCTTCACTTACTTTAAAGAATTCTTTGAATTCAGCCTATGAATGTAAATCTATGGATTCATTAAGAGGTATTGAAGGAGAAGCAGCGAGTATTTATTTTGGAGTATTTAATGAATTAATTCTTCAGCAGGAAGAAGACTTTAGTTTTGAATTTAGGAGTAGAAGACCGCCTTTAGATAGAGTAAATGCACTATTATCTTTTGCATATGTACTCCTAACATCAATGTGTACTTCAGCATTAGAATCAGTAGGGTTAGATCCATATGTAGGATTTATGCATACTATAAGGCCTGGTAGAAAATCTTTAGCTCTTGATTTGGTAGAAGAATTAAGAAGTGTATTTGCTGATAGATTTGTAATTACGTTAATCAATAAAAAGCTTATTTTAAGCAAACATTTTATTGAGCAAGAAGATGGTGCTGTATTACTAAATGATGAAGGTAAGAAGATATTCTTCAAATACTGGCAGCAAAAGAAGTTAGAGGTAATAGAGCATCCATACTTAAAAGAGAAGGTAGAGTGGGGTATGGTTCCTTATGTTCAAGCATTATTATTAAGTCGTTATTTACGTGGTGATCTAGATTCTTATCCTGCATTCTTTTGGAAGTGATAGTATGTTTATATTAATTACTTATGATGTGTCTACTGTAGCAAGTGCAGGTAAAGCAAGACTTAGAAAAGTAGCAAAAGAATGTGAGAACTGTGGACATAGAGTGCAGAATTCAGTATTTGAGTGTCAGGCATCAGCTGCAGAGTGGAGAAAGATGAAGGATAAACTTTTAAAGATAGTGAATCTTAAAGAAGATAGTATTAGATTCTATTATTTAGGTGATAAATACGAAAATAAGATAGAACATTATGGATTAAACGCTAGTGTATTCTTTGATAAGGATGATCTCATACTCTAGTGCGAATATGTAGTGTACATAAAAATACTAAGAGATTCGCACCTGAATATTTTATTAATTAAGAAATTTATTTTTTAATTATCATAATTCTGTGAATATGGTAATATGAATTTGTCAAAAATAGTGAAATTCAAGTAGAAATTTTGCTATTTTTGCTGTCGCACCCCACGATGGGTGCGTGGATTGAAATTTCAACAAAACAATGTCGCCATGATTTCCATTTCGTCGCACCCCACGATGGGTGCGTGGATTGAAATTGTTCATGTGTACAACGATAGTATCGCCAATATTGTCGCACCCCACGATGGGTGCGTGGATTGAAATTATAACTCCACTGAGGTCCAGAAGTTATTGTGAGCACGTCGCACCCCACGATGGGTGCGTGGATTGAAATTAACACATCTGTATGAATTTACCGTTGCAATATCAGGTCGCACCCCACGATGGGTGCGTGGATTGAAATCCCCCATAGGTGGCTTTTTACTTGTATATTGCTGGTCGCACCCCACGATGGGTGCGTGGATTGAAATAGAAATAGCTTTTTTTTGATTCACTAAAGCATCATGTCGCACCCCACGATGGGTGCGTGGATTGAAATAAAAATTGGTTAAGATGATCAGTGCTTTGAGGTTTGTCGCACCCCACGATGGGTGCGTGGATTGAAATTAAACAACGGCATCAAGTTTCAGGAGTCGTCAAAGTCGCACCCCACGATGGGTGCGTGGATTGAAATTAAACTGGTTGGAGTGAGCCATCCAAAAGGCGGTAAGTCGCACCCCACGATGGGTGCGTGGATTGAAATCCAGATGAAGCAGAGCAGGATGGAGGTACTCAAAAGTCGCACCCCACGATGGGTGCGTGGATTGAAATAGATGAGTCTGCATATTTGCTGTATCTCCCATATTGTCGCACCCCACGATGGGTGCGTGGATTGAAATTGCGACGAAGATGAATCCTTTACTGTTGTAGGCATTGTCGCACCCCACGATGGGTGCGTGGATTGAAATCTTGCTGAACTCTCAGACGGACCGTTTGTCCTGTTGTCGCACCCCACGATGGGTGCGTGGATTGAAATCGTATGAGCATCGAAGACTGGTATGATGTACTTGACGTCGCACCCCACGATGGGTGCGTGGATTGAAATCTTATACATAGTTACAGCTCCTTGTTTTCTATATCGTCGCACCCCACGATGGGTGCGTGGATTGAAATACGGTAGACGATTTCACAATTGAAAACTATCAAACGTCGCACCCCACGATGGGTGCGTGGATTGAAATCATCAACTTCTCCATTTCGGATCTGTTCAATTGAGTCGCACCCCACGATGGGTGCGTGGATTGAAATATCGGGGTTCGCCCAGGGATGATCATTTACACAGGTCGCACCCCACGATGGGTGCGTGGATTGAAATTGCTTAAGTTGATTCAGGCTGCCGATGGCGACGTAGAAAGTCGCACCCCACGATGGGTGCGTGGATTGAAATCGCTGATGGGTCTTTTGTTCTGGCGATTCCCTGAAGTCGCACCCCACGATGGGTGCGTGGATTGAAATATTACTAATTCTTTTTACAATATACTTTGTTTTCGTCGCACCCCACGATGGGTGCGTGGATTGAAATTATCTGATATTATTATATATTGCTAGTCCTATATGTCGCACCCCACGATGGGTGCGTGGATTGAAATGTATCAATCATGTGTCATGGTGGGAAAGAGAATGTCGCACCCCACGATGGGTGCGTGGATTGAAATTATTCGGATGACAGAATCTGCCTCAGCGTGATAAAGTCGCACCCCACGATGGGTGCGTGGATTGAAATATAATTACTGGCGGTACCGGGGCTGCCTGGAATGTCGCACCCCACGATGGGTGCGTGGATTGAAATCATTTCAGCTTTAATCAAGACTGCACTTTATAACTAGTCGCACCCCACGATGGGTGCGTGGATTGAAATGAGAGAAGCAAGGACGGCAAGAAAAGCAGTACCGAGTCGCACCCCACGATGGGTGCGTGGATTGAAATATCTTACAGATGATCAGATTAAAAAGCATCTTTGCGGTCGCACCCCACGATGGGTGCGTGGATTGAAATGTATTAAAGGGTGATATGAGTTTAGCAGGTACTAGGTCGCACCCCACGATGGGTGCGTGGATTGAAATGTTCGTTTCTGCCGCAAGACATTCTTCCCATGGAGTCGCACCCCACGATGGGTGCGTGGATTGAAATCAGAACTTACGGACGAGTGGGTTGCTGCAAACAGCGTCGCACCCCACGATGGGTGCGTGGATTGAAATTCATGCCAGACGCAAGAGAAACGTTCGTGTGAAAATGTCGCACCCCACGATGGGTGCGTGGATTGAAATAAAGATACAGGGTATATCAGCCTTGACTTAGGTGGTACGTCGCACCCCACGATGGGTGCGTGGATTGAAATCTAGAAGCCCCCACTTCAAGGCTTTAGCCTAAGTGTCGCACCCCACGATGGGTGCGTGGATTGAAATGCCGCTGCCACTCCTGCCAAAGAGGTGATTGAGTCGCACCCCACGATGGGTGCGTGGATTGAAATCTCCATGATTATTTTGTTATGTGTATTCTGTTTTCGTCGCACCCCACGATGGGTGCGTGGATTGAAATGACCAGCAGGATGCAGAAAAGCTGTATGAGATCAAAGTCGCACCCCACGATGGGTGCGTGGATTGAAATAATGTCGAGTTATTCCTGATAATGTACTGATTGTGTCGCACCCCACGATGGGTGCGTGGATTGAAATTTTACTAACATTATGTGGCCTGTAGGCTATGACAGTCGCACCCCACGATGGGTGCGTGGATTGAAATTTTCATCTTCAAGAGCGCTTCTAGTTTTGTAAATGTCGCACCCCACGATGGGTGCGTGGATTGAAATTTTTCGAAGTCCTTTACTATTGCATTTAGGATTCCTGGTCGCACCCCACGATGGGTGCGTGGATTGAAATAGTCCCTGTCATGTTGATTTTTGCTGAGAAATAGAGTCGCACCCCACGATGGGTGCGTGGATTGAAATAAACTCTATT
>UMHI01033557.1_pt1 | contig 11557 bp, 8 predicted proteins | sample 1965481 | NCBI WGS metagenome assembly UMHI01 (sample SAMEA4836093, study PRJEB28245) | human gut metagenome | biome: gut microbiome; material: fecal sample | place: Denmark | collected 2008 | reverse complement strand
TTTTTAGGGTGGAGAATGACCCTGACGATGAAAGCAGGCTGAATCTGACAATAAACAGGAAGCCGATTGCCGACTGGTTCAGGGAACAATGGCACAGGCTTAGATATGGAACAAGAGTGTTACAACAGGAGGAGAAAAAAAGCAGAGGATTCAAACTGTAATTGTTAAATCACTCGAATTTAGTTGAAAGGAGTAGTCAAATATATTTTGTTTACTCCTTTTTTATATCTTTATAGCATCACTGATACAACCAAAAAACTTCAAGATATGACTAAAGTAACAAAGAAATTAGAGGAAATAAAAGAATATAGAAATACAAGGAATGTTTCTACAGATAATGAATTTATGATAGCCATAATTACAAACTTATTAAAAAATATAAGCGTGAGAAGTAATCCTATGCATTTACTGCTTAATACGTATAAAGAACAAAAAAGAAAGATTGACTCAAATTTGGAAATTGCTATTGGAGCTTATATTTGTTCATTGGTGACATGCTGGGAAACTTTTTTTAGAGATTTATTTATTTTTATATCTAATAATGATAACACGATATACAAAAAACTATGCGCAGAAGTATCAGAAACAATACCTTTAGGACTTACGATAGGAGAGTTTTATGCTAGAAAATATAATTTCCAGAACTTAAACAATACACGCGAAGCTTTTGATTATATTTTCCAGAAAAAGACACAGAGCATAGTGGATTATTTTACAGATGATATTTTTAATGAGACCGTGTGTTGTAGTTTTCCATTAATTTTTAAATGGATTCAAGACGGAACATTTCAAGATAAAGTTAATAATGTACTACAAACAGCTTTTAATATAAGACATAAGGTGACTCATGACGCTAATTATGTTATAACATATAATCACATATTATTTGCTGAAATAGAATGTATTTTTCAAATAATACCTCAATTTTTCATATCGACTATTGCTGCAAAGTATTCACAAAAAAGACTTGTATTTAATATAAAAGAGTACTATGTTAGAATAACGGATAGCCCTACTGAGTTTGAAAAGCCATATGCATTTAGTATAAAAGATTTTCTAGCGGATGATTACAGTATTGTTAAATAGCTTTACTAACGAATTGCGAAAAATTATAATAAAGATTCTTTAAAAAGTAAGGAACTATGCAATATAGCGAAAAACTATTCCGAAAAAACAAATGGAGGCTTGACATCAAAAAATGATATTTTTAAGATAGAAAAGGGACGGTTGATGATAATAAATGTTGATATTGGATATTAACAGAAATCTATTCCCGGCAAGTTCTATGAACAGTGTGATAAATTTTGATAACGTTTACTATTCCAAAGTCAATTAACACTATTCCAATAAAAACGAGGTTTCGAAGTATAAGAACTTAATAATCCAAAAACTTTTAGAGGAATTGGCATATTTGAAATAGAAATATTATATTTGTCAAATAAAGACAAGTTTAATATTGACAAATATGTTATTCGCTAATAAATTAAAAGAGTTAAGAGAGGAGAAGCAGCTGCTTCAAAGACAGTTAGCTTCTGCATTGGAAATAGATACCCCAATGTATAGCCGCATAGAAAGGGGGGAAAGAAAAGCCAAAAGAGAACAAGTAATATTATTGGCAAAGTTACTAGATGCAAACGAAAAGGAGTTTTTGCAATTATGGCTTGCAGACAAAGTCTATGACGTTTTAGCGGAAGAAGATTGTGCCGATGGAGTAATAAATATGGTAGCAGAAAATATACGTGAATATGGAAAATAACATTCAAGATTTTATTAATAAGGTTATTGAAGGAGACTGTCTGAATGTTATGCCTAATATTCCAGACAAATCTGTTGATATGATTTTGTGCGACTTACCTTATGGTACAACACAAAATAAGTGGGATTCTGTCATTGACTTGGATAAACTTTGGCAACAGTATATGCGTATAATAAAAGATAATGGTGCTATAGTCCTAACAGCACAAGGTCTTTTTACTGCAAAACTGATTTTAAGTAATGAAGATTGGTTCAAATATAAAATAGTTTGGATAAAATCAAAGTCAACGAATTTCTTAAATGCCAAGAAACAACCTTTGAGAAAACACGAGGATATTTGTGTGTTTTATAAACGACAACCTACATATAATCCTCAAATGACAAAAGGAGAAAGCTATGATAAAGGCATTCGAAAAAACCAATATACAGGAAGTTATGGAGATTTCAAGCCACGCCATGTGCAAAGTGACGGCATGCGCTACCCTAATGATGTCCTATTTATGGATGATAATGAATTGCCAACAGAAGACTTTTTGTATGTAAAAACGGCAGAATCAGAAGGTCCCGTATATCATCCGACGCAAAAGCCAATAGAGTTAGGACGATACTTAATTAGGACATTCTCTAATCCTGGGGATATAATTCTTGATAATGCTTGTGGTAGTGGAAGTTTCTTGGTTGCAGCTGCAATGGAGGATAGAAAGTATATAGGAATTGAAAAAAATCAGAATGCAATGCTACATAAAATCAAAGCAATAGACTATATACAAGTATGTACAGATCGCCTCGCTGCGGTTACTGCTAAGCAACACAAAGAAAAAAAAGAACCAGCTATTCAGGGTTTATTCGATGATACAATATATAATACATTAGCAATTAAATAGTAATCATGGCGAAACTTGATATAAAGAGAAATGAGCGAGATTGGGCAGGTCAGTTGATTAGTTGGATAAAATCTGCCATAGATAGAAAAACTACAGTTTTTCAAGATGCAACTAATGATACCAGTGTAAAGATGAAATCAGGAAAGACTAAATTTCCTGATGTTCTTCTTTTTGTCGATAAAACTTCTGGTGTAATTTTCAATGGTTGGGAGTTAAAGTTTCCTGACACGGCCGTAGATGATGTTGTTATGCTAGAAAATGCACTTGAAAAAGCACAGAAGTTAAGTTCTGACTCTTTTGTTACTTGGAATGGTGCTGAAGCAGTTATTTGGCATGTTAATGATGAAAAATACTCTTTAGACAGTCTTTCAAAAATAAAAGTCTACCCCAAAATACCGTCTATAAGTACTCGTGAGGATTTGGCGGATCCCGTAAAATTTGCACAACACGAACCTTTGTTAAAAGAACGTACAGAAGAGATTTTGCACGATTTGGATTCTTTGTACCGTAACGGAGCATTGAAACCTGCGCTTGATATTTCTAAAAATATCATTTCAGCTGTACAAGAAGCATCTATTATCATTATTCCACAATTTCAAGAAGCGATAATTCAGGAGAAAGGTAGTAATCATGCATTTAGAGACGAATTTAATAAATGGAAAATTTATGAAAGTTCCACTTTGAAGATTTTAGCATCCTCATCAAGGAAGAAGGAAAATGTCATACCAGAGCAGGTGTTAGCGAAGTTTACTTTCTACAATTTAATAGGTAAAACTATTTTCTATTTGACACTTTGTGATAATTTAAGTGGAGAATTGGAGCCGATTACTCTTGATGAAAGCAAATCTGCTAAAGATTTATTGAATAGCTATTTTGATAAAGCAAAAAAGATAGATTATCAGGCCATCTTTAGACCATATTTCACGGATAGCATAAAATATTCTGATCTGACCGATAAAACAATTTTTGCTCTATTGGAGGTTCTGACTGCTTTTGATTTCAAAGTGTTGCCAACAGAAGTCATTGGAAACATATTGGAGAACCTTGTTCCTGATGATGAGAAGCAAAAGTTTGGGCAATATTTTACTAATGAAGTTTTGACAAACCTTGTGGCATTCCCTATAGTCAAGACTAATAAAGATGTTCTGTTTGATCCCACTTGTGGAACAGGTACTTTTCTAAATTCCTTCTATAAGATTTTACAAACGTTTGGAACAAAAGAACATGGGGAACTTTTAAAGCAAATATGGGGCAACGATATTTCTCACTTTCCTGCTATTTTATCTGTTATCAACTTGTATAAGCAAGATGTAGTAGCAACAGACAACTTTCCCCGTGTTATACGTAACGACTTCTTTAATTTGGAAGTTGGAGAAAAGGTCGTTTTTCCTGATTCACACGATCATAATAGACATATTGCAGTGCCTATTCCGACTTTTGATGGTATAGCAAGTAATTTCCCATTTATACAGCAGGAGGATATTCCAAACGAGAAATTGTCAGCCTTCTTTAGAGAGCAATTTCAGAGTGAACAACAAGCATTTTTGAAAGATAACACTTTCAAAATCAATGAACGCTCTGATTATTTCACCTATTGCATCTATAATGCGGACAGATTTCTCAAACCTGATGGTTGTTTATCTGCAATAACATCTAATGCATGGTTAGGAAAAGAGTATGGATTTCAATTTAAGAAATTCTTACTAGATAATTTCCATATACGATATATCGTAAAGAGTAATGCAGAGCATTGGTTTAAGGATTCTCAAGTCTCTACAATATATATTGTATTAGATAAAACTCAAAGTAGCAAACCTACAAAATTCGTAACTCTTAATCGCAAATTAAGTGAATTAATACATCCAAAATCTAGAAATGATCAAATACAACAGATTGAAGACTTTTATGCAGATATAGATAATTGTAACAATCCCCGCAATAATTTATGGGAAAAGGATCATTTCTTTGATAACTTATATAAGCGAAAAGATGGAAGTTTGTCTATATGTTTAGTATCTAAAGAACATTTGCTTAATAGTTTAGAAAGCAAAATGAACTGGGGGCAATTTTTTCTTTCTACCAATCTATTCGGTAGCTTTGAAAATTGCTTGATACAATATTATCCCAATATTGTAAAAGTGTTTAGAGGAGAAAGAACAGGTTGGAATCCCATGTTCGTTATAAAAGAAAAGGATTTAAAAGCCTCACGCATTGACAAAAAATACCTGATTCCATACATAAAATCATCATCAGAGCTTCAACAAATAGAGTTTGATGATAATTACAAATTTAGAGCATTTGTATGTCAAGATGATGAAAAAATAATAGACGAAGGAACTAAATCTTGGATTGATAAGTTTGCAAATGCCCTTAACAAGAATGGAAGTCAAACAATACCTGAAGCATGTGCAGGGCATCGCCCATATTGGTATTCTCTAAATCCAAAGAAGGCGAATATTATTACTACAATAAATCCATACGAACGTTTCTTTTTTACTTTCGCAAAAGAATCTTTTAGCATTGACCAACGTTTGATAGCAATGCAAGTACAAGATGGCTATGATGTAGAGTTGATTGCAGCTTTGCTTAACTCTGTTATAACATTCTTAATACTTGAAATGCGAGGGACATCTCGAAATTTGGGTGCACTAGACCTGAATGCCGATTTTCTAAAACAGCTCAAATTGTTGAATCCGAACTTATTAAATAAGGAAAAAGCCGATGCTATTATTTCAGCTTTTCGTCCATTAAAGAATCGAAATATCAATTCAATAGTAAATGAAGTAGAATGTAGTGATAGGCGTAAGTTTGATGCAACTATTTTAAAATGCTTTGGACTGGATGAAGAATATCTAGATAATATATACAATATTCTGATTGAATCAGTTAATGACAGAGTTTCTATGTCAAGAAAATAAAAAGTTTCATTAGTATAAGTTTGTAAAAAATGATACAGAAGATTGTTTTAAGGAATACAGCAAGCTTTGACGCTACAGGTATAGAAATTGATAATCTCAAGAAAATCAATTTCATTTACGGAGCAAATGGTTGTGGTAAAACAACCATATCAAATGTTATAGCTTCTCCTGAATCTTATCCGGACTGTTCAATGACTTGGGCTTCGGATAGAGAAGAAGATATTCTTGTATATAACAAGGCTTTTCGTGAAAAAAATTTTGGAGAAAACAATATTCCAGGAGTATTCACTTTAGGGGAAGCTACAAAAGAACAAATCGAAGAATTAGAGCAAAAGAAAGAAATATTGCGTGAACTGAATCAACAAGGATTCCAAAAAAGGACATCTATAGAGAAGAAAAAACAAGAATTAGAAGAACTTCAGAATAGCTTTAGAGAAAACTGTTGGAATCATATTAAGAAAAAATATGAAAATCAATTTAAGGAAGCTTTTGTTGGTTATATGGGAAGCAAAATATCTTTTGCTGATAAGGTCTTATCTTCTTTTATAAATTTAAGCAATGTGAGCAATACAACATATGAAAATCTAGTTTTACGATCTAATACTTTATTTGGAAAAATGCCTTTGCTTATGCAATCTTTGCCTCAATTAACAGAAATAGAGGACATAAATAAGTTGGAAGAAGATGCAATTTGGACTAAGAAAATTATAGGAAAAGCTGATGTTGACATAGCTCCCCTTATTGAACGTTTGGGAATAAGTGACTGGGTTAGTCATGGAAAATCCTTCTTATCTCCAAATACAGAAACATGTCCTTTCTGCCAAAAACAAACAATAGATAAAAAATTTAGAGAAGATCTCGAAGCATATTTTGATGAAACGTTCATTTCTGATTGTAAAAGGTTAAAAAATATCTCAAACCAATACCATGTAATTAAGAATAATATTTCTAATATATTAACTAGTATAATTGAAAAGGAAAAGATATCACCAACCAAGGTTAATGTAGAATTGTTTGATGCAAACATAGGTTCGTTAATCCAATTATTCCATAGCAATGGAGAAATAATTGAAAATAAAATAAAGGAGCCAAGCAGAAGTTTAGTTTTACAGAGTTCTAAAGAACTAATCACATGGTTTAATGATACAATTTTACAAACTAACCAAAAGATAAAATCTCACAATGATATCGTTAATAATTTTGCAAAGGAGAAACAACAGTTAATAACCGATATTTGGAACTACATAATAAAAGAGAATAAAGAATTGATAAGCTCTTTTGTAAAAACAAAAGAAGGATACGAGCGTGGTATCTCAAATATGAATCAGAACTTAACTACATTGCGACAACAATATTCAACTCTAAACAATGAAATTAAAGAGAAAAATAAAAGTATTACAAGCATTCAGGCGTCTGTTGATGAAATAAACAGAACTCTCTTGGCATATGGTTTTACAACATTCTCAATAGTTCCTGTTAATGAACATTATTATCAAATAAAACGAGAAAATGGTGACATAGCTAATAGCACATTAAGCGAAGGCGAGATTACTTTTATTACTTTCTTGTACTTTATGCAATTAATTAAAGGAGGAAATACTCCTGAAACAGCCAATAGCAATAGAATTGTAGTTATTGATGACCCTATTTCTAGTTTGGATAGCACAATTTTATTTGTTGTTAGCTCTCTAATAAAAGAGGAAATCAAGAAGATAAAGAAAGGAAAAACAAATATTCTTCAGTTGATATTATTAACACATAATGTATATTTTCATAAAGAAGTGTCTTTTATTGATGGTAGAACAGGGAATAGTAAGGATACATGGTTTTGGATTTTAAGAAAGAACAATAATAGATCTACCATTAAATGTTATGAACAAGAAAATCCCATTCAAGGTTCTTACGAACTTTTATGGAATGAGTTAAGGAATAAAGATAATATTTCTATTATAACATTACAAAATACAATGCGAAGAATTTATGAAACATATTTTAAGGTATTAGGAAAACATGACGATGATTATATTCTACAAAAATTTCCAAGTATGCAAGAAAAAGAAATATGCCGTTCTCTTCTGTGTTGGGTAAATGATGGCTCCCATTGTGTACCAGATGATTATAGTATAATCCCTGATGATGGACAAGTTGAAAAATATCTAGACGTGTTTAAGCAAGTTTTTGAAGTTACAGGACATATACAACACTATAATATGATGATGGGTATTGAATTTGAAGAAGATAATAAATAACCAATGCTGATTGGGAACAATTTGGGAACATATATACAAAAAGAAAAGAGCTAAACATTTGATTCACAAATACTTAGCTCTTTTCCTTGTACCCAGACCCGGGGTCGAACCGGGATGGATGTTACTCCACTGGTGTTTGAGACCAGCGCGTCTACCGATTCCGCCATCTGGGCATTTGTTTTCGTTTGCGTGTGCAAAGGTAAACACATTTTCTCGAACCCACAAGTAAAATGACATTTTTTTATAAAAAAATCCCCGGTTATCCATTCTTTCAAACGGACAACCGGGGGTTTCAACCTATTTCATTTATTTCTGACGGATGAAAATGTTAATCGGGGTTCCCGACAATTTCCATCGTTCACGAATCTTGTTCTCCAGGAAACGGCGATAAGGCTCTTTCACATACTGAGGCAGGTTGGCAAAGAACACAAACGACGGTACCTGCGTATTCGGCAGCTGGGTAATATATTTGATTTTAATATATTTTCCCTTATTTGAAGGAGGTGGATAAGCCTCAATCAAAGGCAACAGTTCTTCATTCAGGCGGGCTGTCGGAATACGGGTCGTACGTGCCTGATAAACTTCCTTCGCAGCTTCCAGCACTTTCAGAATACGCTGCTTGGTCAATGCAGAAGTAAAGATAATCGGGAAGTCCGTAAAAGGAGCCAAGCGGTTGCGGATAGCATCTTCATACCCTTTCATCACCTTGGCCGTCTTTTCTTCTATCAGGTCCCATTTGTTTACTACCACTACCAGTCCCTTCTGGTTGCGTTGTACCAGTGAGAAGATATTCAAATCCTGCCCTTCAATACCGCGAGTCGCATCCAGCATCAGAATACACACATCCGAATTTTCAATGGAACGGATGGAGCGAATCACCGAATAATATTCCAAGTCTTCACTCACCTTGTTTTTCTTACGGATACCCGCCGTATCTACCAGGTAAAAGTCGAATCCAAACTTATTATAACGAGTATAAATAGAATCGCGTGTAGTTCCAGCAATTTCGGTGACAATGTTCCGGTCTTCTCCGATAAATGCATTGATGATAGATGATTTTCCGGCATTCGGACGTCCTACCACCGCAAAACGCGGAATATCTTCATCCAGAATTTCCGGCGTATCTTTCTTGAACTTGCTCAACACCAAGTCCAGCAAATCGCCTGTACCACTTCCACTCAATGCCGAAACGCAATAGGGGTCTCCCAAGCCCAACGAATAAAACTCGGCCGCATTGTATTGCAAGTCATTATTATCCGTTTTGTTGGCCACCAGCAGCACCGGTGTCTTCGAACGGCGCAAGATTTCTGCCACTTCCATATCCAAGTCGGTGACACCGTTCATCACGTCCACCACAAACAGAATGACATCCGCTTCCTCAATGGCCAGCATCACCTGCTTGCGGATTTCTTCCTCGAACACATCATCCGAGTTCACTACCCATCCACCGGTATCTACCACAGAGAATTCTTTTCCCAGCCATTCCGACTTTCCATACTGTCGGTCGCGGGTTGTACCGGCCTGTTCATTCACAATCGCCTGACGTGTCTTGGTCAAGCGGTTAAACAGTGTCGACTTTCCCACATTGGGACGTCCTACAATCGCAACTAAATTTCCCATAATTATCTTTATTTACGGCTTCGCAGCCGATATTAATCCAATTGATAACCAAAATTCTTCAATTCCTTATCCGAGCTTCTCCAGTCCTTGTCCACCTTTACAAAAGTTTCCAGGTAAATGGATTTCTGGAAGAAATGCTCCAGTGTCTTGCGGGCTTCAGTAGCCACTTTCTTCAGGGCTTTTCCCTGACGCCCGATAATAATACCTTTCTGCGATTCACGTTCCACATAAATCACGGCATTGATATGAATACTCTTTGCATCTTCCTTAAACTGCTCCACTACCACTTCCACTGAATAAGGAATCTCCTTGTCGTAATACAACAGGATTTTCTCACGGATAATTTCTGTCACAAAAAAACGTGCAGGCTTATCCGTCCACTGGTCCTTTCCAAAATAAGGAGGAGAGTCGGGCAGCAGTTCCTTGATGCGTTTCATCACCACATCGACATTAAATTTTGCCATGGCCGAAATCGGGATAATTTCTGCCTGAGGCAACATTTCATGCCACTCATCCACTAATTTCACCAGATTTTCCTGATTGGTCAGGTCAATCTTATTAATCAGCAACAAAACAGGTACTTTCAAGGCACGTACCTTTTCCATGAACTCCGCATTCTTATCCGGTTTTTCAATCGTATCGGTAACATACAGCAACACGTCTGCATCCACCAGTGCCGATTCCGAAAAATTAAGCATGGACTCCTGAAGCTTGTAATTAGGCTTCAACACCCCCGGAGTATCAGAGAAGACAATCTGCATATCGTCCGTATTGAGGATTCCCATAATACGGTGACGCGTTGTCTGAGCTTTGAAAGTCGCGATGGAGATACGTTCCCCCACCAGCAAGTTCATCAATGTAGACTTTCCGACATTCGGATTGCCCACAATATTCACAAATCCGGCTTTGTGCATAAGTAAATATTCGTTCACAGACAAAAAAACGCATCGATTGGGATGCGTTTTTTTATCTGTAGTGTTAATTCTTTCTTTATTTATTTCCATCATAACCCCACTTCACGTAGCTGGCACCCCAAGTAAATCCAGCACCAAACGCCGTGAAGATGATATTGTCACCCTTCTTCAACTGCTTTTCATAATCCCACAGACAGAGCGGCAACGTACCGGCGCTGGTATTACCATAACGCTGGATGTTAATCATCACCTTGTCCAATGGAACTTCCAGACGAGAAGCAACCGCATCAATGATTCGCAGGTTTGCCTGATGAGGAACAATCCAGTCGATGTTGTCCTTGTTCAGACCGTTTCTTTCCGCAATCTGAGCCGTTACATCCGACATATTAGATACGGCATATTTGAATACCGTTCTACCTTCCTGATACAAATAATGCATCTTGTTATCAATGGTGAAGTAAGAAGGAGGACAAACCGAACCACCTGCTTTCATGTGCAAGAACGGAAGTCCTTTGCCATCCGTACGCAGGATTGAGTCCATGATACCATAATCTTCCGTAGTGGCTTCTACCATACAAGCCGCAGCTCCATCCCCAAAAATCGGGCAAGTGGCACGGTCTGAATAGTTCACCATAGAAGACATCTTATCTGCCCCTACAATGATAATTTTCTTGTGACGCCCCGACTGAATCATACTGGCAGCTGTTTCCATGGCATACAAGAAACCACTGCAAGCAGCCTGCAAATCGAAAGCATACGCATTCTTCAGTCCTAATTTGTCACAAAGAATAGAAGCAGTAGAAGGGAAATGATAGTCAGGAGTGGTCGTCGCCACAATCACACAGTCAATAGAAGCCGGATCCGAATCCGTTTTCTGCATCAACTGCTTAGCGGCCTTACGAGCCAAATATGAAGTTCCCAAACCCTCTTCGTTCAGGATACGTCGTTCTTTCACCCCGATACGAGTCATAATCCACTCATCGTTGGTGTCAACCATTCTTGACAATTCTTCGTTTGTCAGAACATAATCAGGTACATATCCACCGACTCCGGTAATTACAGCATTTATTTTTTCCATCATTTCTTAATTTCGTGGCCTATAAAAAAACAGCCGGGGAGCCGAAATGGCTCTCCGGCTTTAATTTCCCTAGAACATGCAAAAGATGTTCAACAAAGCGTCAAGTTATTAAAAAGCAGCTTCTTTTTCGATAGCCAAC
>UMHI01075607.1_pt1 | contig 11571 bp, 10 predicted proteins | sample 1965481 | NCBI WGS metagenome assembly UMHI01 (sample SAMEA4836093, study PRJEB28245) | human gut metagenome | biome: gut microbiome; material: fecal sample | place: Denmark | collected 2008 | reverse complement strand
GCATATTCGAAATCCGCTGCTGTGATCTTAGTGATACCTTCGGTGGGAACCTTCTCGGAATCCACATTTTTACTGAACATCAGGGAAGACAAAATTGCAATCTTACGGCAGGCATCATAACCTTCCACATCCGCTTCCGGATTGCGCTCCGCATAGCCTTTGTCCTGCGCTTCCTTCAGAACCGCAGCAAAGTCCGCACCCTCTTTTTCCATTTTACTTAAGATATAATTCGTAGTACCGTTTAAGATACCGTTGATAGCCTCGATCTTCTCTGCTGTCAGGGAATAATTCAACGGACGGATAATGGGAATACCGCCGCCCACACTGGCTTCGAACAGATAGTTACAATTATGTTCTCTGGCGATCTGCAGCAGTTCGGGACCGTGCTTGGCTACCAGCTCCTTGTTGGAGGTGCAGACGCTCTTACCCCGTTCCAGAGCCTGCTTCGTGAACTGATAAGCGGCTCCGACACCGCCCATGGTCTCACAGACAATGGTCACACTGTCGTCATGTAAGATCGTATTGAAATCATGAATGACTTTGTCCTCGTAAGGATCTCCGGGGAAATCTCTCAGATCCAGGATGTATTTTACCTCCAGTTCCTGTGCGGACTTCTTGTTCACCATGTCCTTGTTTTTCTCGATAACTTCCACCACACCGCTGCCCACGGTGCCGTAGCCTAATACTGCAACGTTGATCATATCATAACCCTTGCCTTTCTCATAGCCTGCAAACTTTCAGGTACTTTCGTACCTTGCGCAGGCACAAATTGCGTGTGAAAAATTTTATTCTTTTGCCAGTATTTTTACATGATGTACACTGGGCTGTCCCTCCAGCTGCTCAATCATCCGGGAAATGTCCCCCGTGGTCTGCAATACCTGAATACTCAATGTCAGAGAAGCGATTCCGTTGATGGGAATACTCTGATGGATCGTCAGGATATTGGCCCGGTACTCTGCGATGATCTTCAGCACATCCGACAATATACCCGGTTCATCATCCATCTGAAAGGTAAGAGTGATGGTCGTTCCCTGGGAATTGTCATGAAAGGGAAAAATATCATCTTTGTACTTATAAAAAGAACTGCGGCTGATACCTACCGCATCAACCGCTTCCTGTATGGTCAGAACCTTCTCTGACTCCAGAAGCCGCTTTGCTTCCACTACCTTTAACAGTACTTCGGGGATCGCCTTCTGCTTCACCACAAAATACTTGGTCGTTTCTCCCATATGTTATCCTTTCTTCCGGTTCGTATCTGTAGTGCGGACACTTGTTTTTCACTGAGGGATATTCTAGCACAGTAAAGTATGAAAGACAACCCCCCTTTTTATCTTTTTTGAGCGTCACCGACACACATATCCGGCATTTTCAGGAGGTTTTGAGTGATTTTAAGCATAAGAAAAGAGCCGAAAGGCTCTTTTCCCATCCGCTGTCTTTAGATCAGAGGATATTTGTCTGTTAATTTCTGAATGATGGCTCTGGCTGCGGGAACCTGTTCCTCGCCGCCCTTGATGACCATGGCAATGGCCTCTGCCACCTGATCCATATCCTCGGTGTTCAGACCTCTGGAAGTTACCGCAGGGGTTCCCAGGCGGATACCACTGGTCACGAACGGAGACTGGGGATCGTTGGGGATGGTGTTCTTGTTGGCGGTGATGTGAGCTGCATCCAACAGCTTCTCCACTGCCTTACCGGTCAGACCGTAAGGGGTCAGGTCTACCAGCATCAGATGATTGTCGGTACCGCCGGAGACAATCTTAATGTCACGGCTCATCAGGCCCTTGCACAATGCCTGTGCGTTGTCCACAATGTTCTTCTGATATACCTTAAAGTCGTCGCTTAATGCTTCCTCGAAGCAGACAGCCTTGGCTGCGATGACATGCATCAGCGGGCCGCCCTGAATGCCGGGGAAAATAGCTTTATTAAAATTGAATTTCTCGTTGGCTTCCTTGTTGCAGAGGATCATACCGCCTCTGGGTCCGCGCAGTGTCTTGTGGGTGGTGGTGGTCACTACATCCGCATAGGGAATGGGACTGGGATGAAGGCCTGCTGCCACAAGGCCTGCGATATGTGCCATATCTACCATCAGTACCGCACCGACTTCATCCGCTACTTCACGGAACTTTTTGAAATCAATGGTACGTGCATATGCAGAAGCACCTGCAATGATCATCTTGGGTCTGCATTCCAGGGCCAGCTCCCTCATTCTGTCATAATCCAGGAAACCGTTGTCATCCACGCCGTAAGGTACTACATGGAAATATTTACCGGACATATTGACGGGTGAACCATGGGTCAGATGTCCGCCGTGATCCAGATTCATACCCATAATGGTATCGCCGGGCTTCAGCACAGCGAACTGCACTGCCATATTTGCCTGTGCTCCGGAATGGGGCTGTACATTGGCATAATCACATCCAAACAGCTTCTTGGCACGTTCGATCGCCAGATTCTCGATGACATCCACGCACTCACAACCACCGTAATATCTCTTGCCGGGATATCCTTCCGCATATTTATTGGTCAGTGGACTTCCCATAGCTGCCATAACAGCCTTACTTACCCAGTTTTCAGATGCGATCAGCTCGATGTGACTGTTCTGACGATTCTCCTCGTCAATAATGGCCTGTGCCACTTCGGGATCTACTTTTTTTACTTCATCCAATGAATACATGCCTCATTCCTCCTTATGTTACGTTAATTCGCTAAACTTATGGTTTAGTATAGCATAGAACCTTTTATTTGCAAAGATAGAAAATGAACAATGTTGGCAGAAGCCCCCTGGTGTGTTAGAATAAACTTTAACATAACTATTCAGAGCCTCATTCGCCATAAAAATTTTCAAAATTATGCTCATTCATGCAAGCAGGATTCGCGAATTTATGCAATTTTTCCCGGTTCTGAATAGTTACAACTTTACGAAAGATGGGGAATTCTCATGTATCATATTATTATCAATCCCGCCTCCCGCTCCGGAAGAGGGGCAAAGATCTGGGCCGAACAGGTGGAGCCGGCTCTGAAAGCAGGCAATACCGAATATCAGACCTATTTTTCCGGGAAAGCCGGAGAAGTCCGACAGCTGGCCGCACAGATCACCGCAGAGCATGCTGCAGAGCCTGACTTAACGCTCATCGTTCTGGGGGGTGACGGCACGATAAACGAGACCCTTCAGGGCATTGCAGATCCTTCCAAAGTCATCCTCGGCTACATTCCCACCGGCTCCAGCAATGATCTGGCCCGAGATCTGGGAATTTCCAAGGATCCAAAGGCTGCTCTCAATCTGATCCTTCATAATAATACTCCCAGAGCCATGGATCTGGGGAGACTGACCTATCTGGACGAAGACCAGCCGGAAGAATCCAGGCTTTTTGCCGTCAGCTGCGGGATCGGCTTTGATGCCGCCGTCTGTGCGGAAGCCATGAGTTCCCGGATCAAGGATACCATGAACCGGATCGGCTTAGGAAAGCTGACCTATCTGGGTATCGCCTTAAAACAGCTGATCACTGCCCGCAAGGTCTCCTGCACGCTGACACTGGAGGACAAGGTACATGACGAAAAGGAATCCGTAGAACTCCCCCGTTTTCTGTTCGTGACCTGTATGAGTCACCGTTACGAGGGCGGCGGTTTCATGTTCTGCCCTCCCGCTGTCGATCATGACGGGGTATTGGATCTCTGTTCCGTAGGCAATATTTCCAAGGGATTGGTTCTGCTGGCCCTGCCCACTGCCTTTTTCGGCAAACATTATTTTGTCAAAGGCATCAATGCCCATACCGCCACACAGATGTCCATAACAGCTTCCGCTCCTCTGTGGGTGCATACAGACGGAGAAGTGACAAGAAAGAGCCGCGGTTTCCGGGTGGAATGTCTCCCCGGTGCCATCCGGATGATCACACCTTAAACAGATTTAACACACTCTAAAGATTTTCTTAAGAATGCTTAAGTATTCCAAAAAAGCCTTGATTTTTTTGTTCCGATAGCTATACTAAAATTGATTTTAGAACATAGGTTTTTAGAGAAATGAGGTTTTTATGGAAAAATTACGGATCTTCTATTTGAAATATAAACATGCCATTCCTCTTATTATATATGGCATTATTTACATGGCCTGGTTCGCCTGGCTGGAGAAAAATACTACCGGACATTACCGGATCATACATATGGCGGCGGATGATTATATTCCTTTTTGTGAAGTGTTCGTCATCCCTTACTTTTTGTGGTTTGCCTATGTATCGGCTGTGGTCATTTATTTCTTTTTCAAGAACAAAGAGGATTATTACCGCACCTGTATCTTCCTCTTCACGGGCATGACGATTTTCCTGATCGTATCCACCCTGTGGCCCAACGGACAGCACCTTCGTCCCGCTGTTATGCCGAGAGACAATATCTTCACCCGTATGGTAGCCGCTCTGTATCGGACAGACACTCCTACCAACCTGTGGCCCAGCATTCATGTATATAATTCTCTGGGTGCACACTTTGCCATTATCCGCAGCAAATGCTTTGAGAAGAAAAAAGGCATCCGCATCGGTTCCCTGATCCTGGCTGTCTCCATTATTATGGCAACCATGTTCATCAAACAGCATTCCGTATTTGATGTGCTTACTGCTTTCGTCATGGCGGCTGTGATGTACACGTTGGTATATCGTTATGATCTGCTGATCGCTGTCAGAGAGTTCCGCAATAAGAGAAAAGCAAAACCGCAGATCGGCTAAAGGTTGTTTCAAAACATGCGCCGACGGCGCAGCTATAAAAATGCAGTGACGTTACCCACGCCACTGCATTTCTTTTGCCCTCATTTATGATCTGTTACATTACAATACTTCTTCGCTCTTCCTCAATGCCGAGGCAATGACCGCATCCATATCATAGTAGCGGTATTCCGCCAGTCTTCCGCCGAAGATCACGTTCTTTTCCGTATCTGCCAGCCTTTTATACTCTGCATATAAAGCGCCGTTCTTTTCATCATTGACTGGATAATAAGGCTCATCTCCCGGCTTCCATTCGGAACTGTACTCTCTGCTGATGACCGTCTTCGGGAGATCCTGTCCCTGTGCGTCCTTGCCAAACTCGAACCATTTGTGCTCGATGATCCGGGTCCAGGGAGTCTCGCGATCCGTGTAATTCACCGCAGCATTTCCCTGGAAGTTGGGAACATCCAGCACCTCTGTCTCGAACCTGACGGAACGATATTCCAGTGCTCCCAGAGAGTAGCCGAAATAGGCATCGATGGGGCCGGTATAGACAACAGTCTCTGCCAGTTTATCCAGTTCCTCTTTCTGCTCCAGATAATCTGTGTTCAGGCGTACCTCAATGCCCTCTAACAGATGTTCCACCAGCTTCGTGTAACCGCCAATGGGAATGCCCTGATACAACGCATTGAAATAGTTGTTGTCAAAAGTCAGACGCACCGGCAGACGTTTGATAATGAAGGCCGGAAGATCTTTACAGTCACGTCCCCACTGCTTCTCGGTGTAGCCCTTTACCAGTTTTTCAAAAATATCCTTACCCACCAGAGAGATGGCCTGTTCCTCCAGATTTTTCGGTTCCGTGATCCCGGCAGTTTGCCGCTGCTCTTCAATCTTGGCCGCAGCTTCTTCGGGAGTCACCACGCCCCACATTTTATTAAAAGTGTACATGTTAAAAGGCAGTGAGTACAACTCTCCGTGATAATTGGCCACCGGAGAATTGGTGAAACGGTTGAACTCCGCAAATTGCGTAATGTATTTCCACACCTTTGTATCATTGGTGTGAAAAATATGGGCACCGTATTTATGGACATGAATTCCTTCCACGGTTTCCGTATAAATGTTTCCCGCCACATTAGGGCGTTTATCGATGACCAGAACCTTTTTCCCTCTGTCAGCCGCTTCTTTTGCGAACACCGCTCCGTACAATCCGGAGCCGACCACCAGATAGTCGTATTTCATAATTTATATATTTCCTTTCTCACAGTCGCATTCCTGCGCTTACGTTATTTCCGTACGACAGCCTTCTCTCCGAAGACACGTTTCAGAACCACCAGAGTAGCCAGTGTCAGCAGAATACCGATCACCAGACAGATCACCACATTCTGTACAAAACCGGCAATGATATAAGTCACAAAAGAGATTGCCGCCACAGTCAGCACATAAGGCACCTGGGTGGATACATGGTTGATATGATTACACTGTGCTCCCGCAGAAGCCATAATGGTCGTATCGGAGATGGGGGAGCAATGGTCACCCATAACGGCACCTGCCAGACATGCAGCCACGCCGATGATGATCAAATGCTCGGCTCCGGGTACAATAGCTCCGGTCGTGGGATCGGTAAATACGCCGGTAACGATAGGGATCAGAATACCGAAGGTTCCCCAGCTGGTACCGGAAGCAAAGGCTAAGAAACATGCTACAAGGAAAATGATGGCCGGAAGCATATTGGTAAGCCCTGCTGATGCTCCCTGCATCAGGCCTGCCACATAGACATCCGCACCTAACAGTCCGGTCATGGTCTTCAGAGTAACAGCAAAGGTCAGGATCAGCATTGCAGGTACCATGGCAATGAAGCCCTGCGTCAGACAGTTCATGGCCTCCTTGAAGGATACCAGTCTTCTGCACATATAGTATACAATGGCAAATAATAATGCGATCAAAGATCCCCAGGGAAGTCCCACGGAAGCATCCGTTGCGCTGAATGCATCGATAAAGCCCACGCCTTCAAAGAAGCCGCCGACATAGATCATGCCGATGACACAGCAGACAATCAGTACGATCACCGGGATCAACAGATCGTAGACCTTGCCTCTGGTGGAACCTTTGGGTGCATTGTCTGCATTGACCACGCGCTCTCCCTCGGTGAACAAGTCACCCTTTTCTCTGGCATTGCGCTCATGCTTTACCATGGGGCCGTAGTCGAAGCCCATCAGCGCCATACCAATGACGAATACGATGGTCAACAGAGAATAATAGTTATAAGGAATAGCTCTTACGAACAGTTCAATACCGGAATAAACACCTTCATCCACCATACCGGATACTGCGGCCGCCCAGGAAGAGATCGGTGCGATCATACAGATGGGTGCTGCGGTGGCATCAATAATGTATGCCAGCTTTGCTCGGGAAATCTTATGTCCGTCTGTTACCGGCATCATAACAGAGCCTACAGTCAGACAGTTAAAATAGTCATCCACGAAAATCAGAACACCTAATAAAAAGGTGGAAAGCAGCGCTCCCGCTCTGGTCTTTACATGCTTTTTCGCCCATTCGCCGAAGGCTGCAGAGCCTCCTGCCTTGTTCATCAGTGCCACCATGGTGCCCAACAGGATCAGGAACATGAAAATACCGATATTCCATGCATCCGCCACGGAATTGATAAATCCTTCGTTGATCACCGTATCCAGCGTTGCAATAGGAGAAAATCCGGTATAAATCAAAGCTCCCGTAACAATGCCGATAAACAGTGACGAATATACTTCTTTTGTGATCAGTGCCAATACGATTGCCACCACAGGCGGCAGCAATGCCCAAATTGTTCCGTACATAATTTTGCCCTCTCTCGTACTTTTTTTGTAACATTTCAGATACATTTTTACTTTATGGCAAACCCGTATACCTGTCAATATAATTTTCCAAATTAACGCTTTAGCACAGCAATTTATCCGTTCCTTTTCTCTTTTTCGCTTTAAATCGCTAAATTCTCTTGCATCCTCGCACGATCTGGGCTATAATGAGCAATGACATTTAGCAGAAAGGACGTGCCCTGCGCACGATGGAATACCATGAGTTTCGAATTTATCAAAAAACTGCCCACTCCTGCGGAGATCCGCAAGGAACTGCCCCTTCCGGCAGAATTAGCCAGGATCAAAGAAGAAAGAGATGCTGAAATCCGTGACGTCCTCACCGGCAAAAGCAATAAGTTTCTGGTGATTATCGGACCCTGCTCCGCTGATAACGAAGATTCCGTATGTGATTACGTCAATCGTCTTGCCAGAGTGAATGAGAAAGTTAAGGACAAGCTGATCCTGGTGCCCAGAATCTACACCAACAAGCCCCGCACCACCGGCGAAGGCTACAAGGGTATCACCAGCCAGCCCGATCCCGAGAAGAAACCGGATTTCCTGGCAGGTCTGATGGCCATGCGTAAAATGCACATCCGCGCCATCAAAGAGACCGGTCTCACTGCCGCAGATGAAATGTTATACCCGGAGAACTGGGGTTATGTATCCGATATCCTCTCCTATGTGGCCATCGGTGCCCGTTCCGTAGAGGATCAGCAGCATCGTCTGACCGTCAGCGGCTTCGATGTAGCTGCCGGTATGAAGAATCCTACCAGCGGAGATTTCTCCGTAATGCTGAACTCCGTATATGCGGCACAGCACCCCCACTCCTTCATCTATACCGGATGGGAGGTGAATACCCACGGCAACGATCTGGCACACACCGTACTGCGCGGTGCTACCAACAAGCACGGTGCCAATATCCCCAACTACCATTACGAGGATCTGATCCGTCTGTGGGATATGTATGAAAAAATGGATTTGAAGAATCCTGCCTGCGTGATCGATGCGAACCACTCCAACTCCAACAAGCAGTTCAAGGAGCAGATCCGTATCACCAAGGAAGTCATGCACAGCCGTAAACTCAGCCCCGATCTGCACAAGCTGGTCAAGGGCGTCATGATCGAGAGCTACATCGAGGAAGGCAACCAGAAGGTGGGTGCCGGCTGCTACGGCAAGTCCATCACCGATCCCTGTCTGGGCTGGGAAGACAGTGAGCGTCTGATCTACGATATCGCTGAGTACGAATAAAAAGAACGATTTTGCAAATGGGGCGCTGAATAGTTAAAACAGTTTCAAAAAAACTGCAGGAATCCTTTTAATAACGCAGGATTCACAAAACATTCCAATAAACATCCGAAGACCAGTGCAATCCATATGAGCGCCAGTTTTCCCAATCTGCCGGGCAGGGATTTTTTTCCCTGCCCGGTTGTATGATGGTAAAAATAAATACTCCGGTGCATATCTTCACACCATCTGAGTAACAGGATCATAGCCGGCAGGTAACACAGATAATGGGGAAAGATGCTCACGATCCCCAGAAGGATCCCCTTGATTCCATACCTAAACACTGCCGTACTCAGAAAAAAGCCCACAGAGAATCCGTATTTTACGGTGACTCCTCCGCAGAAAATCCATCCCAGATAAGTCGTTGCCATGATAATAAGCACCAGAAAATTCCGACATCTTTTGCACAGCACGTACCAGAACAGGATACTGCTGTCCACGGTCATATATTTCATGCGATATAACGTGTCCTCATCCAGCATTCCTGCACGGTTTAACAGAATTCCCCGTCCGAAATACACCGCAAACAATCCCACCACAAATCCCGTCAAAAACAAAAAGTGCAGCGGGAGTTTTCCCGCAGGCAACATGGATCTGTTCCATTTCATATATTTTCGTCTCCCGTCAGGCGTTGTTAGTAATATATGCGGACAACATGGAAAATCATGCTTTCTTATTCGTCTTTCAGAAAAGAAAAAGCCCATCCGGACAGGTACTGCCTGTCTGGATGGGGTTCCCTAAAATCATTATGTAGCAGCCGGTCGTGACTGCTTTTGTCTGTAACGGAATTACTCACTCAGGTATTTGGATGCGTAAGTTAAAATGCCGCAGATTGTCTTGGCATCCTGGATCCTGCAGTCGTAGATCATCTGCTTTAATTCTTCTACGGAATAAGCCTCTACATTGATAAATTCATCTTCATCCAGATGCTGGTTTCCTCTGTCTTTCAGTCCTCTGGCCAGATAAATATCGATCTTCTCATTGCAGAATGCCACTGTGGTATAAATAGAGGTCAACAGTTCCACATGGTCAGTATGATACCCGGTCTCTTCCTGCAATTCCCGCATAGCTGCCTGATCCGTGGGCTCTTCTCTCCCGTTCAGTCCGCCTGCCGGGATCTCTAACGTCTCACGCTCCAGGGCATTGCGGTACTGACGCACCATCAGAAGCTTACCGTCTTCTCTCACGGCTACTACTGCAGCCGCCCCTTTATGGTCGATCAGATCCCATTTTGCTATATTACCGTTGGGAATCTGCATGGTATCCTGATAATAGTCGATAATAGCACCCTTTGCTACCAGATCACGGCTGATACGCTTGAATTCTTCCATGACTTATCATCCCTTCTCATCCAAATCGAATACTTACCTGTTTTCCAGTAATTTATCTACGCTCACCATCTTGACGCAGAGTACGAACAGATCCGTAGCCATTGCCATCTCCTCCGGTGTGGGGAAGGAAGGCGCAATACGGATATTGGAGTCCTTGGGATCCTTCTTGTAGGGGAAAGTAGCGCCTGCTCCGGTCAGAGTCACGCCTGCTTCCTTACACTTTGCCACGATAGCCTTGGCACAGCCTTCCAGGGCATCAAAGGAGATGAAATATCCACCGTTGGGCTTAGTCCAGGTACCGATGCCTAAGCCTCCCAACTCATTCTCCAGCACTTGCAGTACAGCCTCGAACTTGGGACGCATGATCGCTGCGTGCTTCTTCATATGTTCACGTACACCATTGATATCCTTGAAATAACGTACATGGCGTAACTGGTTGATCTTATCATAACCAATCGTCTGGATCGTCATGGACTTGCGCATATCATCCAGGTTTGCCTTGGAAGATGCAATAGCCGCAATGCCGGCTCCTGCGAAGGTTACCTTGGAGGTGGAACAGAACTCGAATACCATGTCCGGATGTCCTGCTTTCTCACACTCGGAAAGAATCTCTAACAGCTGGTCCTGTCTGTCATCATATAAATGATGGATGGCATAGGCATTATCCCAGAAAATACGGAAATCCGGTGCGGCAGGCTGCAATGCTGCGAAACGTCTTACAGTCTCATCGGAGTAGGAATAGCCCTGAGGGTTGGAGTATTTCGGTACACACCAGATACCCTTGATGGCAGGATCTTCAGACACCAGCTTCTCTACCATGTCCATATCCGGTCCTTCGGGTGTCATGGGCACATTGATCATTTCAATTCCGAAATGCTCTGTGATTCCAAAATGTCTGTCATAACCGGGTACGGGACACAGAAACTTTACATGATCCAGCTTACACCAGGGGGTATTGCCTAAGATGCCATGGGTCATAGCCCGGGATACGGTATCATACATGATGGTCAGGCTGGCATTACCGCAGACGATCACATTCTCCGGCTTCACTTCCAAAATGTCAGCGATCAGTTTCTTTGCCTCAGGAATACCGTCCAGGCCACCATAATTTCGAACATCCATTCCATCCTCAGCCTTCATAGCGCTCTGAGAATTTACAACATCGAGATAATCCATTGTCATATCCAGCTGGTTAACTGCCGGTTTTCCTCTGGACATATCCAGTTTCAGGCCTTTGCCTTTTGCATCTTCATATGCAGCGTTCAGCTCTGCCTTCAATGTTAAAAGTTCTTCCTTGGATAATTCCTGATATGCTTTCATTTCGTACCATACCTTTCTCGTTTTTTCCCATAGGGAATACGCTTTCTTCTGTGGACGTTGGATAATCGTATACAATCATACACTTCGAATATCATACTA
>UMHI01059421.1_pt1 | contig 11601 bp, 9 predicted proteins | sample 1965481 | NCBI WGS metagenome assembly UMHI01 (sample SAMEA4836093, study PRJEB28245) | human gut metagenome | biome: gut microbiome; material: fecal sample | place: Denmark | collected 2008 | reverse complement strand
CTGGTACCCGGACGGCACAGGCCGGTGGGACGAGAGCGTGGACTCCTATTTCGCCCCGTTCAGCGATTTCGTCGTGGAGGGCAACAAACGCGATGCGGTCGATGTCGGCAACGGCTGGCTCTATGCGCGCGTGGAGGGGCAGGCTTTTCTTACGGAGGTGAACCGTTTCCTCGAACGATGGTTCCGCGAGCGCGGTTACAGGGCCGTCGCTCCCTATGCGAGCGCCGGGTTCCGGTATGTTTTCGAGGCCGGAACCAATGCCGAAATCGCCGACAAGTCGCTCAGTTTCACGAGCAACTGGTCGGAGCGGCACGTGGCCTACGTCTGCGGGCTGGGGACGTTTTCGCTTTCGAAGGGGCTCATCACCGAACGCGGGGTGAGCGGCCGTTTCGGCAGTGTCGTGACCGACGCCCCGCTGCCCGTCACGAAACGCCGCTACACGGGGCTTTACGACTACTGCTCGATGTGCGGAGCCTGTGTGCGCAACTGTCCGGCACAGGCCATTTCGCTCGAACACGGCAAGTCGCATCATCTGTGCTGTTCCTATTTCGACACGCTGCGGGAGAAGTATGCGCCGCGCTTCGGCTGCGGCAAGTGCCAGGTCAATGTGCCGTGCGAGCGGAGAATCCCCAAAAAAGGATAAGTTCCGTTTTTGAACTTCATTTCGTTCGGAAAGAGGCTTCCCCTTATCCGGACGTGAAAACGGAATGAGGTTTTGGGAGTTGCGCTCTGCGCGAGCCGCCGAAGGTAAATCGGCAGAGACGAAGCGGCGGTCTGCAACATGGAACCGCATGATTCCGCGAATGAAAATCACCCCTGCCGGAATGTTCCGGCAGGGGTGAATCGTGGGGGCCGGGGCGTCGGACGTTCCTCCGCGCCGATCAGTAGACTTTTTCGGGGAGGGTTTCGCCTTCGGGAGTCCCTTCGAGCCGGTCGTTGAACCGGATCGAGGCGTGCGTGCCGTCGCAGTAGGGCTTGTTGTGCGACGCGCCGCAGCGGCACAGCACGACGCGGTTGCGGATCTCGTAGGTCTCGCCCGATTCGCGGCTGACGGGAATTCCGCCGCGCACCCACAGGCCGCTGCTGGCTCCGATGGCGACGTCTTCGATGAGTCCCAGCGACGGCTCGAAGCGGAATTCGTAGGGAGTGCCGGTCTCGTTGTCCCACGCCATCAGCCGGCCGCTGGGGCACATCGAAGCCTCGCGGATGGCCAGTTCGCGCGCCTCGTCGTTCTCCGGTTGCCCGACCAGATTCCACGCCTGCCCCTTGGCGTCGCAGAAACGTGCGAAGACGCAGTATTTGGGGTTGTCGGTCATCGAGAGGGTCTCGCCTTCGGTCAGTTCGACGTTGTCCAGCAGCGGAGCGTCGTCGGCCGTCAGGCGCGGATCCCACGCCGCGTGGACGTGTGCTCCGTCGCAGTAGGGCTTGTTCTTCGAGGCGCCGCAGCGGCACAGCGCCGTCGGTTCGTCGTCGGTCGGGAAGTGCGCACCCTGCTGAAAGTACCAGCTTTCGCCCTCGGCGTCGGGCATGATGAACTGCTGGGCCAGCGGCGGCTGTCCGTAGATCAGATAGGGGCCCGTCTCTTCGACGGTGATGCGGAATCGGGCGTCGGCCCGTTTCGATCCTTTTTCGATGTCGATCTTTTTCATATACGAGCGGGAGGAAGGCATGGTTGGATGGTTTATACGGTCGTGCCGGCAGGAAATCCCGCCCTCCTCGCATTGCGGCGTCCTCGGGACGCCGGATCGGCTGCCGGCATGTTTCCGAAACGTGTTTTCCGGAGAGAGTCCATCGGAATAGGTGTCGGTAACGTACCGGCGATATACTAATTCCGGCCGTTCGAACGTTCCTACAACGGGCAAGAATTATTCCTAACCGTAAATAATTCGGCGGGTGTAGCGGATTATTCTCCGCTTTTTGGTATATTTGCAGATATTTTGGAAAATAACGAGTCGCTTTATACAAATGAAAAATCTGACAGTGAAAATCTTCGTGGGGCTGTTCGTCGTTGCGACGGTGCTGCTTCAATCGTGTAAAAAGGACAGCGAGACCTACTCGTTCCTCCTCAACGAACGGGGCGCTTTCGTCGAGGAGCCGGGCGGTACGACGTCGCTGGGCTTTACGGCGATCAACATCTCGTCGGTGACCCCGACGACCGTTCCTCAGGGCTGGTCGGTGACGGTCGACATGAACGAACGCCGCATCTCCGTGACTGCGCCGACGACCTTTCCCGACGACCCGAAGACATTGGCCGACGGGGAGGAAGAAGAGGAGGAGAATACCAACGTCAGATTCGGAACCGTCTATCTGACGGGACGTTCGTCCGGCGGATCGAGCGTTTCCACTTCGCTCTATGTTTCGCTCGCCGAGACGGTCGATCTCACGGGGCAACCCTCCAATTGCTACATCATCAACAAGTCGAATGCACGCTACTGCATCGACGTGACCCGCAAGGGCGAGGATACCGAAGCGACGATGTCGCCCGCCAGCGTGGCGATCCTGTGGGAGACGCCCTACAAGGTGATCGAATTCCCGAAGCTGGTCGACGGCAAGGCCTATTTCTATCATGCGATCGGCACCGACGACGATGAGAAGGAGTTTTTCAATCACGGAAACGCTCTCCTCGGCGCTTTCGATGCGGCGGGCAATCTGCTGTGGTCGTGGCACCTGTGGTGCGCGGAGTTCGATCCTGCCGACGAGCAGGTCGAACTGGGCGGCGAGGTGATGATGAAGCGCAATTTAGGTGCAGGCGTCGTTTCGGGCACATCCGAAGAGGATATTTTGGCTTCGTACGGTGTCTATTACCAGTGGGGGCGCAAAGATCCGTTCGTCGGGCCGCGCTACTACAACATGGCCGATTCGGCCGATGCGCAGGTCTACGACAGCCAGAATCTGCGCGTCTATCCCGAATACGCCGCGACGGATGCCGAGCGGGGGTCGGCGGGTTATGCCTCGGCTCATGCCATGACCTTCATCACGGGTACGAAGGAGAGCGGCTACAATTGGCTCCAGACGGCCGATGCGTCGTTGTGGGGGACGGAGAAAAATAATAACGACCCGTGTCCGAAAGGCTGGAAGGTGCCTTCGAAAGAGGTCTTCGCCGCTCTGCATATCAAGGACGTTATTTCGCCCGACCTGGAGAAGAATTACGGTTTCACATTGAGCGACGGTACGAACGAAGCCTTCTTCCCCGGAGCCGGCCGCCGCAGTTTCTACACCGGCGCGCTGACCAACATGAACGACAACGAGGTGCGTCCGACTCCGTGGACGGGGTATTATTGGAGTTCGACGGGCGAAGGCAAAGAGGCCTATGCGATGGATTTCTCGTTCGACATCAACGGCACGCGTGCAGGTTCGTCGTTCCAGGGTGCGGCGTTGCAGTATGCCGCCGGCGGTATGCAGGTTCGCTGCGTGAAGATACGCTGAGCGAACGAGCGCCTTCGCCTGTTGCGGGGATGTATCGGATAGTGGAGGCCGGGGCGATTCCGGCCTTCTTTCGATTGTGATAGTTAAGAAAAAATGGAGCGGATAAGGGATTTCGCGGCAATCGATTTCGAGACGGCCAACGGGCAGCGCACGAGCGTATGCAGCGTAGGCGTGGTCGTCGTTCGCGGCGGCCGTCCGTCGGAGAGCATCTACCGGTTGATCCGTCCCTACCCCAACTATTACTCCGCCTTCACTACGGCGATCCACGGTCTCACGCGCAGCGATACCGAGAATGCACCGTCGTTTCCCGACGTGTGGGACGAGATCGCTCCGCGAATCGAGGGACTGCCGCTTGTGGCGCATAACTCGCCCTTCGACGAGGGGTGTCTGCGGGCTGTCCACGCCCATTACGGACTACCCTATCCCGACTACCGTTTCCTGTGTACGTTGAGCGCTTCGCGCCGTCGGATCAAAGGGTTGCCCAACTATCAGCTCCATACGGTCTCCGCAGCCTGCGGATACCTGCTCGAACGCCACCACCATGCACTGGCCGACGCCGAAGCCTGTGCGGAGATCGCCCTGCGGCTTTTCGGATAGCTCCGCGGCTCATCCGTACCGTGCGGGGATTTCGCTGACGAACATCGAGATTCGGTTCGTATCGTACTTTTGGGTGAAGTCCTTCGCCGGAGGTGCGGGATCACGCTGAGAGTGCGTGCCGCCGAGGGCGGTGCGGCGGGCAGATTTCGAATCAGAGCGTGTTTTTGCAGACGACTCCGTCTTTGACGATGACGCGGAGATTGTCGTGCGGATTTTCCAGTACTTCGATCCGTTCGAGCGGATTGCCCTCGATTACCAGAAGATCGGCCAACGCGCCCTCTTCGATAACGCCGAGATTGCCGGGATAAGGGTTGCGTGCGCCGGAAAGCGCCAGCAGACGGGCGTTGTCGCAGGTAACCATTCTGAGAATTTCAAAATTGGTGAACCACTTCTGCAACTTGACGATCCCGTGATTCTGATTTTTCGTATTGGCGGGATCGAACAACAGGTCGGGTCCCCAAGCCAATTTTACGCCGTGTTTTTTGGCGAGGCGGTATGTCCGATCCGTTCCGTTGCAGATTTGCAGGTGTTTGGCTTGCTGGACGGGCGACGGATAGGTGTTGTCCTCGACGGCGAAGGCCTGCATACTGAGCCATGCGCCGCTTTCGGCCAGCAGGGCCATCGTGGGCTCGTCGATCAGGTGCCCGTGTTCGATACTTCGCACACCGGCTTTCAGGGCCCGGGCGATCCCCCGCGGGTTGTAGACATGAACCATCACATAGGTGCCCCAATCCTCGGCAGCACGGACTGCCGCACGGAGCTCCTCCTCGAAGAATTCGGTCACATCGAGCGGATCATAGAGCGATGCGGCACCGCCGCCGGCCATCAGTTTGATCTGCGATGCGCCCTGCCGGAGGTTCTCGCGGACGGCTGCCGTCACGGCGTCGGCGCCGTCGGCGATTTTCGAGGCGCCGATCTGTTCGACGTGCGCCATTTCGCAGCCGCAACCTCCGTGGGCGTGTTCATAGATCATTCGGAAATCGCCGTGTCCCGAGGTCTGGGAGATCATGGCTCCGCTCGGATAGATGCGCGGGCCCCGGAGCGTCCCGCTGTCGATGGCCCGTTTGAGTCCGAAGACGGGACCTCCGGCGTCGCGGATGGCGGTGAATCCCCGTTGCAGGGTCTCCGCAGCCTCCCGTCCTGCCATGAGATGTGTATACGAGGGATCGCCTGCCAGCAGGTCCGTCATCGTGTTGCAGCACAGATAGGCGTGCCAGTGCGCATCGATGAGACCGGGCATCAGAAATCGTCCCTTTCCGTCGATCACCGTGACGGGCCTTTCCGACGGCGTTTCGATGGGAGCGGCCGAGATCGTCTCGATCCGATTGTTCCGGATCAGGAGGTTGCCGGAGAAGGTGCGTGCGTCCTTTCCGTTGAAAATTTCGACGTTGTTCAGTAAGAGCTGCGAGTCCATACGACGAATGATTTTCCGGCGGTTTACAGTGCCGTCAGGTGGAATATTTTGGCGATGCCCGTCACCACGATCTGGATACCGACGCAGAAGGTGAAGAACGCGACCATTTTATTGATGACGATGCTGCCGTTGTCGCCGATTTTTCGGATGATCTTTTGTCCCTGTGTAAGAAACAGGTAGAGGATCGAGCACATCAATACGATGACGACGGCGATGATCGCGTAGTTGAGCAGGCTACGGACCCAGTCGCCGCGGATGCTGGCCGAAGCCATCATCGTGAGAATGACCGAGACGCTGCCGGGGCCGATGCTGATCGGAAAGGTAATGGGATAGAATATCCGGGATTCGACCGCCCGCAGACTGATGGGGTCGGCGTTTCTTTTCGATACGCGGCCGGCCGAAGCGTCGGAGTCGCCGAGCCATTGCAGCGCCGTGCGACAGATGAGCAGGCCGCCGCCCAACTGGATGATCGGCAGCGACAGGTCGAAGAGCGCGAGTACGAAATGCCCGACGGCCAGACTTCCCAGGCCGACCAGCAGGTAGTCGGTGACGATTCTTCGGATGATGGACATGCGGGTCTTCTGGTCGAGTCCCGACAAGAATCCGTTCACGAGAAATCCCGCCCCTACGGGATTCGCCACAGGAAACAGCGCCATAAAGGAGGATATGAACATGAAGATAGAGCCTTTGATCATTTTGAGTTTGTGCTACCGGTAAATCTGCGATATGGAAATTCCGTCGGGTCAGCGGCGGACGACTTCGATCGAAACTCCAAATCTGGGGCCAAACGCGGATCTCGAAAGCGGAGTCCTTCGGGCGAACGGGAAAAGAAAGGGCAGCCGAAGGCGGCCTGACGAAACTGCCGGAAACATCGCCGGCCGAGGTGCCGGCTTTTGCGCTGCCGTATGTGGTGAATGCATTGCCTATGTCGACAGCGGCAACTGGTTATCGTTCGATGGCGGGCGCCGGCCGCTGACGTACGAGCGTACGTTTGGAAGTATCCCTGCCGGATAAATGAGGCGGATGAACGACCGGATGCACGGAAGCAGAACTCCGTCGATATTGTACGACAGCTTGGCTCGGCGACCCTGGATTTGATTGGGGTTGCAATTAAATAGCAATATAATTTTGTATTTTGAAATATGTTTGTTAATTTAGTTCAAGATTTATGATATAGACTATTTCGACAGCTGTTTATTCAATCAGAAGGTCTGGTAAACTAAGCGACAAAGATGAACAGCTAAGGGCCGTTATATGCGCGGTTCTTGGCGAGTTTTTGTCGCTTTTAGGATTACCAGACCTTTTGAATTCACGATTGGCGAGCCGAGACCGCGCATATTGTTGAAACGAACATTTCAAACAATATGCCATCATGAAAAACTCAAAACAAAAGACGTTCCGACATGGGAGCGCAGTCTTCACGGACAAACATTGTCTCTACCGCATCGCCGTCGTTCGGTATGTCGATTCGTTGTTTTACGAATCCGGCGACGCCTGCCGGTGCCACAGCCGATGCTACTCGCTCATCGTTCGGGAGCTGTTCGGTATCGGAAAGAACACTTTCCGCCACTATTTGCACTACCCTTCCGACCGCCTTACCGGTGTCGTGATTCCTCGGAAACTCAGGGAGCTGCTGAGGCTCTATGTGATATTGGTCAAGAGATTGCCGGCAACGCAAGTAGCGGATTGCCTGCATGAGTTTTATTGCCGGAAGGGACAGTTTCCGGATACTTCGCATCGGCATGGGAGGATGTAGCTATCGCCGATCGACGTTGCAAGAAGGCGGCCGTGTCGTCCGTTCTCCGGTAATCCGGATGAAAGCGATTCCGAAGCGGAACCGTTCGCCGGAGAAAATAAGCGAGGTACTGCAATACGCCGATTTTGAATTCGCAAATCTGATGTGTTTGCATTCGGTCATTGCAGTTCGCTCGGGTTAATAAAAATAGTCAAAAGCCTCCTGTGCCCGACCATGCGGTCGCGGATTGTCATTCTGCGATTTTAGGCGAAGAACGGGAGAAGAATACGAAACGGTAAACAAGAACCCGGAGGCGTATGGTTTCATAAAAATATCCCGTCCATTCGGGACGGGATATTTTTCGGAAGCGTGTATCGAACGTCTGCCTGCGGCGGAGTCGTTACAGCGGCATCGAGGTGATGCGGACGCCGGTAGCCGAGACATTCGTGCGGTTGAGGCGAATCTCGAAGCGGTAGTATTTGCCGCCGTCGAGCACCAGCTCCTCGTTGGGCGCATAGAAGAATGTCTCGTCGCCCAGCGCGATTTCGAAGAGTATCTCGCCGGCGGCGAGCGTCTGCGGAACGACGATGAGTTGCATCGGTTCGATTGCCTCGCCGGTGACCTTCGCGCCGTTGCCTCGCGGTGTTAGATCTGCCGGTGTGCCGGCTTCGCTCACAGAACCGTCGCTCAGGTTGAACAGACAACTGCTCTTGACGTTTTTGGCCGTAACTGTCGCTCCCTTCAACTCATCCGCCGCAGCGAATCCTTCGCCTGGCATCAGCTCGATGTCGAGCCGCGTGAGCCGGTGCGAAAAGGTCAGGTCGACGGCATCGGCCGTCGGGGCAACATTCTGCCGTACGGCGCTCATCAGGTCGCTGTTCGTGTAGTTGCGGCCTGCGCTCTGGTCGCTCTGCACGGTGAACGTGAAACTGCTCCCCGCGGTAAACTCCTCGCGGTAGGGATAGTAGGCATAGAAATCGGCCGATTTCTCGGGGTATTTGACTGTCGGCATTTCGACGCCCTCCGCTGTTTGCGTACACAAACCATTGTTCAGGTAACGTGCGCCGTCGAGCGACGGTGCTGTCTCGCTCGTGCGGCTGAGGACGATGAGGCCGAAGTTGTCGCCCTCTTCGAATGCGACATCCGTCGCGCGCGTGGCGGCCTCGACGCCTGTCGAGAGGCGAATGCAGGGACGTTCGGCCGCCGGAGCTCCCTCCTCTTTGGAACATCCAGCCAGCAATGCGATCGCAGCCGCAAATATGATGAGTTCGTTTTTCATGATTCTTTTCGTTTAACGTTTAATCTTTGAGACAGCGAATCGAACATCCCGTCTCCTTGCCCCATGAACTGCCGGTCGAAAGAATCTGGTCGGAGGCATCCAGACGGGCGTAGGAAGCCGACAATGGATAGTCAGGAACGGCGTCGGTCGTCCACCATGTCCCTTTCGAACCGAGAGTCTCGAACTGGTTCCATTTGCGGGCGCCGCCCGGCAGGGCGGTGAAACCGTAGTCGTCTGTGCCCTGATATTCGGGCTTCGATTCACCCCATGTGTCGCTCCATCCCGACGTAGATTTCAGCATGGCGCCGGCGTTGCTGCCCAGATAGTCGGAGAGTGTCTTCCACTCTTCAACCGACGGAATGTGCCATCCCTCGGGGCAGAGTTTTCCGGTGTTCGCCGCATGCCAGTTGTAGAGCATACCGTAGAGCTCGCTGTTGGTTGCGTCGTTGTCGTACAGACAGTAGGCCGCTTCCTCGCTGTTTTCGCACTGCGCCCATGCTTCTTGATCTTCGAGCAGGGTGATGGGAGTACCGTCGTTGTAATGCGTCGTGCGCAGATTGGCACCCGTCCATTGTTGCGTGCCGATGCGCACGATAGCGTATTCGTTGCCATCGATGTCGCGGACGACTTTCGCATCGAGGTCGGGGTCGACCTCGACAGTCTCCTCGCTCGATGCAGTGCCGGGCGTCCAGTCCTCGATCGTCGGAGAGAGTGCAACCTCGCCGCCCGCTGCGGCGCGGTTGATTGTCAGCGTGAAGGTGTAGCGCCTGCCTGCTTCGAAGGTCAGTTCCTTGTCGGTCGTGCAGCGGAAGTTGCGCTCACCGATACGAACGTTGAACAGGTAGCTGCGGGTGTCGACGTGCTGCGGCGGGACGATGGCTTCGACGCCGACGGCTTTGCCGTCCGATGCGCGGAACGATCCGTGCGGCGTGATGTTGGCCTTGATGGCCGGCGATGACACTTCGCCCGTCACGAAATCGACGTTGGCCACCTGCGCCATGTTCATTACCTGCACCTCGGCGGCGAGTATCCCGTCGACGTCGTCGTAACCTGTGCCGGGCAGCAGCACGAAATCGAGCAGCGACATCAGACGCTTGAAGTCGAGCGGAATCGCCTTCTCGGTGCGCGCTGTATTCTGGGCACGGGCGAGCATGTGATCGCTCGTGCGGAAAGCCTCGTCGTCGCTCTGGTCGAGCGCAACGGAAATCTCATAGCTCTGCTTGTCGCCGCTCAACCCCTTTTCGTTATAGGGGAAGTAGGCGTAGAAGTCGGAGGGTCCCGTATACTCCGTCGGCCAGAAACAGGGCGTGGTTCCGGTGAGCGTTCCCGCTGTCATCGTGAGCTGTTTGTTGTCAATATACCGTTCGCCGACAATGGCTGCGGCCGGATCGTCGGTCGACTCGACGCAGTAGATGCCGACGGCGTCGCCCTCCTCGAATGCGGTGCCCGTCGCACGGGTCAGGGGCACGATGGCCGGCGCGAAGCGGATTTCCGCAGGGTGGCCGGGGCCGCTCTCCTGTGGCATGTCGTTCGACTTTTCGCAGCCGGCCATTGCAAGCGCCGCTACGGCGAGGGTCGCATAAAACACTATATCTCTTGTTTTCATAACGTGTTCGTTTGAGGGTTAAAAATCATGAACGCAGCGAACCGACATCCCACTGCACCGGTCACCGACGTATTGGTCGAGATTGTCCCCCTGCGTGCGCAGACCGTAGTAATAGGTCATTTCGCCTGAGAAGTCGCTGTCGCTCCACCAATAGCCGTTCGTTTCAGCGTAGTAGAACTTGGCCGTCGCCGTGTCGTTGGGGTCGGCGCGGAACGCACCGCCGGGCAGTCCGCCAAAGCCGCTCTCGTCGGTAGCCTTTTCGCCCGCAGGCCAGCCTGCCGTCGCTTTGAGTTTCGAGGCGATGCCGACCCAGGAGTCGAAATCGTTGAGCGTACCGCCCAGTGCGGAACCCAGCTTGTTCCAATCGTCGACGGTGGGCACGTGCCACCCTTCGGGGCAGAGTTTGTGCGTGCTCACGGCAGCGCGGTTGTAAAGCAAGCCGTAACGTGCGGCGTTGGCGTCGTCGTTGCCGTAACTGCAATAGGCGCCTTCGATAGCAGCCATCCACTCCTTGCCGTCGGTGATATGGGCGATGGCGGTGCCGTCGTTGTATTTGGTCGTGTGAAGGTTCTCGTCCATCCAATACTGACGTCCGATGCGGATGATGCCGTAACTATTGCCGTCGCCATCCTCGACAGTCGTGCCTGTCGGCGGCAGAATTTCCTCGCCGTTCATCGACTCCTCGCCGCCGGGCAGCCAGTCGGTGACGGTGACGTCGGTCTGTACGGTGACGCCTTCGAACGATCGGCTTAGCACGAGCGTCAGCGTGTGACGTTTACCGCTTTGCAAGACGAACGTTTCGGAAGGCGAATACTCGAAGCGTTCGCCGTTCGCCGTAATTTCGACGAGCGGTTCGCCTGCTGCGGCATTTTGTGGAATGACGATGGCCGACAATCCCTCCAAACAATCGTCCTGCCGCGTCAGTGTACCGTGCGGCGCGATGTCGGCCGCCGCACCGGAAGTCGTGCTGCCGCCGTCGACGAATGAGAACGCACCTTCGTTCTTCAACCCTTTCAGAACGACCCCTGCCGAAGCGAAGTCGTCGAGCGTATAACCGTAACCGGCTTTGAGTACGATGTCGATACGGCTCATCGCATGGACGAACTCCATCGCCACGTCGCCCGTGACGGCAGCGTAGTTTGTCCGCTTGGAGAAGCGCAGGTCGGCTGCCGTGTAGGCTGCGTCGTCCTGTTGGTCGGCAGCGAGCGCCAGCGGCAACGTGACGGCACCGGCTTCGAGTGCGGTTTCACGGTAGGGAGCGTAGGCGTAGAGGTCGAACCGCAACTTCTTTGCTCCTGGAAACGCAATGGCGGGTGTCGAGACATAGGTGTCGCCCGAGCGAGTGAACTCCACGTTCGCATGGAGGCGTTCGCCGGCGAGCGCCTCTGAACCCTCGGCCGCTTTCTGTACAATGTAAAGACCGAAGCGGTCGAACGAGGGCGCCTGCCCGCTGTCCGACGCAAGGGCGCGGACGACGATCCGACCGTCGGATGGCTCCGGCGCCGCCGTTTCATCGCTCTTGCTGCAACTGCCTGCAAGCAGGA
>UMHI01068555.1_pt1 | contig 11635 bp, 5 predicted proteins | sample 1965481 | NCBI WGS metagenome assembly UMHI01 (sample SAMEA4836093, study PRJEB28245) | human gut metagenome | biome: gut microbiome; material: fecal sample | place: Denmark | collected 2008 | reverse complement strand
TCTATCTTGTGCAACCGCATGCAATCGTTTGCACTGTTCGTTTTCCACATTTTACACTCTCTTTATACTTTACTAAAGTAATAAAGCATATTTTTGTTGCGTCATGCTTTAGGTACTTGAAAGACGTTAGAAAGCGAAAGTACGAAAATTATTTTTCGAATAATATATATAGGTAATTAATATTGTTAACTTTAATTTATTAAATGCATGAAGCAAGTTAATCTTAGAATCTGTCAAACGATTCTTACCCTAATGTTAGGGTTATTCTTGTCTGTAGGCGCTTATGCACAGAACATCACCGTGAAAGGGCATGTAAAAGATGCTTTGGGAGGAGTGATAGGCGCAAATGTAGTGGAAAAAGGAAATTCCACGAATGGTACAATCACTGACCTTGATGGTAATTTTACATTGACAGTTCCTCAGGGAGCTACGTTGGTCGTGTCTTTTATCGGATACAAGACGCAAGAAGTAGCTGCTGCTCCTTCAGTAATTATTACATTACAAGATGATGCGGAATTGTTGGGCGAGGTGGTCGTAATTGGTTACGGTACAGCCAAAAAGAATGATTTGACTGGGTCTGTTACGGCTATTAGTGCAGATAAAATGGTAAAAGGTGCTGTTACATCTGCTACTGATATGTTGGTTGGTAAAGCTGCCGGTGTAAGTGTGATTACTGACGGTGGTGCTCCGGGAGCTGGTGCTACAATTCGTGTGCGTGGCGGTTCTTCTATGTCTGCATCCAATAATCCGTTGATTGTTATTGACGGTGTGCCTGTAGATGACGGTGGTATTAATGGTATGTCAAATCCTTTGGCTACTGTCCATCCCAATGATATTGAGACTTTTACTATTTTGAAAGATGCTTCTGCAACAGCCATTTATGGTTCTCGTGCATCTAACGGTGTTATTATTATTAATACTAAAAAAGGAAAGTCTGGACGTGTACAAGTTGGTTATAGCGGTACATTCTCTATTAATACAAGACCCAATAAAGTAGATGTAATGTCTGCAAATGAATTTAGAGAATTTGTGACTTCTAAATTCGGTGAATCAAGTGCTCAGTTTAAAGCATTAGGTCAGGCAAATACTGATTGGCAGGATGAAATATTCAAAACCTCTTTCAGTACAGACCACAATGTTAATGTTTCTGGTGCTATACCACACATGCCCTATCGTGTATCAGTTTCTTATACCAATGAAAATGGTATATTGAAGACTTCTAATATGGAGCGTTTGACTGGTGCTATTAGCTTGAATCCTAATTTCTTTGATAAGAAATTGAATATTCAGTTGAATGTGAAAGGTATTTATAATACAAACCGTTTTGCAGATACTGGTGCAATAGGTATGGTGACGCAATATGATCCGACACAGCCTATTTACATGGATGGAAATCCCTATGGTAACGGCTACTTTATGTATATGAAAAGTGGCAATAATCCTACACCGGTTGATATTGGTTTGGCTAATCCCGTTTCTATTTTAGATTCAAAGCATGACGAATCAACTGTTTATAGAAGTATTGGTAATGCACAAATTGACTATAAGTTTCATTTCCTGCCCGAATTGAGAGCAAACTTGAATTTAGGTTACGACGTGTCTAAGAGTGAAGGTGATGTTATTATAGAAGATAATGCTCCTATGACTTGGTGCCAAGGTAACTATAAAACTGGGTTTGGGGAAAATAGCAGCTATTATCAATTGAAGCGGAATACATTGCTGGATTTCTATTTGAATTATGCTAAAGAGTTTGGTGCACATCATGTCGATGTTATGGGCGGTTATTCTTGGCAGCATTTCTATAATTCTACATGGACCAAATATCCTTATTCTACAGTAAAAGCTGAAGAAACTGGTAAGGAATTCTATAAGGATATGGAAGATTATTCAACTGAAAACTATCTTGTTTCTTTCTTTGGGCGTTTGAATTATACATTATTGAATCGTTATTTGGTGACATTTACCTTGCGTAATGATGGTTCTTCACGTTTCAATAAAGACAATCGTTGGGGATTATTTCCTTCAGTTGCTTTGGCATGGAAGATGAAAGAAGAGAATTTCTTGAAGGGAGTGGATTGGCTTTCTGATTTGAAGTTGCGTTTGGGCTATGGTATTACTGGTCAGCAAAACCTGAATAATGGTGACTATCCTTATATGGCTCGCTATATGTATTCCAAAGCTGGAGCAAATTATTATTTTGGTAATAACAAGTATTCATTGATTGCTCCTCAAGCTTATGATGAAAACTTGAAATGGGAAGAAACTACAACTTACAATATTGGATTGGATTTCGGTGTATTGAACAACAAATTGACAGGTACTCTTGATTTGTATTATCGTAAAACTGATGATTTGCTGAATACGGTTACAGCTCCTGCCGGTACAAACTTTAGTAACCAGTTGTTGACGAATGTAGGTACATTGGAGAATAAAGGTATTGAACTTACTTTGACGGCTCATCCTATCACGACAAAAGATTGGGACTGGACATTGAGTTATAACATCTCTTATAATAAAAATGAAATTACCAAATTGACATTTAATGATGACCCGGCTTATAAAGGTGTGATTCATACTGGTATTGATGGAGCAACCGGTTATAATATCATGATAAATGCTGTTGATCATCCTTATAATTCATTCTATGTATGGGAACAACTTTATGATAAGGCTGGAAATCCGATAGAAGGTGCTTATGTTGATCAAAATGGGGATAATAAAATAGACGAAGAAGATTTGGTCGCTTACAAAAAGTCTGCTCCTGACGTATTTATGGGATTAACTTCTCAATTGTCTTATAAGAATTGGGATTTGTCATTTGCTTTGCGTGCAAGTATTGGAAACTATGCTTATAACAATGTACAATCCAATCGTGAGGCTTGGGATGGTTCACAAATGTATGACCAAACTGGTTTCTTGAAAAATCGTTTGACTTCTGCATGGAAAACAAATTTCAAGACAGGGCAATATCGTTCTAGTTACTATGTTCAGAATGCTTCTTTTGTACGGATGGACAATATTTCATTAGGATACACTTTTAACAAGCTGTTCAATGATAAACAAAGTGCACGTGTTTATGTCACGGTACAGAATCCGTTTGTTATTACCAAATATGATGGTTTGGATCCTGAAATTAGCGGTAGTGGAGTTGATAATAATATCTATCCTCGCCCTCGTGTATTTATGTTAGGCTTGAATCTTAATTTTTAATCAATGAAGTTATGAAAATATTAAAATATAAATATATATTGTCGGCAGCCCTTTTGAGTACGATGTTAGGGGTTACCTCTTGTGTGAACGATCTGGATACGGTTCCATTGGATAAGGATGAATTGGTTTCGGATGTCGTTTTTGGAAAGGAGATAGGAGCTTATGAACAAAGTTTGGCTAAAATATATGCAGGTTTGGTAATAGGTGGTAATGCAGGTGGAGACTCAGACCAGGATGTTGTCGGCATTGACGGTGGTTCTCAGGCTTCATTTATTCGCGTATTGTGGAATATGCAGGAATTGGCTTCTGATATCGCTCATTGTTGCTGGAATGATCCTGGTATTCCAGACTTCAATCATATTTCTTGGGCTGCTTCAAGTCCATGGATCAAAGGATCATATTATCGTTTGTATTATCAGATTAACTTGTCAAATGCGTTTTTACGTGAAACAACTGATGATAAACTTGCCTCACGAGGTTGTTCAGAGCAAGTAAAGGCTTCTATTAAAACTTTCCGTGCAGAAGCTCGTTTTATGCGTGCTTTGATGTATCTGTATGCTTTGGATTTGTATCGTAATGTTCCGTTTGTAGATGAAAACAGCCCTATTGGTAGCGTTCGTCCACAACAAATTATGAAAGATCAATTATTTGAATACATTGAAAGTGAAATGTTGGCATGTGAAAGTGATATGCTTGATCCTGTAGTTGGATTTAATGATAATTATGGACATGCTAATAAAGCTGCTCTGTGGGCTGCATTGTCTCGCTTGTATTTGAATGCAGACACGTATGTAGGTGTAAATAAATATACTGAATGTGTGACTTATTCTAAAAAGATTATTTCAGCAGGTTACCAATTGGAACCGGTTTATGGCGATATGTTCAAAGCTGATAATGACCAATCCAAAGAGATGATTTTCCCATTGAGATATGAAGGTGAAGATACAATGACCTGGGGAGGTATGACAGCTTTGTTATGCTGGGGTTCTGCTGATTTTCAAGAAGAAACGAATGCAAAGGGAGGTTGGCAAGGTGTTAGAGCTAAGTCGTCTTTATATAATATCTTTGAAAAAGAGGATAGCAGTGATAAGGATACTCGTAAAGCAATGTTGCGTACAGAAGCTACCACAAATATTGAGATCACAAATGAAGCTGATTTTGTCAATAATGGCATTCCCGTTACCAAGTTTTATAATGTGAATAAAGATGGAAGTAAACCTGCATCTGCGGAAGCTTGGACAGATTATCCATTATTCCGTTTAGGTGAAATCTATTTGAATTTAGCAGAAGCTGTTCTTCGTGGCGGACAAGGAGCAACAAAAACAGAGGCTTTGGGATATGTAAATGATTTGCGTAAACGTGCATATTCAGACAAGGCGTCCGCACCTATTTCCGATAGTGATTTTACTTTGGACTTTATGATGGATGAACGCGCACGTGAGCTATTCTACGAAGCTCAAAGACGTACAGATTTGATTCGCTTCGGTAAATATACTTCTGCTGATTATGTTTGGCCATGGAAGGGTGGAGTTGCGGCAGGAAAATCTGTTGAAAGCTTTTATCAAGTGTTCCCCTTGCCTTCAGACGATGTTGGTTCTAATCAGAACCTGGTACAGAATGAAGGATACTAATATTAATGATTAAACATGAATGATATGAAGACAAAATATATTTATTTACTTTTGGCTGGAATCTTCGCATTGATGTCTTGTGAGGAGGATGCTACCCCCATATTGGAATTGAAGACTGCTGCTGCATTGCATGCGCTTTCCCAAACAGACATTACTATTACTAAAGACAATAAGGATGCGCAATTTCCGGAAATAGCTTGGGATAAGGCAGATTATGGAGTTTCTGCAGTAGTTAATTATGTTGTAACTCTAACAAATACTTCTACCAATAAGAGTATTGTAATAGGAGAAACAGGGGATGCAAAACTGGCATTTACAAATAGTGAAATGAATTCTTTATTGGCTAAGGTAGGAGCATATCCGGGGCAAACGTATGATTTTACTGTTTCTTTGGTTTCTGAGGCATATGATGCTTATACTGATGCAGCTAGTAACTCAATAACTTTTAAGGCTACACCTTATGACCCTAATGTAGATAATATTACATGGAAGTATGCTTATGTAGCTGTTGGCTATCCTGATTGGGACTACACTACTGCCTATTTGATAGGTGACCCTGACGGTGATGGCATTTATAGTGGTTATGCCAATTTTGATGGTGCTGCTTCTTATGCAATCATTGATGGTGCAGACCTTACGAAAGTATTGGCTAAAGACCAGCAAGTTACTGCTGATGGTAAAGGTTTCATTGAAATTACTTTAGATGCAGAAGGTAAGGTAACCCAATCAGAGAAAGGGCTGGTTTGGGGAGTAATTGGAGATGCTACGTCTAGTGGTTGGGACAAAGATACCCAGATGGAATACGATACCACTACTCGTCTTTGGACAGTGGTTACTCCGTTGCTCGATAAGGAATTCAAATTTAGAGCCAATAATGACTGGGGATTCAATTATGGAGCAGAAGAAGGTAAACTTTCTGAGTTGGCCGGTAACTTGGTTGCTGGAGGTCAAAATTTCAAAGTGGTAAAGGCAAGTCCCTATATTATTACTTTAAATTTGACTAATGCAGGAAAATATACTTATAGTATGGAAGAAACAACGATTGAGCTTTCTAGCTCTGCAATGACATTGCCTGGTAGCTATCAGAGTGGTGATGGTTGGAAGCCGGAAGCTGATGATTGCTATAAGGTAGAATCTGCAGCTCGTGATTTCAAATATACTGGCACTCACTATTTCCCTGCCGATACAGAATTCAAGTTCTATGATTCTGGTACGTGGATTGGTGTTGTTGGAGATATTACTTGGAATGAGGCTAAGACATCAACTACGTTTGTTATCGGTGATGGCGGTAATGTTAAGATTGAGGCTGCCGGTTATTATCGAGTAGGTGCCGATACTAAGAAGATGGTTGCTACTTTGGATAAGACAGGTTGGGAGATTATTGGTGATGCTACTCCTGGTGGATGGGATAAAGGCACTTTAATGGATTATGATGCTGAAACGCAAAAGTGGTCGGTGACTGTTACATTAGGTGATGGTGAAATGAAATTCAGATGGGATGCAGCTTGGACTATAAACTTTGGTGGTAGTTTAGGTGCGCTGACGCAGGATGGTGGAAATATTAAAGTTTCAGCTGGAACATACACGATTGTATTGGATCCAGAAGCTAAGAATGCTACAATGACAGCCAATTAAGGCTCTCTTATTTATAGAAAAAGGATTAAGGGGGGGACCTTTAATCCTTTTTTATTTGTCAGACCAATGAATTGTAAATAGATGAGGAATTTATTTTATACTATACTTGTATTATTGACAGTGTATGCTTGTGCCGGAAAACGCGAGATAGTTACTGAACAAAAGCAAGTATTACCTGCTGTAGAAGACGTTGTGATGTACGAAATCAATCCACGTGTTTTTGCTCTGAAGAATGCATTTAATGTCATATCAAAACATCTTGATTCTATTCAGTTTTTGGGTGTTAATGTTGTTTGGTTTATGCCAATCTATGAGATTGGTGAGGTAAATACGGTGAATTCTCCTTATTGTATCAAAGATTATAAAAGAATAAATCCTGAATTTGGAACAGTAGAAGAATTTAAGCGTTTAGTGGAATTATGCCATGAAAAAGGAATAAGTGTAATTTTAGATTGGGTTGCTAATCATACATCTTGGGACCATGCTTGGATTAAAGAACATAAAGAGTGGTATACTCAGGATAGTATCGGAAATATAATTTCTCCTGCAGGAACGGGATGGAATGATGTGGCAGATTTGAACTACGATAATGCAGATATGTGCCTTGCAATGATTGATGCTATGAAATATTGGATACAAGAAGTTGGTGTAGATGGTTTTCGCTGTGATGCTGCTGATTATGTTCCATATACTTTCTGGAAGCAAGCTGTTGATTCTCTGAGGGCTATTCCAAATCGGAAATTGTTAATGTTGGCAGAAGGTAAGCGCAAAGATCATTTTGATGCAGGATTTGATATGAACTATGCTTGGGATTTGATGGAGGCGATGCGGGATGTTTTCGTTAATGATAGTAGTGCGGCACGCTTGTTGGAGGTGGATTGGAGCGAGTATGACTCAATTCCGGCAGGAAAAATGAAATTACGTTTTATTACCAATCATGATGAGGCTTCTAAAATGTCGCCAATTGTGGAGTTAGGAAGTGAAAGGGCAGCTATGGCTGCTTTTGTTGGAACAGTTTTTTTGCATGGTGGAGCATTGATTTATAGTTCACAAGAAATTGGACATGAGGCTCCTATTAATTTTTTTGCATATACATCCGTGGATTGGTCCGAATGTTCGGATATTTATCAAGAATATGGGTGTTTAATGGGATTGTATAATAAATATCCTGCACTTCGGAAAGGAATATTAACTGGGTATCCTGCTTCAGACGTCTTGATGTATCAGAAAAGTGATGGTAAAGATGCTTTTATGATATTGGTTAATGTGCGTAATAGAGATGTTTCTGTTATCTTACCGGAGGGTTGGAAGCATCATGTAGCTACTGATATTTACGAAAATAAACCTCTGGAATTGATGAATGAAATTAAACTGAATGCATTAGAGTATAGAATAATTAGATTCTGACGGCTGGATTTTAATAAAAGAGGAGACCCTATACTATTATATTGTGTAAGGTCTCCTCTTTCTGTTTGATATGCAAACGTTTTCGTGATATTGTTCTCGTTTTCCTTTACGTTAATTGATTTGCCCTTTCTTTTCCGGTTATATTTGTGAAGTGATAACTTTAAATACTTCATATTATGAAAATTATCGTTCAACGTGAGAATCTTGTTTTATGGCATTTGATATGCTTCAGCGTGCTGCTGGCATTCACGGCATGTAGTGACAACAAAGAGGAGTTTCAGGAATATTTGACTCCTGCCTCCGGTAGTGAAGCTATTTTTGAACAAGGTTTTAGCTTTGCTGAAGCTGCTTCTTCACAAAGTGTCAGTTTTGAGGCCGGATATCAATGGACTGCTGAGCTGAGTGGTGAGGATATTGGCTGGTGCAGTATCAATCCGGCAAAAGGCTTGTCAGGAAAAGCTACGATTATGGTTTCTGTTGCTAAAAATGAAACTGGAATAGCGCGTACAGCACAATTGAATATTATATCCGGTTCAAAAAGGGAAGAAATATCCGTCACTCAAGCTGCCAATGCAATTGCAATTCCTGCTGGTCTGAGTTATACACCGGTGGTACCAGATGCTGATCAGTCTCTTGTCATTACGTTTAAAGCGGATACAAAGTCTGCCCTCTATGAGTATAAAGGAGATGTGTATGTACATATTGGTGTTGTCAGTGAAGGTCGTTGGCAATTCGTGCCTGCAGAGTGGGCAGAAAACAAAGATAAATGTAAGATGACTTTATCTGAGGCTAATATTTGGAGTATTACATTGAGTCCGAATATCCGGGAGTGGTTTGGGAGTGGAAAGACACCGGTGAACCAACTTGGAATAGTGATTCGTAGTGCGGATGGTAGTAAAAAAGGAATAGATACTGATTCCTTTATAGCGGTAACTGATACAAAATATGAAGGATTTGTACCCGGTGAGATTAAAACTGCCGCTGTACCGGCTGATATGGTCGAAGGTATCAACATAATGGATAATTCTACAGTGACACTGGTACTTTATGATAAAGATGTGAATGGAAATCATAAGGATTTTGCACATGTTGTGGGTGACTTTAACAATTGGACCTTAAGTAATGACGAAAAGTCGCAGATGTATCGTGATGATGCTTCCGGATGTTGGTGGATTACGTTGGCGGGGTTAGATGCTGGTAAAGAGTATGCTTTCCAATACTATGTGGGTACAAAGGAAGGTGAAGTAATTCATTTGGCAGATGCTTATACTGAAAAAATACTGGATCCTGATAATGATAAAGATATTTCAGCTTCTACCTATAATGAAAACCTGGTTTATCCTAAGGGAGGGGTAGGAATCGTTTCGACCTTCAAGATACAGAAAGATAGTTATAACTGGAAGTATAATGATTTTAAAATAGCAAATCCTAAGCAATTAGTGATATATGAATTGCACTTGCGCGACTTTACGGCTACGAGTGACATTAACGGTGCGATGGGAAAGCTTTCTTACTTGAAAGAAATGGGTGTCAACGCTATTGAGTTGATGCCGGTGCAGGAGTTTGACGGCAATGACAGTTGGGGGTATAATCCTTGTTTTTTCTTTGCGATGGATAAAGCTTATGGGACAAAAACAATGTATAAGCAGTTCATTGATGCTTGTCATGAGGCTGGTATGGCAGTTATTCTGGATGTGGTTTATAATCATGCTACAGGAAATAATCCGCTGGCTAAACTCTATTGGGATGGTGATAAGACTGCAAAGAATAATCCATACTTCAATGTGGAAGCACCTCATCCTTATAGCGTGTTCCATGATTTCAATCATGAAAGCCCATTGGTGCGTAAGTTTGTGAAGCGTAATCTGCAATTCTTGTTGAAGGAATATAAGGTGGATGGCTTTCGTTTTGATTTGACGAAAGGGTTCACACAAACCTCTTGCACTGAAAGTACAGCATCCAATTACGATGCGGGTCGCATTGCCGTCCTAAAGGATTATAATGCGGCCATCAAGGAAGTGAAAAAGGACTCTTATGTTATCTTGGAGCATTTCTGTGATTCAAAGGAAGAAAATGAACTGGCAGCTGATGGTATGCACTTATGGCGTAACTTGAATAATGCCTATTGTCAGTCGGCTATGGGGTATGCTGAAAATAGTTCTTTTAGTAGCCTTTATGAGAAAAACACTGCATGGGTAGGTTTTATGGAAAGCCATGATGAAGAACGCACAGCTTACAAACAGTCGCAATGGGGTGATGGTGTGCTGAAAACCGATCTTGATGCCCGTATGAATCAGTTGGCACTAAATACAACTTTCTTCCTTACCGTTCCTGGTCCTAAGATGGTTTGGCAGTTCGGAGAGATGGGATATGACATCTCTATTGAAGAGAATGGCCGTACCGGTAGGAAGCCTTTGCATTGGGAATATTTAGATAACGCCGATCGTAAAGGGCTGCACGATGTTTATGCAGCTTTGATGAAGCTGCGCAATGCTCATCCGGAGTTGTTTGATGCAAATGCAACTTTGACATGGAAGGTGGAAACTTCTGATTGGGACAACGGTCGTACATTATTGGTAAAAAGTATAACGGGTAAGCAACTGGTGGTGGTGGGTAACTTTACACATACCGCTACTGATATTGTTTTCCCTGCCACTCCTGGTAACTGGACCAATTACTTTACAGGAAAAAGTGAAACCGTAAATAAACAGGTTAATGTACCGGCTCATGGATATGTGGTCTACACTAATTTCTGATTTCGGTAAGAATCATTCATACATCTTTATCAGCACCCGATTCAGCCAGTTCCAACGGAAACGGAACCAGCGTCGGGTGCTGCTTTGTTTTCCTCCAAAGCGGAGAACGAACTCACGGTAGCCATGTTTACGGAAGGGAAGTCCCACGTCCATGAACTCTAAGTGGCGGTATCCGCGTTGTTTGGCATCATCCAGTGCTTTCCATACGGCAAGAATCCCCGGATATTGCAGGGCATAAGTCTTGCGCATGCCACCTGAGAACCATAGATAGGCGCTATCATCTGAATAAATGCATGCGCTGCCACCGATAATCTTCTCCTTATAAATGACGATGAAGATTTTGCTTTGCTGCCCTTTTGTCAACTGGTTTTCGAGATGCTGAAAGAACTTGATGCTGGGGAAGTGGCGCCGTATCTTGGAAGAATATACGTGGCGCAACATCTGGGCAAAACAGAGAATCTCCTCTTTGGTACGTGCTTCCCGTACTTGGGCGCCGTTTTTGAGCCCTTTCTTTATTTGCCGGATACGTGACGGGCTGAAACGCTCTTCCACCTTTTCGACGCTGTGCAGCGAGTTGCGTACCCGCAGCCAATTGATGGCGATGTATTGGTTGTCTCGGAAAGATTTGTATCCGAACATGGCATTTTCCAGGTTGCGGAACTCGATGAGAAAAGAATCGCGCAATGCTTCATTGGTAAGCCTTTGCAGCATGTCACTGAAGATAATCTCTTTGTCTGCCTCGTTATTGAAATATTCTCCCGTACCGTACACCTCACATCTTTTGATGATGCCGGGTGGAAACATGCGGACACTTTTACGTATGGCGGCAAGCAGTTTCGCAACGGGCTTGTCATCTTCGGATGCCACAATGAGTATGGGGGTATACCCCGGAGTTTCCTCGTAGATTCGGAACAACTCTGTGGAATGGAAGGTGTTGGTGCCTGGCAGGTCAGGAACCTTGCTCCCACGGTAATATGTAGTGAGTTTGAGGGGCAT
>UMHI01029189.1_pt1 | contig 11636 bp, 12 predicted proteins | sample 1965481 | NCBI WGS metagenome assembly UMHI01 (sample SAMEA4836093, study PRJEB28245) | human gut metagenome | biome: gut microbiome; material: fecal sample | place: Denmark | collected 2008 | reverse complement strand
GCAAGCTCATGTGGGCTTAGACCTTTTGACCCTGGCATCTTTATATGAGATAAAGTCCGGGAGGTATCGATATGCATATAGCAGTATGTGATGATAATGTAGCCGACAGAAAGCAGCTGGAGCGTCTGTTAAAGCGGGAATCCGACAAAAGAGCAGCGTCTACGGGTATCATTTATACCGATTCTTTCGGTAATTCTACCTCACTGCTGTCCAATCCCATGCAATACGATGCCTTCTATATTGATATGTGTCTGACGGAAGGCATCACCGGTACAGAAGTGGCAAATGCGCTGATTGCCCAGGGGGTCAACGCACCCATCGTGCTGTGCTGTTCCAAGATCAATTACAGGGAACAGACCTATCCGGAAAATGTTATTTTTCTGGACAAGCCCATCAAAGTAGCGGAACTGGGACAGAGTATTGACCATGCTCTGGATATTATGTCTAAGGCAGTTCCTCTCATAGAGCTTCGAGAGGATGAAGATACCGTCTATGTCACCGAACCGGACATCCTCTACGCCGAAGAAGAAGGCCGGAATGTCATCGTCACCCTGAAGGACGGCCGCACCGTAAAAGTAGCCACCACCGCTATCAATTTGTTCTCTCAGATAGAGAATCACCCTACCTTCTTCGCTCCCACCGTCAAGACGATCCTTAACGGCAGATACATGGAGAAGCTGGGCTTCCGCAAAGTCATCATGTGCGATGGCAAAAAATTTGCTCTGCACAGAGACTGTGTTGCTTATGCGAAACAGCTGCTGGCGGAATATCATGCGTAAAAAAGACTCCACTCTCTCGAATGAAGTCTTAGAAAATTTGAACTCGAAGTTCTCAGAAAATCACCCGTATCGTCGTTCCTTTTCCGGGTTCACTTTCCAGTTCCAGTTCAGCGTGGCTCTTGGCGATGATATGTTTTACGATAGCAAGGCCCAGTCCCGTGCCGCCGGTGGATTTGGAGCGGCTCTTGTCCACACGGTAGAAGCGCTCGAAGATCCTCTCCTGATGCTCCTTGGAGATGCCGATGCCGGTGTCTTTTACCACCAGATAGGTATGCCCCTCTCTGGCATAGGTCTGCACATCCACACTTCCTCCCGGATTGTTATACCGGATCGCGTTATCACACAGATTATATAAAAGTTCTTCCATCATCTGGCGATTGGCCGTCACATAGCATTCCGTGCCGTTCAGCGCTATGGTCACCTTGTGTTTCTCTGCACTCATTTTCAGCATTTCCACACAATTCTGCGCCATTTCATGAAGATTCAAAAGCTCCGTATCCGCTTCCTCTTCCGTTCCGTCCAGCTCCGACAAACGAATAATATCATTGATCAATGTAAGTAGACGATTTGCGCTGTTATGAATCCCGTGAGCAAAACGCACCGTATCCTGCTCCGAAGCCATGCCGGTCTCGATCAGCTCCGCATAGCCGGAAATGGATGTCAACGGGGTCTTCAGTTCATGGGACACATTTGCACTGAATTCCTGACGCATTCTGGCATTTTTCATAATGTCCTCATGCTGTTTGCGGATCATGGTCATGAACGGTGTCAGTTCCTCATAGGTCTGCATCTCTGTACATTCCCCGATATTCTGTGCCAGTTTCTCAATGGGAGCCACCAGCTTCGTGGTCAGCACTCTGGCCGCCACCATGCACAGCACCAGCAGCACCACAAAGATCCCCACCATCATGGGCAGCGCCTGACTGAAAATGCTGTAAATGCTTCTGGCATCCTTGGACAGTCGCAGGATGCTGCCATCTTCCAGACGGATGGCATAATAAAAGGTGGACTGGGACAAGGTCTCGGAATTCCGGACTGCTTCACCTTCGCCGTCCCGCATGGCTTCCTGAATCTCCGGACGGGAAGCGTGATTCCCCATGGCCACAGAATCTGCCTCATTATCATACAATACCTGTCCGTCACTGCCGATCAGCGTCAATCGCAGATCCGATTCCACCGGCACTCCGTTTTCCTTGATCTCTTCTACCGAAGAACAGCTTTTTAACAGGGAACCATAGCTTTTCAGATCCTCCAGCACCTGTCTGCGGAACAGATCATAATACACGACTGTGATCAGTACCATGGTAAGCAAAATCGTTACCGTGGCAATGAGGATCATCATTTTGTTAATCTTTTTCTTCATCTTCTGTTACGCTTTCTCGCCGTTCATAATGTATCCCACATTACGCACGGTCTTGATCAGACTGCCCTCTTCCTTCAGTTTCTGCCGCAGCGTCTTGATATGCATGTCCAACGTCCGGGATTCTCCCTCAAAATCGATCCCCCAGACGCGGTCCAGGATCAGTTCTCTGGTGGTCACAATGCCCGCATTGGTCATCAGAAGCTTTAACAGCTCATATTCTTTGTAGGTCAACTCCACAGGCTCCTTGCCTACCGTGACAGAATGTTTCTCTCGGTCTAGCACAATGTTCCCCAGCTTCAGCACCTTATCTTTTTCCTGACTCTTCTGACTTCTCCTGAGCATTGCCTTTACCCGGGAAATCAGTTCCATGACACCGAAGGGCTTCGTAATATAATCATCTGCCCCCAGATCCAGTCCCTTGACCTTGTCGATCTCCGTGGTCTTCGCCGTGACCATGATCACCGGCACCAGCACCGTGTCCTGTCTGGTACGCAGCTTTTTCACAATGCTCAGACCATCCTCGTCCGGCAGCATGATGTCTAATAAAATCAGATCCGGTGTGGTATCATTCAGCGCCTCATAGAAATCCATGGCGGAATCAAAACCTTTTACCTCATAGCCCACATTGGCCAGGGCAAAGGTCTCGATCTCCTGAATATTTTTGTCATCCTCTACTACATAGATCAAAGCCATCTCACAGCACTCCTCTCTGACTGTGCTTTCTCCTCTTAACTATACCTCGGTAAATCCTCACTCCGCAAGCAGTTTTGCATTCTTTTCCGCAAGACGTTCCTGCTTTGTGGGCGGTAACTGGTATTTCTCACGGCATGCCAGCACTTTGCTCTGGAAGTCCTTGTTATCTTCCTGGCGCAGTTCATCCAGGTAAGCGTGGGTATCGAATTCATCCTCATTCACCTGTACCAGACAGACTGCAATATTGGAGCAGTGGTCGCTGACACGCTCAAAGTTCGTAATGACATCGGATAAGATGAAGCCCAGTTCAATGGTACATTTTCCCTTACGGAGTCTGCGTACATGGCGTTGCTTCACATCCAGGCTCAGTCCATCGATGACTTCCTCCAACGGCTCCACCTGTCTTGCCAGATTCAGATCTCCGTTCTTAAAACTGGTCATGGTAAGATCCAGCACATCGTGTACCGCTCTCTCGAATACCTTCAGTTCCTCCTGCGCCTTCTCGGAGAATACCAACTGCTTGTCATGCATCTCCTGTGCCGCTTCCTTGATGTTGCGGGCATGATCGGAAATTCTCTCAAAATCGCCGATGCAGTGCAGAATCGTATTTAAAGTCTCACTATCCTTATTGGAAAGCTGTTTGGAACTCAATTTCACCAGATAGGTTCCCAGTTCATCCTCGAAGCGGTCCACATCCGTCTCCATCTGTGCCACCTGCTCTGCTTTCGCCTCATCGAAATTATGCAGCAGCTCCATAGCCAGATCCATGGCTTCCCTGGACTTATCCGCCATCACAGAAGCCACCAGTCTGCTCTGCTCTACGGCATAGGCAGGCTTCTCCAGGAAACGTACATCCAGTAAGCTTAAAGTCTTGTCTGTCTCGGACATTTCCTTCACGTCCTCATGGGTCGGCAGCGTCAGGCAGGCCAGCTTCACCAGACCGTTGGAGAAGGGAAGCAATACCAGCGTAGCCGCGATATTGAAGCAGCTGTGAACTACTGCGATTCCAAAAGGTGTTGCCACTTCTCCCAGAAAAGCAAAGGGATGAATGGCATTGACCGTATAGAACACTCCAAGGAACAGGATCGTTCCGATAATATTAAAATACAAATGAATCAGAGCCGCACGTTTTGCATTGCGGGAAGCACCGATACCGGAGATCATGGCGGTAACACAGGTACCGATATTCTGTCCCATGATAATGGGAACTGCTGCGCCAAAGCTTACCGCTCCGGTCATGCACAGTGCCTGCAAAATACCTACGGATGCGGAAGAAGACTGGATCACCGCTGTGAGAATGAGTCCTGCCAGCACACCGAATACGGGATTTTGGAACTCGATCAGCAGATTGGTAAACTCCGGTACCTCTGCCAGCGGTGAAACTGCCGCGCTCATGGAATCCATGCCAAACATCAGAATTGCAAAGCCCACCAGGATGGTTGCCGCATTTTTTAATTTGTCTTTATGGGAAAACAGTAAAATACCCACACCCACGATTGCCAGAATCGGCGAAAAAGAACTGGGCTTGAGCATACGGATCCAGAAAGCATCGCTCTCAATGCCCGTCAGACTTAAGATCCAGGAGGTCACCGTGGTACCGATGTTGGCACCCATGATGATACCTACTGCCTGTTTCAGACTCATAATACCGGAATTGACAAATCCGACTACCATAACAGTGGTAGCGGAGGAGGACTGGATCACACCGGTGACCACCGCACCCATGAGCACTGCCTTTAACGGGTTGTTGGTCAGTTTCTCCAGAATGCGTTCTAATCGTCCGCCAGATGCCCGGGACAGTCCGTCACCCAACAGATTCATTCCATACAGGAATAATGCAAGTCCTCCTACCATCTTCAGTAAATCAAAAAAGCTCATACTCTAATCCTCTCATTTTACATAACATACTTTACATTTTTGGTTTCTATCTACACTTTATCTTGCTTATGTAAAATGCGTTACCAGTGAATGTAAAATTTATGTAAAGTTGTAACGATGCAGAGCCATGAACTATTGTTCTATGCTCGTCAGATGCTGGCATCTGTAAGAGCATAGAACAATAGTTCTTTGGCGAGCAAGCCTCAATGAGCAAAAGGAACGCTCCGCAGGAGCAGTTTTGCGAATTGGGGCTCTGCATCGTTACTGGGATTATCAGATGCCAGCATTCGTAAGAGCATATAACAATAGTTCTTTGGCGAGCAAGCCTCAATGAGCAAAAGGAACGCTCCGCAGGAGCAGTTTTGCAAATTGGGGCTCTGCATCGTTACCGAGATTATCGAATCCTAATACAATCTCGCACCTTCCATATCTCCGGTCATGCGGAAGATGGCCCACTCTGCGATATTTACCGCATGGTCACCCACTTTTTCCAGATACTTTGCCATCATCAGATAATCCACCACACGATCCGCATCCAGGTTCTGCTCTCTGATAGCCTGCATCATTTCCGTTTTGACTTCGTTGAAGAGATCATCTACCACATCATCATGTTCTACTACTTTTCTTGCATTTGCCTCATCACCTTCCACAAATGCCTCCACCGAATTGTGGATCATCTCCTTGGCTTCTTCCATCATCTCCAGCAACAGATGTTCCTGTTTTCCTTCGGGATTCATGTTGCCCATACGCAGGTACAGTTCCACAATATCTGCCACATGGTCTCCGATCCGTTCAATATCCGGTACCACTTTCAGCGCTGCGGATACCAGACGCATATCTCTGGCCACCGGCTGCTGTCTGGTCAGCAGGCTCAGACACATAGCTTCTATACTTCGCTGCATATCCACCATGGTATGATCTGTATTCAACAGCGTCTTCAGAATGTCTTCTTTGTTCTCACGAATTCCATACACCATACGGTCATAACTGATCTCCGCATGCTCTCCCATCTCAGATACTTTATTTTTCAAAGTCTCAAGATCCTGTTCAAATAATACTCTGGGTGACATCTCCCATTCCTCCTATCTTCTCATCCAAAATCATCCAAACCGTCCGGTGATGTAGTCTTCTGTCCGTTTGTCCTGAGGTCTTGCAAAGATCTCGGAGGTTGCATTTTTCTCTATGACTTCCCCTACCAGGAAAAATGCGGTGTCATCCGACACACGGGCTGCCTGCTGCATATTGTGGGTTACGATGACCACGGTGTATTTTTTCTTCAGTGTCTCCATCAGTTCCTCGATCTTTAGCGTGGAGATCGGGTCCAGTGCGGAGGTGGGTTCATCCATCAAAAGTACCTCCGGAGATACTGCCAGTGCTCTGGCAATACACAGTCTCTGCTGCTGTCCACCGGACAGTCCCAACGCGGATTTGTGCAGGCGATCCTTTACCTCTTCAAAGATAGCGGCACCCTGCAGAGAACGCTCCACGATTTCATCCAGTTCCTTTTTATTCTTGATGCCGTGCAGTCTGGGACCGTAGGCGATGTTGTCATAAATGGACATGGGAAAAGGGTTGGGCTGCTGGAATACCATGCCGACCTTTTTACGAAGCAATGTGGTATCCACCCGCTTATCGTAAATGTCCTCTCCATCCAGAATTACTTTTCCTTCGACTCTGCAGCCGTCCACCAGGTCATTCATCCGGTTCAGGCAACGTAGAAAAGTAGATTTGCCGCAGCCGCTGGGACCGATAAATGCGGTAATGGCGTGGTCTGCGATCTCCATATTTACATCTTTCAGTGCGTGGTTCTCTCCATAATGGAGATTTAAGTTTTCCACGGATATTTTACTGTTAGCCATATATTTTCTCCTTCTTGTGATTTCTCTTACTCTCGTCTCAGCTTATTCGCCGCCAGCTTGGTCAGGAGGTTCAGGATCAATACGATAATGATCAGAACACAACCGATACCGAAAGCATTATCATACTGTCCCTTCTGCATCTGTAAATACAATTCGATGGTCAGAGTACCACCAGACTCCATGGCCTTGTGAGCCAGCTTTGCCAGATTGTCTCCGAAAACTCCGGTGAACTTCGGCAGCTTGTAGTCGCTTCCCGCAGTGAACAACAGAGCCGCAGACTCTCCCACGATACGTCCCAGTGCCAGAATGATACCGGTGACGATACCTGGCATGGAAGACGGCAGAAGGATCGTCCGGATCATATGCCATTTCGTGGATCCCATTCCCAACGCACCGGTACGATAACTGTCCGGCACGGTGCGCAATGCTTCCTGCGTATTTCTTGTGATCAGGGGCAGTACCATCAATGTCAGGGTAAAGGAACCGGTGAGCAGTGAATAGCCGAAGCCCAAAGTCTCTCCGAAAAAGATCATACCGAACAGGCCGAAAATAATAGAAGGAATACCGGACAGTGTCTCCGTGGTGAACTCAATGATGGAGACCAGCTTGCCGGGTTTTGCATATTCATTCAGATAAATGGCACTTCCCACGCCGATGGGGGTCGCGATCAACAGAGTGATCACGATGATGTACAGGGTATTCAACAGGTTGCCCGCAATACCGGTGGTCTGCTTTCTGGCACTGGTCACCGTCGTTAAAAATGCCCAGTTAACGGTGCGGATGCCCTTTACGAAGACATACAGGATAATTCCCAGTAAAAGTGCCACCGCCAGTGTGGCAGAGACATAAATGGCTGCCAGCAAAAGCATGTCTGTGGGGCGTTTTCTTTTTACATATAAGGTGTCCTTATTCATTGTCATCCGCCCCCTTTTTCAGTATTTTATTCAATACGATATTGATGATCATAATAAATACAAACAGCACCAGTCCGATGGTGAACAGCACCTGTCTGTGCAGTCCGGAAGAATATCCCATCTCGCTGACAATAGCTGTGGTCAGGAATCGCACGGAGTTAAATGGCAACGGCACATTGACGCTGCTACCGGATACCAGTGTGATCGCCATAGCCTCGCCGATGGCACGTCCCACTCCCAGAACGATAGCCGTCACGATACCGGATTTTGCTGCCGGAAGGATGGAGCGGAAAATAGTCTGTACATGGGAGGCTCCCAGGGCCAGAGAGGAGGATTTGATTCCTGCAGGAACCGCCCGGATGGAAGTCTCACTGATATTGATCACAGTGGGCAGGATCATGATCGCCAGTACGATCACGGCTGACAGCAGGTTTGCACCGCCGGTGAACTGGTGTGTCGTGGATCCCTGGAAGATCAGTCTTTCTAATTTATACATGAGAGGATTCAGTAAGTAGATTCCTAACAGTCCGTAGATAACGGAAGGGATGCCAGCTAACAGCTCTACCGCAGGCTTTACAATGGCAGCTAAGGGTCTGGGTGCCACCTCTGCCAGGAATACTGCCGTCAGCACGCCGATGGGCACACCAAGCAGGATAGCCAGCGTCGTACCGACGATGGAAGTCAGGATAACCCACAGAATACCGAATTTCGGATCTGCCGCCGTTGGCATCCATTCCGTGCCGAACAGGATCTCTCCCAGACCTACTTTCATAATAGCGGGGGTACCGCTGATGATCATATATAAGGTGATAGAAACTACCGCCAGTACGGCGAAGAAGGCACAAATGGTAAATACTATTTGTGCCACAGTTTCAACGACCGCTCTATTTTTTCTGTTTCCCATTACGGAAGCGTGTGTTCCACTATTCATCGCTTTTTTCCTTTTTCTGTGTCGGGCTATTATTTTACTGTGATCAGACCAACTTCGGAAGCAACCTGCTGTCCTTCGTCACCCAGTACAAAATCGAACCATGCCTGTACCAGATCGTTCTGCTCGGAGATCTCACCCTTGGTAGCCATTACGAAGGGTCTGCTCAGGAAATAGTTACCGGCCTTGATATTCTCTGCGGTAGCTTCTACACCTTCCAGGGAAAGTGCCTTAACACTGTCATCCAGTGCATCCAGGGAAGCGTATCCGATAGCTCCGGGAGTAGATGCCACTTTTGCGATCACAGCACCGGTGCTATCCAGTTCGTTTGCATATTTGCAGCCGTCTACCAGATCAACCAGCTCTTCGAACGCGCCTCTGGTACCGGAACCTGCCTCACGACCGATCACGATGATAGGCTCATCTGCACCGCCAACTTCTTTCCAGTTGGTAACTGTGCCATTGTAAATGTTGGTCAACTGCTCTTTGGTCAGATCTGCTACTTCGTTAGCAGGGTCTACACATACTGCAATACCATCGATAGCTACTACGTTCTCTACAACGCCTGCTGCCTTTTCCTCATCCTTTAAGCTTCTGGAAGAGTTACCGATATCTGTGGTTCCGTTGGTAACAGCTTCAATACCCGCACCGGATCCTACGAATTCAGCGGTTACAGTTACATCAGGATGTTCTTCCATGAAAGCTTCGCTCAGTGCATTGGCTAATTTCTCCATAGAAGTACTTCCTACCATGGAAATGCTGCCGGACAGATCTGTGGTGGTCTCAGCAGGTGCTGCTGCGCTGCTCTCTGCCACAGTGCTTTCTGCTGCGCTGCTCTCTACTGCGGAAGATGCTGTGTTTGCTGCATCTGCTGCAGTGTCACTGTTGCCGCAGGCTGCCAGACTCATGGCAAATAAAATACATGCTCCTACCAGAGCTAATCCTTTACTGTGTCTTACTCTCATAATAATGTTCCTCCATGTTGTTTGTTTTTTCTTTTTCTTGATTACAAGGACATACTAGCATGAAGGAAATTCACATAATATCGCAGTACGGTAAGATATTTGTAAGGTTTAGGTAAAAAGTTCAGCCATAGGATGCCGCAGACAAGACTTAGGATGCTCGCATTCTAAGTCTCGTTTGTGGTATTCTATGAGCGGAGCTCCACGCAAATGAAATAAAAGGTGAGCCGCCAAAGCGGCGCCGGCTGCGCAGCAGACGCTTTTATGAATGTAGTGTGGGCTGAACACTCTCCAGAATTCCATCAGCAATGGCACGGGCGATCTCATCGAACCGGCTGTCGAAGAGTTCGTTGTCTGCATCCGTATTGATAAATCCAACCTCCACCAGCACCGCCGGCATATTCGTGCTGTTTAACACCACTAGATTCGGCCGCTCGTTTACTCCCAGATTCACGAACCCCACCTGTTCCAGTCTGGCATTGATATTGTACGCCATCCGGGCCGCCGCCCCGTAGCGATTGTAGACCAGACTCTCCACGCCACTGTACTGGTTCGGATAAGGACTGGAATTCCGATGGATCGAGACAAAATAGTCTCCTCCCACCTCGTTTCCCTCCTGTGCTTTCTGGTACGGGGACTCGTAGACATCCGTGGTTCTGGTATAATACACATCCACTCCATTTTCCTCCAAAATACTCCCCACCGCCAGTGTCAGCGCCAGAACATCCTCGCTTTCCTTTCTTCCATTATATGTGGCCCCCGGGTTCGCACCACCGTGTAAGGAAATACGGCTACTATTTTTGTATATAATAAAAAAAGGATTGACATTTCAATCCTCTTTTCCTCAATGAGTAATTAACTTTTTTCCAACTTTTTTCTGCCTTTTGCTATCAAACACTCAGATAAGTATTCGCTAACATCATCACTAATAATGGACAACCCCAATGCAACTATAGACAATATGTCATTTGCAACACTTGAATACACTTTCATGTATCCCATTCCCAATACCCCTAAGAAAATAAAAATTACTACATTCACAATTATTCTAATTCGTTTAATTTCTACATCTTTTTTCTTTTGGTCTATTTTATATCCCTTGGTTTTATCTTCAAAAATATGATATGCATTATGTATTAATAAATAAAGTACAAACAGCAAAGCGAAACAATTAATAAATGCCATAACTAATACAATAAATTCAGAATTATTTGCTTCCTTTTCGCAGGCTACTCTAAAAATGCATGCCATTCCAGATATAACCACAACAAAAGGAACACTATCCTTCATGTTTGTACCCTCGTGTTTCATTGAAAATTACAGCAATGGCAACATACATGGAATCAATCAACGATGTAACTAATTTATCATCAATTTTTTCAAAGCTATCCTCTTCTTCACTATCAAGAAAAATCAATTGCATCGATTCTCTATGAACTATAACTCTTCCTGAATTCAATTTGCTATTGATATTATTGGCTATTTCTAAAGCTCTATCTTTAATTCCCTCTTCAAATTTATATATATTCCCTATCATTAACGAACATTTAGGAATTTCTGTTGAAAAATAGAGCAGAACATCTAACATCCCCATTCCCTTAATGATCTTAGCCCCATCGACTTTAATATAATAGTTTAAATCATCATCCTCGTATTCAATAGGCTCATACTGAATATTTAGTTTATTAAATATCTGAGTAACTTTAACTTCTAATTTTTCCTTTTCCATAAAAGAAATCCTCTATCGTGTTCTGTAAATTTTTGTCGTATGCATTATATATAAAAACTCGTATTACTTTTTTATCTATGCTAAATGCCACCTCTTCATTCTCTAATATACATGTCCTATCATTATTTAAAACTTCTGTTAAATCAAATTTCTTTTCAAGAACACTTTTTTCTAACATCGGAGGCCTTGCAAATAGTAATTGTTTATACATTTTTTCCCCTTTACTCAAAAAACAATGGTTTATGTTGATCTTGTAAATCATTGTATCTTTGAATTTCTTCTAATGACAGCTCACCTATTTCAAACTTTACCTTAAAATCATCCAAAAATTCCCGGTTCTTAGGATTACCTTTCTGATAAATCAAATCAATCACGCTTAATACATCCGCTTTTTCATGTTCCACATAGAAACGATTGACTAACTCTATCATTTTCTTTTGAAGGTTGGCTGCCTCTAACAGTGCTTGCTGTACCTCATCTTCATAATTCAAATTATGATCATTATTCCCCATCTCATTCCTCTTCTGGCAA
>UMHI01013920.1_pt1 | contig 11651 bp, 9 predicted proteins | sample 1965481 | NCBI WGS metagenome assembly UMHI01 (sample SAMEA4836093, study PRJEB28245) | human gut metagenome | biome: gut microbiome; material: fecal sample | place: Denmark | collected 2008 | reverse complement strand
TGGAACATGATAAATACGCCGTCATTCATGGCGTTTAAGTCCAGACCTGCCAGCAAAGCCGTTTTGAGGTTTGCCAGCGTTACCCTTGTTACATTACCGTTTCCGTCTGTCAACGGTATGTACTGGTTTGTGTTCACAGTTGAAACGGCTGATACAGCCGCCAAAGTCTTTGTTTTCTTCGTTGCCATAATCTTAAATCTATAAAGTTTTAACTTTGGTGATTAATTCTTCGTGCCGTGTAATACAGGCTGAGGCCGTCTATAGACGCATACCGGCTGCTGTTATAAATCAGCATAAGTTCCATACTATCGCCCGCACCTAATTCCACACGGTCATCTTTTCCATTGTTCCAGTGTAGTATTACAGGTAACTCCGTAGTATTCCACGGTGTCGCATTGTTGCTATCCTTTAATTTGTTTCTCCCATAGACGTAGAAATTTTGGGTGTTATACTCGGCTATAATGGTAAGCCGGACACAGAAATTACCGCTGCTTATGCCCAGCGCATCCCGTACCTCGGATAACCTCGGTAAGGCTATGCCGGAATTAGACGCAGACGCATATACTAACCAACGGTTATTTGTCTTTAGGGTAATATAACCGGAATATATCGTATTTGCGGCTGTGATATTAAACGTACTTAATAGATACCCACCTATCCAGCCATTTAATATGCCGTTTCCGTTGCCCATAAATGCGTAGTTATAATCCCCATTTTTCGCCGATAGGTACATGGCTATGTTACGCCCTAATCCCCACCAGTCGTTTTTATCCTCGTTTTCAAACCGGGCTACCGCACGCATTCCGCTGGACGTTGGCAGTACGTTGCCGCCGATACCGGCGAAACAGGCGTGCGCATCATTGCGAAAGATAACATACGCATCGTTTGTAAACGGGTCGTTTGTCAGCCCATTACCGCTAATCTTAAACCCGGCTACTGTACCGCTTTGCACATCAATGTTAGTAAACACGCCGGTTTTGCAAGTAACCGTACCGTCTTTCGCTTTGAAAACTATGTTACCGTTACTGTCTTTCATCTCAATAGCGGTAACGCCCAGATTTTCCACCAGTGCGTATGCGGCTAACAGTATCTTTGTCGCCACCAGCTGTATTTTATCGCCCAGCTGCCAATAGCCGTTATTTCGGTCTGTGGTGCTTCCGGGATAGTTGGACGCGGTTTTAGTGTGCGACTTCTTGCAGGTGTAGTAATTGTTGTTGTACAGCACTACATCTATCCACTGCTCGCCAACCTTACCGGCTTGGAAAGCATAGCCCACGGCGCAATCGCTCCACGCCTGCGGGCCGCGTAGCGTTGCGCCTTGTTCTCCTTTATCCCCGGTGTCGCCCTTACGGATATACTTTACTACCTGTGTCCTGCTCGTACCCATACGCTAATCTACACTTGTGATAGTTACCGACACATCGCCCCCGGCTTGCTGGCAGTGCGCACGTGTTACCGTCTGGCTTGTTTTCGGTGTGGTTCTGTCCGTGTTAAGATAAACGCCCGCAGCGTCTTTCAGCACGAAATAAAACTTAGTGTCTAAAGCCTTGGTAGATGTTCCACGCTTAACCACTACAGGCGTGTAGGTTACTTGCCCGTTACCGCTGGTGTCCTCAGTTATCGCCTCATCTTCCGGGTTCGGGTGCGGGTCTATGTCGTAAGGGTCGCTGGCATCCATTACGCTCTGAATGTCCGTGCCTATCTCGGCACCAGACCGATAGACGTGTACCCTGTACTCGCCATAGGTGTTAATGTCATTGCCGGACACGGTAAGGGTCTGACTGGTCTTTCCGCTCAGTTCCTCCCAGCCGGTCGCGCCCATTTTCTCCCACTTGTAGGTCAAATCCTTAGTCAGTGCATTGCCGCTTTGGTAGGCCATAGCTTTAAGAATGCAGCTGCCCCCTTTCTCGGTTATAACGAAATTCTTTGTATCTCCGGCGGCTATGGTTACATGGTAGCTGTTGCCCGTAGCCTGTTGCACCGGGATAGCATATGTGGCCTGTATCGTATCGCTCTGCGTGCCGTAGCTCACGGTAGCCACCATTTTAATAACCGCCGGTGCAAACCCTGCCAGCTCGGCTATGTTTTTGAGAATTTGCAAGCCATAATACAGCTGGTCGCCGCTCGGTGCTACCGTCTTGAAGTACCCGGCAAACGTGCCGGTAGATACGCCGCCGCTGAATGATATTTTTTGGTCGTTAAAATAGTATTCCATTGCGTCCGGGTCTGCCACCCCCTCGGCTACACGACTGCTGGTGCAGACGAAATACAATATAGGCTGCAACTGCGCAAAGTCCGGGTACACGGCTGTAACGTCATTAGTCGTGCCCTCGTATTCTTGGTATAGGTCGCCACTGGGCGACATGATAACCGCCGTGTATGTTCCTGCCTTGCTGATAAACTTAATGGTTCTACTGGTGCTTGCTGTACTCATAGTTAAGCCTCCGTTTCTTCGTTAATGGTCGTTTCGGTTTGGTTTTCATCCGTGCTGTCATCGGTGCCGGTAGTTTCCTGCGCCTCATCATCCGTTACGGGCTTTTCTTCTTCGCCCTCGGTGTCTGGTGCTTCCTGCGCTTCCCCGGTTTCGGTAGTTCCTTGTTCCTGTTCGTCCTCAACGGCTCCAGTGCCGGTGCCGGTGTCCGTAGATGTTTCGCCGCTGTCGGGTTCGGGTTCATCGCCCGGTGCCTGTACATCCGCACCGCTCCCGGCTTCGGTATCTTCTTCCACATCCTTAATATCCTCTACAAATCGCGGGTCAGTGGCGGTAGGTAGTTTCCTTAATACCGTTCCGTCCTGTTCCTCACGCGCTTCATGCGCTTGCAGGGCCAGGCCTCCGATTTGCTCTAATATGCTCGGTAGTTCGGTCAATCTGCCAAATGCCAGCATATCGGCCTGCCACAACAGATAATTACCGTCTGCAACTTGGTTGCGGTCGTTCTCAACTCTTAGGTATCTCGCTACCTTTGGATTTGCTTTAATGTACTTAGCCATATCTTAATGTTTTTAGTGAATAACCAATATTGCGCCGTCCGCATCGCAGAATATCGCGCCGTCGGCGTTGTCCGTAAACGCTCCCACATAGCCCCGGTCTTTTACGTCCAGACCGATAACCGCACCGTAGTTGTCATCCATTTTGGCGGTCGGTATTATCGGGCTTATACCATGCGCCACCAGTGAATAACTTAGGCTACCGCTGGCCTTGTTGGTGGCGATATACCACAGCGGCAAAAGCTCTTTTTCCGCATCCTCTATCTCTCCGTTTGTGGTACGGATAACCGCTGTAGGTGCTATGCTCAGTATGCCAGCCGGAATGTTATAAGGCACTCCCGTAATATCGTACTCAAACTTAGGTATGCGCCGCACGAAACTAATTACCGCCTGTGGGCTTGCGTCTGTCAGTGCTACGCTGCCCGGCGTGCCGTCCGCGCTGTACTTAACCCTGCACCGCAAATACATTTCCGTACCCATTAGGCGTTTGTTTACCGTTACTGAGTTGCCATTAACGGTTATATCGTAGTCCATTATTTCGTCTGTACCGGCTTCATGCCAGCTGCTATCTTCGCCCATTACTTCCCACACCAGCGCATATTTTTCAGCCGGGCAAATCTTGTCGCCCAGCCACACGGTAGCCGTAACGGTCTGCGTCTGCCCGTCCACCAACGGATTAAATACGGTCTGGTCGGCTGCGTTCAGTTCTACCCTTACTTGGTCGGCTGCGCTGCTACAGGTAATTAAATAACTACCCTGTATTACCAATACCTGCCCGTTTCGGTTATCCACGTATTCAGCGTAGAAAACCAGCGTAATAGGTACTTTCGGCTCTGCGTTCTTCTTAACTCTGATACGCCCTGCATCGCCGCCGGACGTTGTAATTTCATAGTCCGCACTGTTGCTGTCTATCAGCTTCTGCGTGCCGTCTATGTTCTCGTACCAGCGTATGTTTGTCAGTGCTTGGTTAATGCGCCCAGCGGCTAACACTTCGTCTTTATCCAGTATAGATACAACCGGCTGGATAATTAGCGGTGTCAGTGTATAGTCCGGCGTGTATTCCTGCGTGTCGGTGCTGTAATTCTGCTTGTCCGGCACGCTGCCAGCTACGGAAAACGATATTTGCAACTGTAGCGGCTTCCAGTTAAAATCAAATCTTCTTGTTCTCATACTTGCATACCCTTTCTACTTATACTGGAAAACTGCGCTTTCGGTACCAGCTTCGTTACCCATTCCGTCCCGTAATGTAACCGTAGCCGTGAATTTCAGCGTTTTAGGTATATAGCCGTTAAAATCGCAGTCAGCCGCCGTTAGGTCTATAGACTTGCCAGCCCCTGCGTGCTTTATCGCCCATGCCGTATCGGACGCTACACGCTCGTTTCCGTTCGCATCCTCGCTGTACCTCGTCCACTGTACATCCGCATCCAGTATGTCATCTGTTATGTCTATGTTATAAAGTTTGGCTATGATAGTCAGTGTCAGCGCAAAGTTATCCGGGTCAAATATGTAGTCCGTATCGGCAAACTCTACGGTAAACTCCGGGTTTCCCTCAATCATCGCCCAGTCGGTGTTATTCCATGCCGGGGCCGTCTTTGTCCCTGTCTTGGCGCATCGGTACTTACACCCCATGTACCACACATCCGAAATCTCGTACTGCCCGGTAGTAGGGTTCAACGCCTTGCAGTAATAATCGGCTGTCGCGCTCCATTGCCCCCTGTCCACTATCTCGCAAACCGGCTGTCCTTGATAGTCTATGCGTATAATGTCCTGCACTATCAATCCACGCGCATAAACATAGTCCTGCCCCTCGATAATAGGCAAATCCATAGTCAAAAGAAACTCCGGCAAAGTGCCGAAAGTCGCGCCGTAGTTCGTTGCGTCTATGATAGGCTTTGTTACGCCTGTAAGCCGGACTATACGCCCCTCGGTGCTGGATAGGTATATGCAGCTTTGCCGTTTGGTGTCCGTCTGGTTTCCCCAGCGTGCTATCTTCATCATCTCGCACGGTGGGTAATTCTTTCCGGCTGGTACTTCGGTGTCCGGGTATAATGTTACCTCGATATAGTTGTTAGCCGTGTTCACGCTGTTTACACGCATCCAGCTGGTGTAATACACGCCGCTGCCTGTTGCCAGCGTGTTAATTATGCCTTTCAGCACGTTGTTTGGATATTGTGCGGTAAAATAGCCGTCCCACTTGCTGCGCAAATGCAGCCCGTAGCAGTTATCGCCCAAATCGTCCACGCTCTCTATGGTGTCCGCCTCGGTCAGTATCTGGTCGCCCTCTATCGCCGATAGGCGGTTAATTATTAACTCCATGCACTCAAAGTAAGTGCGCACCCGGACGCTTTCAAATTCAGCATTGCCCAGCGCGTCTATGCCCGCGCCCTTACCTGCATACAGCGACTTAATAAATTCGCCAAACTGCGCACCGTCCCGAAAAACAGCCAGTCCCAGCACGGTAAGCATTTTTTCAAAGGTCAGGTTTCCTTTGGCGACATCATCAGCCAGCCGGGACAAAAACTGCTGCCTAACCGGGCTGTCCTCGCTTAGGTCACACGCCATGTCGGCAAACCCCGCTTTCACTTTCTCCGTTACTTGCTCGGTAGTCAGTTCGCCGGTTTCCTCGTTTTCCTTTTCTCGTATCTGGGTCAGATACAGATAGCCTTGCTTATCCGTAGATATTTCATTAAGTGCGGATAAGTTTCCGTGCGTATGCCCATCGCCCGTAGTGCCGCCGCCTGTCCCTCCAGTTCCGCCACTCACTACCACGGTAGTAGCTCCGCCGCCTATACCTTGCTCACGCAGTCTTTCGCTTCGTGGCCTCGGTGTCCGTAAAGTTATTTTAGACGTGTATTGCTTCATATTAGCTAACTTCTTCTATGCTTTCGTACTCATCTGGTCTAAACTCGCAGTATTCCGCATCCGTGCAGTCGGCGATAATATCCTGTTCCTCACTCATCAGCATAAACCGTTTATCGCCTTGGTTCTGCTCCGTATAGTAGTGCAGTCCCTCATCTATAACAGCCTCGCCGGATAGCGTGGTTTTGCGGTCTGCATACTGGCTGTAGATAGTGCCTATCAGCAGATTTTCCGGGTGGTCGGTAATTCCGGCGCGTGTCAGTTCCTGTAGCTGCTCCCCGGTGCTTGTGCGGTGATAACATCCTTTGGCGGTCGGACAAATGGACGCAGCAGTACCGCATATCGTGTCTATACTTATCTCCTCCTTTGCCGATTTATTGATATAGCCGCTGTACTCCACATCCTCCAGCTCCGCATCGTTAAATACCAGATTGTTATTTACCACATCAACTACAGGGGCTTTGTACAGGCACCAGCGCAACAGGTCGTATATGCCGCTTATATCCCACTGGCTCGCATCGCTGCCAAATTCGCAGTTATCCACACTTTGCCCATAATCATAACCTAATATGCCGGATTGTATTTGTATCTCCAGATACCCGGCTACAGGCGGATAGGGCATATATTCGCCGTCATCCATTTTGGCAAAGCTATCGTATATTTCCGTACCCATGCGTCCGCCCTTGCCGTCTGGTCTGCCTATGCAGTGCCGGTTTCCTTGCCAGCCCCTAATACCTGCATCCTCTCTTAAATCGTCCGGGTTATAATATTCCAGCCAGCAATCGCCGCCGGGGTCGGCACCGGCTACCCATTTGCTTTTACTGTAGCCTAAATGCCCTTTGGTCGCTCCGGCTGCTGTTTCCCTGTTGCTATAATGATATAGGGCGTTTCCGTCCGCATCGTACAGGGTGATTTTAGCCGGTATGAAAACAAAACCGCTCCGGGTCTTTACCAGATTATCGTTGCCCTCATCGTTGCCGCTGGTGCTGCCGGATAGTGGGTTATATCTCGCATCTATCAGCACTTCTTCCACTACACGTACTTTGTACTTCTTCGCGCTGTCATCGTCCAGCTTTGGCAAAAAGACACGATTTGTAGTAAGTATTTCGCCGTTGCCTGTCAAACTCGCGTGCGGTATTCGGCTGTGTATTTTCCACTTCGGCCACCCGGTGTTTATACCGCCGTGTCCGCCGGTACGGAAAGCATAAGCCACGCCCGTAGTTTCAGCCGCTCCACCAGTGATAGGCAGTATGTGAAAGTACCTGCATCCGCTGCCTATGCTCTTTACGCCGCTGCCTTTGCTGTTTACGAAAATGGTAAAATCTATTAGGTTGGGATCCCAGTTGCTGCCTTGCCTGTGTTCCTCGCTGTAGTCCGGGTAATAGCTGTAATATTCGCCCCATTCGCTATAATCGACTGCCGGGGCTTCGCTTGTTAAGTTCGTATGCTCTATGTCGTACTTTCCGCCGTACTCCATTTCATCGCTGAAAAGCTGCGCACTGCTGTACGGGCTGAAAGATACGATAACATTGTTAGCCACCTTATCAGTGCCCATAGTCTGGCTGTCCCCGTCCCACTGGATAGCCTTTGCCGTTCCTTTCGTGTACAAGCCGTTTAGGTCGTACAGGTAGATAGTACCGGCGCGCTGCACGATACGGACTGCCAGCGGCTGCAAAATACCCTCCAGCACTTCATACATGGTTGAGGCTTCGCCGTCCTCATCTATAAAGTTCTCAGACCGCACGGATATACCGCCGCCGGTTATGCTCACGCCGTCCGTAAACTTGGTGGTAATATAGTTAGTGTTCAGTCCACTATACAGAATACCGGCACGCTGGATAGCGTGTGTTATAATATCGCGCAAAGTCTGCGTGCCGGTTAAATCGTACTTGATACGGTCTAATATACCGAAATCGCTAAACGTCAGACTGACTTCATAGCCAAACGCCATTTCATACGGTTCTTCGTAAAACTCCGGGTCTAACGCACCACTCCAGTACAGCTTATTGTTTTTGTACACGTCCATACGGATACGCCCTACCTCGATAGTATATAAATCTTCGTAGGTTCTATCTCCCGGACTGACTATTTTCAACGTGGCATTACTGCCTAATATAACCGTCTCTTTGTCCTCTCGCTGCCACTCCAGTATCAGCGGCTCATCCGCCGGAAACTCCAGTGCGCCAACCGTAGCAAATGCCGTGTCCGCTTCCTGCATAATGTCAACTCGCCAAAGCACACCGGCACGGCTGACAAATTCGCCTGTATATCTTAGATACATCATATTAACTACGTCTTGTTATGTTGTTTTCTTTGTTCAATATGCCTACCAGTGTGCGGCCCTTAATCTCAAACTCAACCCTGCCGAAATCAACCGCTGCCGGTTCTTTCAGCATACCGCGCAACTTATCCAGCGGCGCAATCACTTCCGGGTTTCCGCTCGCTCCGGCGTATTCGCCAACCAAAGCCAGCGTAGGGCCGGTAGCTACTCCGCCCTCTGCCAGTGCAGGAATACCAGCCGCAGTGACTACGGCCAGCATGGACGCAACAAAACCGGCTGCGATACCGAAACCGGCAAACGGTATATAGGCGTGTGCCGCCATATATTCGGACGCTGCCAGCTCTTTCCAGCTTGCCGCCTCTAACTTGTTCGCCGTTATTATGGCTGCTGAGGCTGCGGCGTTGGTGGCTGCGGACGTGGCGCGTACTGTCGCCTCCGTAGTCTCCGCTGTAGCCTCCACGCCCTTAGTGGCTGCGTGCGCCGCACTGGCACCAGTAAGCAGCTGGATAATGCCTACCACTGTCTGTATGCCCGTGTACAGGCCTATAAAGCCGTCAATAATGCCGGTTACTACCTGCCATGCGTTGCCGTTCCCTTTGAGTGCGCCGGTTATGCCCTCTATGCTGCTGCCGATATTCTTAATGCCTCCCCAGCCTTGCTGTAGGGCCTTTTCGGTGCTGATAGATACCTTTTCGGTTTCTTTGCCAGCGTCCCTAATCGCATCCGCTTTGGCACGCCACGCCGCTATCTGCTGGTTAATCAGTGCGGCTTCGTCTATCGTGGCGGTCTGTAACTGGTCGTTAAGTATCTCGATATTATCGCCTATTTCCTGTAACGTGTTCGCATCATCTTTCCACAGCGGCGTATTATCTACCGCCTTACCTGCATTCTTAATCGCATCCGCTTTTTTGTTCCATGCTTCTATCTGCTGGTTAAGCATTGCCGCCTCATCGGCGTTAGCGTCTTGCAGTTTCTCGGTCAGTATCTGGATATTATCGTTAATTTCCCTTAGCGTGTCCGCATCCTCAGTCCACAGCGGCGTATTATCGTCCACCGCCTTACCGGCGTTTCTAATCGCCTCGGCTTTCTTTTCCCAGCCCTCTATCTGCTGGTTAATCATAACCGCCTCATCGCTGGACGCATTTTGCAGCTTGTCATTAAGGATTTGGATATTATCGGTTATTTCTTTCAGTGTTTTTGCGTCCTCAGTCCACAGCGGCTTATTATTCGCCGCACCCTTTCCGCTTGTGGCGGTAGGCGTATAGTTATAGCGGTTGTTATTCTTATTCTTGTTATCGCCTAAATCCATAGTAGGGGCCTTTGTCTTTGGTCTCGATACATCTACCGCCACCTCTACTTTCTTACCGCCCAGACCTAATATGTTTTTCAGCCACTCCCATGCCTCCTTACACTTTTCTACCAGCCACTCGAAAGCCTTAGCCAAACCGTTCATAATGGCATTTGCCAGCGGCTTAATGGCTTCCCAAACCTTATCTACTATCTCCCTAAAGCCCTCGCAGTTGTTATAGGCTTTAATCAACGCAGCCACCAGCAAGCCGATAGCGGTAATGATTAAGCCAATAGGGTTAGCGGAAAGCACCAGATTAAGCACCTTTTGTACCGCCGTCCATGCGGTCGTAGCGATAGTTACCAGTTTCTGCGCAGCGGCTACCGCAGCCGTCCGGGTGGCTAATATGGCTTGCTGGATATTCATAGCCTTGACGGTCTTAATCAGACTGCCTATGCCCATAGCTGCCATGCCTATTTGTGCGGTCAAATCCACATAGGGCCGTACATCCGTGTAGATAGCGGACAAATCTATAAGGCTGGATAATCCATTTTTGATGTTCTCCTGCATCTGTATTTGCCGCTCCTGCTGGTCTGCCGTTCCCTGCGTGGCCGCTTTCACTGCGTCCATGTTCAGTTGGATATTAGCCAGCGTCTTTATGTACTCCAGCCCCGCATCTTCGCCGGGGCCTCCGAAAATGTCCGCTATGGCCGTACCCACTACCGCACTGCTTGCCGGTAGCTCGTTCAGCTTGGCCGCCACCATTTGCTTAACATCAAAAGTGGTAATGCTCCCAGCTTGCAAGTCCGCCTGTACCTGTTCCGCCGATATGCCGATACCGTTAAGCGCATCAGCCGTGGCGGTGGTCATTTCACGTATGCGCAAATTACCCTCCTTGATAGCGTCCACGCCCTTGTCGGAAAACACGCCCTGCGTGGCTGCGTTGGTCGTTATCGCTATAAAGTCCTCAGCCGATAACCCGGCTTCTTTGAAATAGCGCGGATATTCTTTTACCGTGTCCAGAAAATCGCCGTTTGCGTTCGCACCGCTAACAAAGCCGTCCTGCACTAACTTCATCGCCTCATCTATGCTAATGCCAAACGCTTTGGATAGGTTGTTAGCGGCTTGTAGTGTTTCGTTAAAATCCGCTCCGAAATGCTCCGACACCGCCTGTATGTTGTTTCGCAGTTTCAGCATTTCATCGCCGGTTTTCCCGGTAAGCTGGGTTATCATTATGTTTGCTGACTGCAAACTTTTCATGCTGTCAGAAAATTGCGAAAATGCGGACGATACGTTACCGATAGTGTCGGTAATCGCACTAATCGCCTGTACGCCTTGGCTCCAGTTTATCAGCGACTTTTTAAGGTTGTCCGACTGCGTAATGGTGGACTGCAAAACCTTTTTAAGTCCCTCCGCATCGGTTATCAGCTCCTTAAATTCTTTGCTGTCGCCGTCTATCTTGAATGTTATGCTAATTGTGCTTTTGCCTGCCATAGCTGCTATATTGTTTGGTCTCCTAATTTCTTCACTAATTCGGCCATGCGCTTACGCTGCTGTTCCGGCGTAATCTTAGGCACTTTCTTTGCCTCCTTTTTCTTGGCCTTGTCCCACGGAAACGGTAGCAATCTTTCCGGCGTAACTTTATGCCGCTTGTCTAAATGCGGCTGTATAACTATGGTAGCCAGTAGGCGCATCCGTTGCCAGTTGTCCTTAAAATCAGTATCGCGCTGTTCTGCATAGGCTTTATAGACTGCTGCAAATTCTTCAAAATCCAACCTGCAAAAGTCATCGTAACTTAGCCGTATGCAACCCAGCGCGATACCCAATAACTCAAATATGCCGTAGGGCTTCAGCTTTTTTTTTCTACCCCGTCTGCATTTGTTTCATCCGTATCGTTGTTCTGCTGCATCTGGTTCGCCCATGCCGCCATATCTTCGGGGTCTAACGCATCGGCAAACTCCATAAGCGACATTTTGAAATCCACGCCGTCCGCAGCCGAAGCGGACGCGACACAGCAGTACAGGTATGTACATAAGTCGGCTAAACCGTTGTTGGTAATCTCCGTTACCTCCTTGCCGGTTTCTTTCTTGAAACGCAGCATAGCCCCCATAGTCGGCCTACAGGGGTATGCCTTTCCGTTAATCGTAACCTCGACTTTTGCCATATTCTCAACCTCCTACGCCGGGTGCGGCATTTTCAGTAATAGCACTTTCATCAAGTGAGGTAGGCTCACCG
>UMHI01044716.1_pt1 | contig 11684 bp, 9 predicted proteins | sample 1965481 | NCBI WGS metagenome assembly UMHI01 (sample SAMEA4836093, study PRJEB28245) | human gut metagenome | biome: gut microbiome; material: fecal sample | place: Denmark | collected 2008 | reverse complement strand
CTGCCATCGGTCTTGGCGAGAATGTACATGCTCGTCGTGGCGGTGTAGGTGTTGTCCATCATAGTGAAGGAGACGACGCCCATGGCGATCGCGCAGACCACCGGGAGGGCGATGACCAGCTTAAGGTGCTTTTTAAGCAGCTGGAACAGTTCGAGAAGGGTCATGCAGCTTGCCTTTCATTTCCCTAGTTCATATCGACAAAACTGCTCGTATAATATCGCATCTTCTTGCCATGTCCGAACTCTATACATAAGATACAGCGCTGACACCATTGTTGCGCAACATTAACGCCGCACCGGCAGCCCCGATGCGGCGTGAAATTCACATATTTGCAGTACCGCTACACGAACTGCTCGTCCTGTTGCGCGGGAAACGTCACCGTGATGGTGGTCCCCACCCCCAACTCGCTTGACAGATCGAGCGAGGCGTGATGATACAGGGCGGCATGCTTGACGATGGCCAGACCCAGACCCGTTCCACCGCGCGCTTTAGAACGACTCTTGTCAACGCGATAGAAACGCTCGAACACCTTACCCTGCTCCTCGGGCGCAATGCCAATACCCGTATCGGCAACCGACAGATACGGGCGCCCGTCGTCGTTGGTTCCACACCGCAACGTCACCGTACCGCCGGGCCGGTTGTAGCGAATGGCGTTGCTCGCCAGATTGTAGATGAGCTCATCGATCAGGCGCGATACGCCTTCGACGACCACAGGCTTGGTCTCATGTCCTATCGCCACATTTGCCTGGCGGGCGACCTGCTCAAGACGCTGCTCGACCGCGTAGATAGCACGCGAAAGCTCAATGGGCTCCGTGGAGCCAATAGGCACCGCCTCGCCATCGCTCGCACGCTCGGCCTCATCCAAGTTCGAAAGCGTGAGGATATCGTTGACGAGCGCCGCCAAACGGCCCGCCTCACGGTAGATGCGGCCGCCAAAGGTGCGCAAATCGTCCTCACCCTCGACCATGCCGTTCGCAATGAGCTCGGCATAGCCCGAGATTGCCGTAAGCGGGGTCTTGAGCTCATGGGTGATATTGGCCGTGAACTCGCGGCGCATGCGGTCGTTGTCCGCCAGCACCGCCATCTGGCGCTTGAGCTCCTGGCGTTGCGACTCAATGCGCTCGAGCATGGGAACCATCTCGGCATAAGCATGCTCGTAGCTGCGGCGAGGATGGTCCAGATCGACCTCCTGCAACGGCTCAATGATGGCGCGGGACTCACGACGCGCCAAGAAAAACGAGAGCACCGCACCTGCCGCCGCAATGAGCAGCATCGGCGCCACGAGAGACATCAGAATCGCTGCAACGCCAGGTTGGGCTTGCGCCAAGCGAACAACCTGGCCGTTGTTAAGTCGGACGGCTCGGTACAGCATAATCTCGTCGAGCGTGGAGCTTGCGCGCTCCGCAGAACCCGAGCCGCTCTCGAAAGCCTTGACGACCTCGGGACGATCGCCGTGATTGGGCAGCATAGAAGGCGATGCCTCGTTGTCGTAGGCAACCGACCCGTCTTTGTTGATCAGCGTGATACGCAAGTCCTCGCGATCGAGACTGCGCAGAAAGGCAATGGGCTCCTGTTGCTCATTGAGGGCAGCGGCAATAAGCTCGGTTTCCTGCGAAAGGTTGGCGCTCGTGGCATCTGCCAGGGTATTTTGCACAAAGAACGCGCCCAGCACCGTAAACGCCACGATAACCGCCATAGCGCACAGAAAAATCGTCGCGAACACGCGATGTGACAGGGTGCGTTTTCCCTGGGGGGCTAAGACCACGAGTTACTCCTCCGATGCGCTAGCCGCGCTGTCGGCTCCTTCGGCATCGTCATCGGCCGTAGGCTCGGCCAGACGATAGCCCACGCCGCGCACGGTCTCTATGGCGCTCGCACGCTCGCCGAGCTTTTGGCGAAGCGTCTGCACATGCACGTCGACGGTGCGTGAACCGCCGTCGAAGTCCCAGCCCCATACGCTCTGCAGCAGCGACTCGCGGGTAAAGACCACGCCAGGTTTGCGCATGAGGTACTCGAGCAGGTCGAATTCGCGCAGCGTGAGCTTGAGCGATTCACCGGCAACAGTCACTTCGCGGTGGCTGGGCGAAAGTACGATATCGCCCACGCTGAGCACATCGCTCGCCTGCTTGACCATGCCGCCGCGGCGCAGCAGCGCACGGCAACGGCTAGCGAGTTCCATAAGCGAGAACGGCTTGGTCAGGTAATCGTCGGCACCGCCATCGAGCGCCATGACCTTGTCGAGCTCGGTGTCCTTGGCGGTGAGCATCATAATGGGCACCGTCGCCGTCAGGCGATCGGCACGCAGGCGACGCATAATCGCCAAGCCGTCGGTATCGGGCAGCATGATGTCGAGCAGCACAGCATCGGGCACCCGTCGCGCCACGGCGGCCTTAAACTCGCCATCGCACGAAAAGCCCTCGGCCTCGATTCCCTGCTTGCGCAGTGCGTAGACCGTCAAATCCCTGATGTTGTCATCGTCCTCGACGTAATAGATCATGTTGAACCCCTCTGCGGCCGGCTTGACCGCATCTTAACCCTAAAGGCGCCTGCACTAGATGGTATCAGCCAAAACGGCCCGTCAAATAATCCGCCGTGCGCGGATCGGTCGGGTTTTTGAAGAGCTGAGCGGTGGGCGCATGCTCCACCAGCTCGCCCAGCAAAAAGAACGCAACCGAGTCGGAAATGCGCGCAGCCTGCTGCATGTTGTGCGTAACGACCACCAACGTGCAGGTCTCCTTGAGCTCGCAGGCCAGCTGCTCCACCACCAGCGTCGATACGGGGTCGAGCGCCGAGGTCGGCTCGTCCATCAGCAGAATGTCGGGCTGCACGGCCAGCGCACGGGCGATGCACAGACGCTGCTGCTGGCCGCCCGAAAGACCCAGACCCGATTCCCTGAGCTTGTCCTTGACCTCGTCCCACAGCGCGGCGCGTCGCAGGGAGTCTTCGACCAGCTCGTCGAGCGCGACGCGGTCGCGCACTCCCATGCCGCGAGGACCGTAGGCGACGTTGTCGTAGATGCTCATGGGAAACGGATTGGGGCGTTGGAACACCATACCCACGCGCTGGCGCAAGCGGCAGATATCGTAATCGCCCAGGATATTCTGGCCGTCGAGTGCAATCTTGCCTTCAATGCGGCAATCCTTGATACCGTCGTTCATACGGTTAAAGCAGCGCAGCAGCGTCGACTTTCCGCAGCCCGAAGGCCCGATGAACGAGGTGATCTGCTTGTCACGAATTTTGATGCTCACGTCCTTGAGCGCATGATGGTCGCCGTAAAACAGGTCAAGGCCCTCAACATCGATGCGCGTCGGCGAGGCGGCAAGGTCCTGCGCCGTGGGGCGAGTCGCATCCCCAACTTCGCGCTCGTGCGCGGCCTCGGCCTGCGCCTCTATGAGTTCCTCAAGCTCCGTAGGCTCCATCGCCGCAGCAGCCGTCATACCGCATACCTCCATATCGATATCAATTCAGCAGTATCGATAGTAGAAATCGCGGCTCATACGCACGTGAGCGCATTGTCAAGTGTTTGTAAGGGCACGCTGGTTATGTAGCGGGCAGTGCAATGGTAAACACCGTGTGCTCGGGCGTCGATTCGCACGCAATGGTGCCGCTGTGTGCCGCGACAATCTCCTTGGCGATGGCAAGGCCCAGGCCGGCGCCGCCGCGATTGGTCGCACGTGCCGCGTCCAGGCGATAGAACTTCTCAAAGATCACCCTGAGCTTAGCCGCCGGAATCGGATCACCCTGATTGATAAAGCGAATTCGCACGCCACCGTCATCTTGGCGTCGGGCCTCGATCGCAATGGTCGATCCTTCGTAGCTATAGGCGATAGCGTTTTTCATGATGTTGTTGAACACGCGAGCCATCTTGTCGCCATCCACGAGCACCGTCAGGTCCTCACGCACATCAACTTGGACATCTTTGTGCTGCTCGTTGAGAATGGGATAGAACTCATCGGCCACCTGCGCCAGCAGCAATCCCAGGTCGACGTAGCCGCGCGTGAGCACAATATCGTGGAAGTCAAAGCGCGTGATATCAAAGAACTCCTCAATAAGCGCGTCGAGTCGGTGCGCCTTGTCGAGCGCCACGCCTGTAAAGTGCGCGCGCTGCTCAACCGGCAGGTCGGGCGCCTCCTGCAACAGCGAGAGGTAGCCCACCACGCTGGCAAGCGGCGTGCGCAGGTCATGCGCCAAGTATGTGACCAAATCGTCCTTGCGATGTGACTCGTCACGCAGGGCCTGCTGGACTTTGCGTTCGCGATCGCGCACACGATTGAGCACACCCTCGACCTCCAGGAAGTCGCCGTCGATGTTGTCCCACGCGTCGGGATGATCGATCAGACGGTCCTGAATACGGGCGGCAAGCACGCGGTCGGAATGCTGCTCACCCTGCTCATAGCCCTGATAGTACAGAGCGCGGCCGCAAAAGAACAGAACGCACACGGCGAGCGCCAAGACAAAGCCAAGCATGTTGAATACAAAGCCGGCATCGAACAGCACCGGTCCCTCAATGCCACCGAGTGCCATGGCACCGATCGCCAGCGTCATGACCCACGCGGCACCGCCGATCACCACGCAACGACGCACGATTTCAAAGCGATCGATCAGCAAGAAGCCGATGAGTAGCACCGCCAAGATACCGGCGATGTTATCAATGCCGATCAGCAGCAGACTCAGCAAAAAGAGCAGCACCGTCGCAAGCGCGCGATTATCGACGACCGCCCTCACGTATTCAAAGAGCCGATCGGGCACCTCGAACAACTGCTTATCGTCTTTTGTCATGTCCATGTCCTCGCAAACAAAGGCGTTATTCGATGATATAGCCGACGCCCCAAACGTTTTTAATAAAACGCGGCTTCTGAGCGTCGTCATCGATCTTTTCGCGCAGGTGACGAATGTGTACCATCACCGTATTGTTGGAGCCGGGCATAAAGTCCTCGTTCCACACCGCGCGGAACAGGTCCTCCACGGGCACTACGCTGCCGTGATGCTCGGCCAGATACAGCAAGATGGAATACTCGATGGGCGTGAGGCGCACCGGCGCACCGTCCACCGTCACGGAGCGAGCGTCACGGTTGATCTCGAGGCCGTCGAGCTGGAGGGTCGGCGACTCGGTCGCCTGCGCGCGGCTGCCGTAGCTGGTGTAGCGGCGCAACTGAGCATGAACGCGCGCGATGAGCTCCAGCGGGCGGAACGGCTTGACCACGTAATCGTCCGCGCCAAGAGAAAGGCCTTCGATCTTATCCTGCTGGGCATCGCGTGCCGTCAACATAATTACGGGATAGGTATGGCCAGCACGGATGGTACGCAGCAGCTCAAAGCCGTCGATATCGGGCAGCATGACATCGAGCAGCGCCAGGTCAAACTCTTGCTCCAGAATTGCCTTGGCCGCATCGGCCCCGCTGTAGGCGATCTGGACGTCAAAGCCCTCCTTTGTAAGGTAGATACCAACCAGGTCGGCGATGGCCTTCTCGTCATCAACTACCAGTATGCGCTCGTTCATGCGTGCTCCTCTCGCGCTCCATTATGCCCGAGGCGGCGCCCGCCACACACAACAAGCGCGGGCGATTAAGTCGACCTTAAGCACCCTTGCGCCCGTTCGAGCACGAATGCGGGCCATGCGCGCTCGCAACGATCGTCGTCGCCGGCAAACGATATACTCTAGTGCCAGAAGAGACCATCCCGTCGAAAGCGAAATCTGTGAAGTCCCTCACCTCTTTTGCAAAGCGCTCCGCCCAGCTTGCCGCCGGCTTTGCCTGCGCCATCGCCCTTGTTGCCGGCGTGCCCGCTGTTGCCGGCGCCCAAGTGCTCACGACCGACGACGTCTGCGGCAAGACCGCCGACGTCCGCGGCATCACGACAGAAAACCTGCCCGATATCGAGGCGACGAATGCCCTTGTTATGGGCAAGGACGGCACCGTCTACTATGGACGCGGCGCCGATGAACAGGTCAAGATTGCCTCGATCACCAAGGTCATGACCGCAATCCTGACCGTCGAAAACTGCAAGATGGACGAGAAGGTCACGGTGAGCAATGCTGCCGCCACCGTAGGCAACTCGACTGCCGGCCTGCTCGAAGGCGACGAGCTCACCGTGGAACAGGCACTACGCGGCCTGATGATCCCCTCGGGCAACGACGCCGCCACCGTGCTTGCCGAGTACGTGGGCAAAAAGATCGACCCCAAGACCAAAAACGCCGAGGCAACCTTTGTGAAGGCCATGAACGAGCGCGCCAAAAAGCTCGGCTGCACCGGCACGGTCTTCGAGAATCCGCACGGCCTGGATTTTGACGAGTGGGCCGGCGATATGCACTCGACCGCACATGATGTAGCACTCATGATGCAGGAGGCTATGAAAAACGACACGTTCCGCGAGGTCGTGGCGAGCGAGGACTCCTGGATCGAGGTTACGGGCGCCGACGGCTCCGACCATTCGCATTCCATGGACACGCACAACGTTTTGCTCGGTCAGGACGGAAACATTGGCGGCAAGACCGGCACCACCGACGACGCGGGCTATTGCTTTACGAGCGCCTACAACCGCGACGGCGACGAAATCTACACCGTTATTTTGAACTCCACCACCAACGACCAGCGCTTTACCGATACAGCCACCCTTGCCAACTGGTACTACGGCCACAAGGCCACGGTCGCGATCGCCAACACGCAGGAGAAGACCGCCAACGGCAACCCGCTCATGGCACGTATTAGCCAGACAGATTGGACGGACAAGACAATCGACGCCACGCTCGCCGACCCCGCCGCGCAGGCAACGGTGTTCTCACTCGCCGGCGAAGTGACCGAAAAGGTTAGCTACGATGACCTTTCGGGCACGGTGCATGTTGGCGATAAGGTGGGCAGCGTTACGCTTAAGCAGGACGGCACCAAGATTGCCGTCATGGACCTGGTTGCCGACGAGGAAGGAACGGGGCCCAATCCCATCGAGTGGCTGCTTGTGAAGCTCGACCGCCTGGGCCGCCGCATCGACAACCGCCCGCTCACAGCCGAGAGCGAGACCGTAGCCAAGGCTCCTGAGGTGTAGGGCCAAAGCGTTATCACATCGAACCAAATGAGGCGTCCAACGGGGCGCCTCATTTTTTGAGGTTCGAATCCCCAGTTAACGTTTTTGATAACAAAAAAGGGTCCCTTTCGGAACCCTTCTTTAAAGTCTTACTGGCGGAGAGCTGGGGATTCGAACCCCAGATGCCCTTTTGGGGCATACTCGCTTAGCAGGCGAGCACCTTCGGCCTCTCGGTCAGCTCTCCGTAACAGCCGTTCTATAGTAACCAAACAGTCGAGGATGGGCAAGGGGGAATTTGAAACTCATATCTGTCCGTCGTCAATCCCACTAGCCAATACCACCAAAGAGGTTATTCGGCCGACATTACTCGACCTTGGTCCAATCTTGGCTTGCGAGAAGATCGCTGCTCTCACTCGAAGCCTGATACTTGGCATCAAACTCATCACGCATTATCCCTGCGTTTTGCCAACCGACGACCATCTGATCCGGCTGTCTTTTGCCACTTTCTATGAGCATCACCTTATAGGAATTCTCGTCATCAGACGAACTGTCGTAGTTGAGCTGCAGGGCATCCGTCAGACTCATTTTGCCGTTCGTATAGTCAAAGTAGTAGCTCGCACTATACCTATCTTGGCGTGTCCTCAGAGCTATCTTCCCGCCATCACATAGCTCGATTGTCTGGCTCTCCCCCATGATGAGGAAGCCATCCTTGGACAGCATCGCGGTCGCCATTCCGTCACCAATGTTGTCATAGATGGATTTAGCTTTGCCGTCCTCAAAGTAGTAGATATTTACAAGGTCAAAGCTATCTCGGACGCCCTTCTCATAACAATACTCTTGAGCAACAAGTAGCTCGTCTATCCCATCGCCATCGAGATCTTTTTCCAAGTAATATGCTTCAAAATAATCCGGGCCAGTGCGCTTGTTGTATGCATAGGGTCCGATATAGCTTTGGTCGGCCATGAGATCGTCGAGTTTCTTCGACGACTCCTCGCTCCATTGCTCCGCTTCATTCTCATCGCAGTATTCTCCGTACTGCCTGTAAATATCAACGATTCCATCATAGGCATCATGGGCTTTTTCGTTCTGAGCTGAGACGGTCTCCTTATTCGATTCTCCCTTACCTTTGACCGCTGGCTCGCTCTTTTGCTCGAGTGCTGGAGCAACGAAGACCTGGTATACCTTGCACAGCGCGTATGCCGTACCGGCGGCGACGATCATTACGGCGAGGATGATGGCAAACGTCGGGACCATTGTGCGACCGATTTGGCGCCGCTCGATCAAAAACGAGGCGAAGGACGAGCGCTGCGGAGCCACCTGGGCTTCGAGCGGATATTGCACATTCTGCTGAGGATAGACGACGTTTTGAGGCTGAGCGGGATACGGCTCATATCCCGCATTGGCCGCCGTGCCTGCGACGCGGCAGCCACAGCTACCGCAAAAGCAAGCGCTTTCTTCGATTTTGGCACCGCAGTTTGTGCAAAACATCGCTTCTCCCGTTGATCCGCATCTGCCGGCGCATCGCATCAGGAACACCTGTCACAATGAGCCATTCCATCATAAGGTGCCGTCAAGCATCTCTCGACGGCACCTTGATTAATTTGAGCCTATCGAAGCCCGTTGATGGCGTCGACAATCTGTGCCTGACCGTACGCCATGCGGTCGGCAGCATTCTCGGTATGGATGCGCACGTTGGTGTCGTACTTGCGAGCGCTCAGCAGCCTGTTGATGTTATCGGCAATCATATCGGCCTTGTCGCGCTCAAAAACTACCAACGGAATGATAACGAGCTCGCCCGAGTCCATTGAAATCGCCACGTACGAGACCAATGCGTTGAGCACCATGAGCACACCGAACGCCATGATTGCCAGAGCGAGTAAGATGCTGTCCGGATCTCCCAAGCTGCACAGGCCAACCAGCGCAATCACCGCACCAATCAGCAGTTTCTTGATGTCAACCTTAAAGTCGCTCACCGTTGACGTGATATGCGCAACATCGAGCGTGCGCTTACGGCGGCCGAGCGGAATAACACCGAGAATCGTATTGGGCACCTGCGCGATCACGTTGTCGTTGGTGAACTCGATGCTCCCCTTAAGATAGAACGTGATGTACGAGGTGATGAACTCGATAGCTCCAATGCCGGTGCTCTGGGGAGCATAAAAGGTATGGCGGCTGTTAGCAGCCACATCCTCCGGCGTTGCTTCGGCCGCAACCGTAGGAGTGCCGCACACGCCGCAGAACTTGGCGCCTTCATTGACCTGCGATCCACACTGCTTGCAATACATGATAGGGTCCTTTCTGCTGTCCCTCTTCCTGACACCACATAAGATACGATTTGCAGTAACCCAATTACAGTGATTTTGACCGGGTAATTATTTGATATACTCCCTATAGAAAAGCACAAGGTAGGAGCGCTATGTTCAATCTTTCGCAAACTAAGACGGCGCAAGGATTTATCCCCTTTAAGGGCGTCAAAACCGTTGAGCCCCACGACGGGCAAACCGCCAGCGACACGCTCCTGTTCTTTGATTTATACCAACCCATCGAACTTAGCGAGCTTAACCATAACGCCGCGCCCAAGCATAGCGAGCGCCATGCGGACCTGATCAAACTCGCTTCATGCGTCGAGCCCACCGGCAACCCCGAATCCCCCATTCGCGTAGACGTGGGCAACATTGTTGATTTTGCACGTCAAACAGGCCCTCTTTTCGGTGTCAGCGAAACGGAGATAGTGCGTGATTGGGCATACGCCGCCGTATCGGCACTTGTCGCGGTTCGCATTCAGGAATTCCTCAACGGCAACTGCAATATCGCAAAAGTACGTGCCATCAGGCAGATTGATAAGGTCGTCATCTCAAGCGAGGCAGACGAATCATCCTTCATCATGTACTCGATTTATCTGGGCATAAGCGGCGGCTACGCTGCATGTTTTAAAAGCCTGCCGATTATCCGCCGCATCGAATCGAGCGATGGCTATTTCTACGCATTTGTTTCCGCCACCGGAGACGCCGCTGCATCAGCTATTGAATTTCGCGTGTTCTCCTTTGATCACGAGCTTACATTGGAAGACTTCGAGACCCTTAAGCTGCTGCTTGACCTAAGCGATGACGATTCGCGTGCCGCGATGGAACATCTTAAGCTTGCTCCCAGCGAGCAGAGCTATTACGACATCGCCCCTGACGCGAGCATCGTTCCGCAGAGCAGCTTTCTCAACGACACCGACAAGGGCGCACTCACCGCACTTGTCCAGGCGCTCGTGATTGCACACCTCTCGGGCGCGCATGTCGATGTGTTCCAGGGCAGCGAGTCCACAGGTTTTCTGTCCTTTGACAGCCACCTCTCATGGCTGTGGTTCGATTTCTCGCGCAAGCTCAGCACCGTACGCATCGGCTACTGCGAGCAGTGCGGACGCGCCTTTTCGCTCGCCGGGCACCGCGGCATGGAACGCAAATACTGCAGCGAGAAATGCAAGACCGACGCCAAAAACGAAAAGACCCGCCAGGAAACGCTTGAAATACGCCGTCGATTCGCCGAAGGCCAGCCGGTAAACCAAATAGCCGAGGCAACCGAACGCCGCCCCGACTATATTCGCAAACAATTGAGTAAATGGACCCAGCTCAAGCACGAGCTGGAAGACGATCTTGCCGAAAACGGATTCAACGGTTCCGGTCTGCTTAAGCGCTGTGGATCAGAGGGCCTCAACCTAGACCAGCTCCTCAGCAGCAAGCGAAAAGCCGAGCTCAAAAAGATTGCAAACGGAGATAGGTAAGCTGGACATGGGCGTTGCCGAAGTCGCGGCGGCAAAGTTTAACAACTTTAGCAAACTTTAACAAGTTTAACAGCTGGTCTTACAAAGGCTCAACTGGGCTGTCGTAAAGCGGGGTTGGAGAATCGCGCTTCCTCGGCTTCGTCAAAATATATACCTCATACCGAAATTAGGGGCATAGCCGCCATCCTTTTGGAGCAATAGGAATATCATTTTGCCGCCTTTGTTCCACATCACGTAAGGACATATTCATGTACTGCAATCACTGCGGCGCCAACAATCCAGATGGAGCTACTTACTGCAATGCGTGCGGCAAGTCCATTTCCGCAACCGGCACCTTGCATATCGAAAAGCCAGCCACCAAGCACAACCTCGCTGAGTTGGAAACACGGTCTCAGTGGTGCGATTTCTTAAGCAGATTTCGCAACCACGTCCTCCAAGTTAACGATTGTTATGATCAAATAGAGCGCATCTGCGCCAAGATTGCCGTCTATCAGGCCGAAAAAACCGAGTTGAAAAACGCCCTTGCAAACGATACAGCTTTTCGTAAGTCAAAAAAGGTCCTGATTGGCTTCCTCATTTTTGTATCTTTAGAAATCATCCCCTCCATCTTAAGATTCGGCCCTGGCTATCAAGACGGCCCAGCGGACGATTTAAAAGCCGGTGCAGTCATCCTGGCCATCCCGCTCCTCGTTTTTTTGCTGCTATTCAATCGCCGAAAGCACTGGCAGCGTGAGATTAGACTCCGCGACGAGAATACTGATCTTCAGGTGAAAAAGGCAATCAAAGAGAAATTGAAACTTCAAATCAATTTCGAAAAATTCAACGAAAATAAAATCAACGGTGTTACATCATCGGTTTCGACTACTCAAGCCCTTGGATGCTCAAGGCACTCGAGGAT
>UMHI01067516.1_pt1 | contig 11688 bp, 7 predicted proteins | sample 1965481 | NCBI WGS metagenome assembly UMHI01 (sample SAMEA4836093, study PRJEB28245) | human gut metagenome | biome: gut microbiome; material: fecal sample | place: Denmark | collected 2008 | reverse complement strand
CTATGTCGGCGCCGGAAAGAACCGGATCAGCCTATATAAAGGTAAAGAATGCGTCCTGAAAAATATCCCCGAAGAAGAAGCTGTAGAACGATTAGTCCAGTTGATAAAGGAAAGTGGAGATTGGACGGATCATTGAGTATAATTGAAAAGGAGTGTGTCAGATACAAATTACATTGAAATCAATATGTCCGTATCTTACACACCCCTTAATCCTTTTTTAATCTTGCCTATACGTTTTTATTCCTCAGACCTTATATCTTTCTCCTCATCAAACCCTCCGTCGAACCGGTTATCCTTGATCTCGACATTAACAACGCGCTGGAAGAAGAAACGATGGTTGTTCCAATGGAAAGCCGGATAATCATGATTTTGTCTAATCACATTATTGCGGAAGACTAGGCCGTCCACAGATTTTGCATACAGGATCGGCATATCAAAGGTTTCGAACTCGTTGTCCTCGATCACGATTCCGCTATGAAAATATCTCTTCTGACTTTTCAAATCAGGTATCTCCGGATATATAGAAATAACGGCGTTCGTAAATTGGAACTGATTTGTCAAAGCATTGATAAACTTGTTATTCCGGATCTGTACGTCATGACAGGCCCCCGTCTCGAACCACCCGTTGCAGTCGCCGCACAGTAGGATTGCCGTACCGGATGTGTGATCAAAAACGTTATTCTCGACCACAGTCTTCTTCGGAGTGCTGAACAGGGAACCACGGGCACGGTTATTACGGATCACATTATCGGCAAAATAAACCTCCGGCGTCCATTCCAGATTCTCGATACCGTAAGTACCGACCTCGCTAATGGCGGGATCGACAGGTTTCTCAAACGTAATGCGGAACTGTTTTACACCATGGCCGTCAGGCTTGTCGGCTGTTTCAATCGCAGCCACCTTGTTCTGTTCACCTAAAACCTCCATCGTTTTGGACTCGATGAACTGGACGGCATCGCCCGGACGCCCCCATTCGAAACCGTAGGACTGCCCGTGCATATATTCGCCGACCAACGTCTTGTCGTCTATTCGCTTTTGCACCTTCAGATAGGTTCCATGCACATTGATGGCATCATCCATCATACCTTCATACAGACCACCGACCGAACGGATCAATCCCTTACAGCCGGAGAAATGAGTCGCATCGGCCTGTGTCGTGAAATAACGTGGATCGTCCTTGCCACGCAGGCAGACCGAGAATTTATCCAACGTGATATTTTCACTCATCTGGGCCAGCAGCCCCATTCCTTCAGCATAATGAACCTGTATATTTTCGAGTGTCGTATTCGTATCATGATACATAAATACACCCGGAGTCGGACGACCGTATCCACGGAACACAACGACCGTTCCCGGTATCAGTTTCTTGTTCTTCCAAGGCGCAAGAATCTTGCGGGAAGCAATCTCTGCGACATGCTTGCTGCCCACACTAATATCGCTGGTGGTATAGACCAGTCGCTTTGTATCTCCTTCAAAAGCGATGCCCCAGGCAGGGACATGTTCCCAACCTTCCCCTTTAGCGACAAAGTTGCTATCGCGTATTTCGTACTCCACCCAGGGAGCGACCTCATAGGTGATCAAGCCTCCGACCGTGTCGTTCTCCAACACTTTCACTTGGCTGATATGTGGATTCGCAAAATCGATACTAAAGTTCTTCAATGTACAGTTCTCCGAACCGACCAAAGAAACCGGAAGCATCCGCCCATGGAAAACCAGTTCGGAACCTTGTCCGTCAAATATCACATTCTTCATATTTTCAAAAGCCAGTCCCACCAGTTTCGGATTATCCTGGTCATGGTTGGAAATGAAGTATTCACGTTTGGAAGCACCTTCGGGATAGAAATCATAACGTCCCTTCGGCAACAGTATCCGGACCGTATCGGAGTTCACTTCCGCCGCAATCTCTTGAAGAGCTTTCGCAATCAACGGAGAAGCATTTTCCCCGGTATCCGGTTTCAGACCATATCCGGACAGGTCATACGCGCCGCCTTTACATGCCGTAAACAAAGCGATAAATAAAAGTGTCAAAACAGAATTTAGTTTCATGGCTTACATCTTTCGTTGATTATATTTTCAATTATTTAGGGGCAAACTTACTCAAAATTATCCGATTTTATTGTAAGTTTGCCCCTCTTAAATATAAATAGATATGGAACATCCAATAAGCATTTATAACACACTCACAAGAAAAAAGGAACAGTTCATCCCGCTGCACGAACCGCATGTGGGTATGTACGTTTGCGGTCCTACGGTTTACGGTGACGCCCACCTGGGCCACGCACGGCCGGCTATCACTTTCGACCTGCTGTTCCGTTATTTGACTCATATAGGATACAAGGTACGCTATGTACGCAACATAACAGATGTCGGCCACCTGGAACATGATGCTGACGATGGTGAAGACAAGATTGCCAAGAAGGCCCGTCTCGAACAACTCGAGCCGATGGAAGTGGTGCAGTATTACCTGAACCGTTACCATCACGCTATGGAAGCGCTCAACGTTCTACCGCCCAGCATCGAACCGCATGCGTCCGGCCATATCATCGAGCAGATCGAACTGGTAAAGAAAATACTGGATAACGGATATGCTTACGAAAGCGAAGGTTCCGTTTACTTCGACGTGGAGAAATACAACAAAGATCATAATTACGGTGTTCTTTCCGGACGCAACATCGACGATATGCTGAATACTACCCGCGCACTGGACGGACAGGATGAAAAACGTAATCCGATCGACTTCGCTCTCTGGAAATGCGCGCAACCGGAACATATCATGCGCTGGCCTTCTCCGTGGAGCGACGGTTTCCCCGGATGGCACTGCGAATGTACGGCTATGGGTAAAAAGTATCTGGGCGAACATTTCGATATCCACGGTGGCGGCATGGATCTGATCTTCCCACATCACGAATGCGAGATTGCACAGGCTGTTGCTTCACAGGGAGAAGATATGGTTCACTACTGGATGCACAACAATATGATTACCATTAACGGGCAGAAGATGGGCAAGTCATTGGGCAACTTCATCACGCTGGAGGAATTTTTTACTGGTGACAACAAGGTGCTGAGTCAGGCATATTCGCCTATGACCATCCGCTTCTTTATCCTCCAGGCTCACTACCGCAGCACGGTAGACTTCAGCAACGAAGCCCTGCAAGCAGCAGAAAAGGGGTTGGAACGTCTGATGGACGCTTATAATCATTTGATGAAGCTGAAAGCCTCCGACGTTTCTACTGTAGATGTGAAGGATTTGCGCCGCAAATGCTACGATGCGATGAACGACGACCTGAACTCGCCGATTGTAATCGCCCATCTGTTTGACGCAGCCCGCGCGATCAACTCCGTAAAGGATGGCAAGGCTACGATCTCGGGCGAAGACCTGAAAGAGCTACAGGATGTATTCCATACCTTCGTTTTCGATATTCTCGGAATAAAAGATGAAGCAGCTTCGGGCGGAAGCAACAACAACGAGGCATTCGGCAAAGCAATGGATTTGCTGCTGACCATCCGCCAACAGGCAAAAGCCAATAAAGACTGGGCTACATCGGACAAGATTCGAAACGAACTGGCAGCCATCGGCTTCGATATCAAAGATACGAAAGACGGAGCCGAATGGAAGTTAAGCAAGTAAGACGAGCGTTCGATATTTGACAGAAAGGAAGCATAAATGATGATTTACTGCTTCACTCATTCTTATCATTGGCACATTATTTTTTATAATCATGACAATAAACAAATTTCTTCAAGGCGACAAGTTCGCCTTATTGGCTGGTGTCGAACTTTTGGAAACGGGCAACGGTTATGCCAAAGCCCGTATGGAAATAAAGCCGGAACACCTCAACGGCGGTGGCGTATGCCAAGGCGGCGCTATCTTCACTTTAGCTGATCTGGCTTTTGCAGCAGCAACAAACAGTCATGCACGCCTGACACTTTCTATTACATCCAGCATTAACTTCTTCAAAGCCGAAAGCAAAGGGTTCCTTTATGCCGAAGCTCGTGAAGCATTCAGCCACAAGCGGCTCGCCAACTGTGAAGTGCGGATCACCAATGAAACCGGCGACCTGATCGCCACCTTCAACGGAACAGGCTACAGAAAAGATACGGAACTGCCGTTTGCCCCAATAGAATGATTTATCTAAACCTATCGAACAACCGCTGCAGATTTTGTCCACGGCCCCAAAGTAAAGCTACTTTGATGCAATTGTCCTTGATATAATAAATTAAATGTACGCTATCGCCGTCAGATGAGCAAATAGCGTACATTTGTATTTTATTCGTAACGCAAAGACCGGGCCGGTTTGCTAAAGATGGTTTTGGCGGTTTGCCAACCGATGGTCAGCAAGGAGATCACACACAATAAAACGACCGGAACGAGGAAGAACCACGCTTTCCAGTCCGTGCGGAACGAATAATGATTCAGCCAATCCCCCATGATCCAGCCCGAAAGCGGAAGGGCGATGACAACAGCAATAGCAATCAACAGGAAGAACTCTCGCCCCAATTCAAAGAAAAGCTGCCTCCGGGAAGCTCCCAGAACCTTCCGGATTCCCATCTCCCGGATACGAGTCGAACAAGAAAACATAACCAGAACAGCCAATCCCATACAAGAGATAAAGATCGCCAATATCGCAAAAAGCGCCACAATCAGCCCGAACACTTCATCCTGTCGGTATTGCTGGTCAAAAAACTGGTCGAGAAAGAAATAATCATAGCTGGAATCCGGGAAATAACGTTCCCACACTCCTTCGACCTGTTTCACGAGATCACGCGGGTTACCGTTCTCCATAACGACAGAGATATAACGTTGTTTCATCCAGCTCAATTTCTCATGCAGGGCAAACAAGATCGGCGTAAAATCTTTGTTAAGCGATTGTTGATGATAATCCTTCACGACCCCGATAATCTGCATCGGCTGATCGACGGTTTCGACAGACAAGCGTTGCCCCAAAGCGGCATCGGACGATTCGAATCCCAACGTACGGACAGCCGATTCGTTCAGGACGATCTTATAAACATCTCCCCCGTAATCTTCGGAAAAACCACGGCCGGAAACGAACTTCAGATCATAAGCTTCTAGAAAAAACTCATCGCAGTTCAACATCTCCAACAGACGCGTCTGCTTCGTCACATCACTTTCGCGGACGATGGACAGGAAGTCGGTTACCTCCGTTCCGGGAACTGCACCAGAAACCGTCACCGCCCTGACGGAGGGCAATAACGCCACCTCTTTCTTAAATGCTTCCAACTTCATAGCCAGTTCCTCGCATTGCGCCGGGAACTTAAGAACCAGCGTCTGGTCCACCCGTACCCCCAAAGAAGCATTCCGCATATATTGAAGTTGCGCGTACACGATCAACGTCCCGCAAAGCAACACCAGAGAAGCCGTGTATTGCAACACCACCAAAACCTTGCGGGTGACCGTCGCCCCATGCGTATGGGTAAACTTTCCTTTCAACATCCGGATCGGCTTGATGCCGGACAAAACCGTCGCCGGGTAAAAGCCGGACAGAAACACACCGGCAGCAAAGATCAGCAACAGATACCACCCCAGTGAAGTCGTAAACCAGACGGAAAAACTCAGATCCCGTCCCGTCAGGTTATTGAAAGAAGGCATCAACGCCTCCATCAGCCCGATAGCCAGGATAAAAGCAATACTATTCGTCACCAACGATTCGAAAAGGAACTGTGAAATAACCTGCCTCCGGCTTGCCCCCGAAGCCCGACGTATACCGATCTCTTTGGCTCGTTCCATCGAACGGGCTACCGTCATATTGATATAATTGATCCAAGCAATACAAAGGATAGCAAGTGCCGTACAGATCAATACCCAGATAGAAGAACGATTCCCCTTCACCTCCGGCTCATAAGCTTTCTGCGGATTCAGATGGATATCGCGGAGGTTCGTCAACTGGATCGCCCAAGTTTTATTCTTCAATGCCTCTTCCGTCTTATACTTCTCCGCCATTACTGGGAAATCCTCTTCCACCTGCGTTTTCAGGTTCGCCGACTTCAGCAAGACATACGAATAGACTTCGTGGCGATACCAATATTCATCCATCCACTTCGGGAGCGTCTTGTAGGAGATCAGCAGATTATAGCGAATATGCGTATTGATCGGCATATCTTCCATTATACCCGTCACTTCGCAAGCTTCCTCTCCTATATTGCTTCGGAAGACCAGGATTTTCCCGATCGGGTCCGCTCCCTTGAAATATTTCTGGGCAATACGTTCGGTGATAACTACCTTGTTCGGTCCGTCCAGACAACTTTCTTTATTTCCCTTCAAGAGTTTGAAGTCAAAGAAATCGAAAAAGTTAGCTTCCGCATAGCCTATACCTGTCTCCCGATATAGCAGTTCGTTGTATTTCACGACCTGCTCCGGATAATACTGGCTTCCGACACGTGTATAATCCTCGACAGCACTCATGTTTTGCTTCATAGCCGTAGCATAGCCGGCAAACGAACTGGCCCAATCATCCGTCAGCTCCCCGTTCTCATAAAACCGGGCTTCAACCCTGAAGATACGGTCCTGCCGGCTGTGCATATCGTCGTAGCTGTATTCGAAAGCCACATAGGTCAGGATCAGCAAGGCTGCCGCCATGCCGATCGCCAGACCGACTATATTGACGACACTGAAACCTTTCTTTTTAGTAAGGCTGCGCCACGCACAGTTCCAATAGTTTGTTACTATCATTATGATGAAGATTTTCAAAGATGAATATTCAGGAAACGACCCGGCCGTCCAAAAGATGGATAATCCGGTGTGCGAAGCTGGCATCCCGTTCCGAGTGCGTGACCATGACGATCGTCGTCCCCTGCCCGTTCAGTTCTCGAAGTAATTCCATCACCTCCGCCCCGTTTGTCGAATCCAGGTTTCCCGTCGGTTCGTCGGCAAGGATCAGCGGACAATCCGTCACCACGGCGCGCGCTATCGCCACACGTTGCTGTTGTCCGCCGGATAGCTGCTGCGGAAAATGTCCGGCACGATGGGCGATATTCATCCGGTCGAGGACTTCCATCACCTTCCGCTTGCGTTCGGACTTCCGGCAGCCAAGATAAACCAACGGCAGTTCCACGTTCTCGAAGACTGTCAGCTCGTCTATCAGGTTGAAACTCTGGAATACGAAACCGATATTCCCTTTACGGAAAGCCGTCAACTGGCTCTCTCCCATCTTGTCTATCTCCTTGCCGTTAAAGAAATATTTGCCGGAAGTCGGCGAATCAAGCGTTCCCAAGATATTCAATAAGGTCGACTTGCCACAGCCAGAAGGCCCCATAATGGCCACAAACTCACCCTGTTTGACCTCGATGTTCACCTCGTTCAATGCTTTCGTCTGCACCTCCTCGGTGGTGAAGACCATAGACAGATTCTCTGTTTTAATCATATTATATTCATTTAAATCATTCGTTCCTGAGAATACGCATCGGCTTCAACCGAACCACACGCCACACCTGTCTGACTACCGTCAAGAAAGCGACACACATCAACAACACAAATGCGACTCCGTACACCCACCAAGGCAACACGATATGAAAAGCATAACTCTCCAGCCATCCGTTCATCAAAACCACAGAAACAGGAAGTCCCAATACAGTGGCCAGCACCGTAAGAAGTAGCAGTTCACGTGTCAAAACAACAAAAAGACTTATTTTACCGGCTCCCAAAACCTTCCGTATCCCAACCTCTTTCACTCGTGCCAGAGTAGAAAAAAGCGTCACGACCCATAATCCCAAGCAGGCCACAAAGACTGCCAATAATGACGCACTGGCAAAAATCCAACCGAAATTGCGATCCGACTTATACAAGCTATCCTGATAATCATCGAGATAGAAATAAGAAAAAAGGGCGGACGGAAAATAAGTCCGGTACATTTGTTCCACTTCAGCCAAGCGGTCAGAATTGACCGGGCCATCCATCTTGACGGATATATAAGGAGTCGCAATAAACGGGACCCGTTCTTTCAGGAAAAAGAGGATCGGCTTATACGGTTCCGCAAGCGACTGCTGATGATAATTTTTCACAACCCCGACAACTTCGAGTGGATCTTCCAGCACTTCCATCTCCAACTGCTTTCCTAACGCCTCTTCCGGAGAAGGATAACCAAGCAGACGCACCGCCTCTTCGTTCAGGACGACCTTATTCCGTTCATTGCCGTATGCTTCCAAGAAACCACGTCCACAAAGCATTTCCGGCGAATAAAGCGCCAGATAATCATAATCGACAGCAAACATCTGTATCAGCTTCACTTCGGATGGATCGCTGCCGTAAGGACGATTGGTAAAGTAGTTCGCCACCTCAACGCCCGGCACAGCACCGGAAATAGAGACACGGACAACATAAGGTATCTGTCCCAACCGTTTCTTGAAACTCTCCATTTTGACGGACATATCATCGGTAAAAGCCGGATATTTCACCACCAGTACCCGGTTCGAAGAAGCGGAAGAAGTCTCCTGCTGCATATAACGAACCTGTCCGATCACCACCAACGTACCGGAAACCAGAACGAAAGAAGCAAGAAACTGAGCCACAATCAACATCTTCCGCATCCGGTTTCCCTTACGACCATGCAGTAATTTTCCTCGCATGATATCCGCTGGACGGATGCGTGTCAGCAGGAATGAAGGATACAGTCCGGTAAACAAAGTTCCCCCTATAAAACACGCTGCCGCCATACTCCAGAATTCCGGCAAACGGAACGCGCCGGCAGCAAAATCCAATCCTACCCAACGGCAGACAAAAGGCAACAGTACCTCGACCCATCCGAGAGCCAAGATCAAAGCCGACAAGTTCAACAACCCTGCTTCCAGCAATCCTTGCAGGATCACCTGCCGGCGGGAAGCCCCGAACGCCTTGCGAATACCAAACTCCCTGCCACGTTCCAGATAACGGGCAACCGTCAGGTTCAGCGCGTTCACCCAGCCGATCAGTAAAAGGGCGACTACCATCACCGAAAGGATACGTACAGCCATACGGCTTCCTTTCGCCTCTTTCTCATAAGACTTACGGGGAGTCAGATGAATATCCCGCAAACGAACCAGTTCAACCCTCCAGTCCTTATGTTTCAATGCCGCCGTCTTATATTTTTCAGAGATGGAATGGAAAGCCGCTTCAATATCGCCCGGTTTCTTTCCCGGTTCAAGCCGGACATACGTATAGACACCGTGGATATACCAAATATCGCGCCTTGCCTCCGGAATAGTCGAATAAGACAACAGGAAGTCATAATGCAGATGCGAATTATAAGGCATATCGGCAATCACGCCCGTCACCTCGAAATGCTGTTCGGACGAAGATGTACGGAAAGTCAGCACTTTGCCGATAGGATCACCACCGGCAAAATAACGACGTGCAGCACTTTCGGTAATCACCATCGTATTCGGACGGACCAACTGTCCACCCTTCTCCCCCTTGAGGATCGGGAAATTGAAGAGATCGAAAAAAGCCGGTTCGGTATAACAGTACTGTTCTTCGATAAACTGCCGGTCACCGAACGTCACCTCTTGTCCGCGATCTTGTGCCGTCACACGTACATACTGCTCTATGCCCGGAATCTCGCGATACATGGCGGGAGCATGCCCGAAAGAAGTCGTCGCCCAATTATCCGTCAAGGTTGCCCCTTCATAAAGACGGCTCTCCACACGGTAGATGCGATCCCCGTCGTGGAACGAATCGAAACTCAATTCGAACCGTACATAGAGCATAATCAGCAGCGCCGCGCCAACACAAACGGAAAGACCGAACACATTCAGGGCGGAAAGAGACTTCCGCGCCCGTTGGCTTTTGATTACTTGAGACCAATATTCCATCAGCGTAAAATTAATCGTTCATTCTCACCAAACAAGTCATATCCGGAAATAATCACCTTCTCTCCCGGTTGCAACCCTTCCACAACCTCGTAATACTGCGGGTTCTGACGGCCGATACGGACAGGGCGGCGGCGAGCTGTCTTTCCTTCTTCATCCACCACATACATGTACTCGCCGCCGCTTGCTTGGTAGAAGCTACCACGTGGGACGATCACCGCCTGCACGGGATCGCCCAGTTGCAGGTTCAGGTGGTAGGTTTGCCCGGCACGGATATTCTCCGGCCGGCCGGAGACAAAATGCAGGTCGGTGCGAAACTGTCCTTCCCGCACTTCGGGATAGACTTTCGTCACCTCCATATCGTACTTCTTTCCTTCACGTTCGAAGCTCGCAGGGAGACTGGGCATGACACGTTCCACATAGTGCTCGTCGATCTTGGCTTCCACCTTCAGTTCGGGCGTGATCACCTGGCCGATACGTTCGCCCTGAGCGATGGACTGGCCGATCTGGGCCTCCAGGTTTCCTAACTGCCCGTCGACGGGAGCCTTCACTTTCAGGTTTTCCAGTCGCCTGCGAACCAAGGCAAGGCTCTTCTTCATATTCCGGATGTTCTCGTCCAGGCTCTGTAGCTGGCTGCTGCGGAACAGGTCGTCCTGCTCGATCCGTTCGTCCACAACGGCCAACTGTCCGAGAGCAGCCTCATAATCTTCCTCAGCCTGCAAGTAATCTTCGCGGGCCAGCAGGTTCTTCTTATACAGGCGTTCGTATTGCCTGAAACGGCGTTCCTTCTGCACCAATTCCTTACTCAGGCCGATACGGTCCTGTTTCAGCCGGAGATGTTCCTGCTCCATGCTGAGACGGGTGTTGCGAAGTTCGTTTTCCTGATAGGCCAAGTCGGCTTCGCTTTGCAGGATGCCGATGTTCAGGAGCGGGTTACTGAGGCGGAGGATCACGTCGCCCGCCCGCACCTGCGCCCCTTCCTCGATCAGGCGTTCTTCGACGCGCCCACCCTCGATGGCGTCAAGATAGATGATACGATCCGGCAGTACCTGCCCGATAACCCGGATGTAGTCGTTGAACTCTCCTTTCTGCACGGTAGCGATCGTAATGCGTTCTTTCTCCACTTTCAGGGAAGAGGAAGTATCACGAAAAAGAAGCCAAAGCAGGCAAAGCAGCCCGACGGCAATTCCTATCAAGGAATAGATGTGTTTCTTCTTAAACCGAGACTTCCGCTCAATACGGGTGTCCATGCTATTGATTGCCATTCTTGTTGTATTTATTCGGTTCCTAAAAATGAGCCTGTGCGGTAGAAGTCTACCGTGCGGCTTTTCAACTCATACTGCAAACGGGTGCGCGACAGTTCTGCCTTGGCCAGTATATAGAGGTTCCGCTTCTCCATCAGTTCGAACACGGAGATCATCCCCTCCTCCCATTTCTCCTCGCTCTCTTTCAGCGTGACGGTGGAAGTGCGGAGTTGTTCGACCGCCTGACGGTGTTCCTCGGCGGCAGCCCGGAGTGAAAGGCAGGCGTCGTCTATTTCCTTGTAGAGGCTGAGGCGTTGCTGCTCGTTCTCGTTCCGTATCCTTTGCAGGCGGAAACGTTCCTTCCGGACATCTGTCAGGCGGGAAAGTCCGCTGAACAGAGGCAGCGAGACGCTCACGCCGATATATTTGTTCATGTTATTCTTCAACTGGTCTTTGATCGGGATGATCTCGCCCAAGTCATCCCGTTCCGTGTCGTAGTAACCGGAATAGAGGCTGAATTCCGCCCTGATGGAAGGAGAAAAAGCCCCGGACGCTATTGCCAGTGACTTGCGGGAAGCTTTCTCTCTCAGTTCCATAGCCCGGAATTCCGGCAGGGATGTTTCGGAGGCGGCATAGATCTCGT
>UMHI01047873.1_pt1 | contig 11758 bp, 6 predicted proteins | sample 1965481 | NCBI WGS metagenome assembly UMHI01 (sample SAMEA4836093, study PRJEB28245) | human gut metagenome | biome: gut microbiome; material: fecal sample | place: Denmark | collected 2008 | reverse complement strand
CCTCAGACCGTGAAAAGGTGGAAGCGGTGCTCACCCGCCTGTGCGTCAACCCCATGCAGGATAAGGTCAACAATATCCGCGGTATGGCGTTGGAATCCCAGGAGGAGTTTGACGCTGCGCTGGGGGATGGCAGCAAGGCCGATACTGCGCGCAAGGCATTTATCAAGCTGCGCGGTGAATTGACGCATCTTTATCAGATGCAGTGCAGCCTTCGCACGGCGGCGCAGTCTGACAGCGAGATTGCGCTGGTGGATGACCTCTTGGCCGATTTGGAGAAGATCAGCCGCAAGGCCCACGAGCAGACACATTTTACTTATACGACGCTGGAAGAGATTGCAGCGTTAAATTAAAGAATATTGGAGGAATCACGATGCTGAACAAGATCATTCTTATGGGAAGACTCACGCGCGATCCCGAACTGCGCAGGACGGAGAGCGGTACCGCCGTTTGTTCGTTTTCAATCGCGGTGGATCGGGACTTCAAGTCCAAAAACGGGGAAAAGGAGACGGACTTTATTGATATCGTTGCCTGGCGCGCCACGGCGGAGTTTGTGAGCAAGTATTTCACAAAAGGCCGCATGGCCGTCGTGGAGGGCCGGCTCCAGATCCGCGACTGGACGGACAAGGAAGGCGGCAAGCGCCGCAGTGCCGAAGTCATTGCAGACAATGTCTACTTCGGAGACTCCAAGCCGAAAGACGGCGGTGAGGAGGATGATATTCCTGCCTATACCGGAGCGCCCGACAGCTTTGCCGTGCCGGACGGCTTTACACCGGACTTTGGCGGCGAATCCGGGGAAATGCCATTTTAAGAGCACCAAATAAGCGAGGGAGGGCATCAGCCCTCCCTCCATATAAAAGATAAGAGGAGAAAACAAAATGAGCATTGTTTTTACGGAAGTACGGATCGAAGACCGTGGTGGCGTGGAGCTTTCCTTTATGGAGGGTGGTTGTTTGGATGAACTTGATATCCGCGAGCTTTTGAAGCACGACCAGCCCTTCCGCGATATGTGGGACGCAGTAGGCAGCGACGCAAGGATCGCCGTCCGGCAGTATCGTTTCCGGGGCGGCAAACAGGGAGAAGAATTGGGTGACGAAAACCACTTCGCCCTGATGCGCGCGTATGATCGCGCACTCTCAGACGAGGACGGATCTACTTTTGTCGAACGGGACGATGTAGACTGGCTGGATGACTTTGAACTCACCAAAGACGATCTTGCAGACGGTAAGTGACAAACTCGCATTGATAGGGGAGCGTTTTATATGGAAACGAGTATTCTTAGCGCCTATTCCAAGAATGAATGCCAGAAGTATTTTGACTATCTGGAACGGCTGCGTCAAAGCGGCGAAACAAATATGTACGGAGCCGTACCATACTTGCAGGGAGAATTTCCGGAGCTGCGATATTCGCCGGAACGGGCAAGAAAAATTCTGTTGGCGTGGTTCGGCACATTTCGAGAGAAGGAGGCGGATACAAAATGCTGAAGCCCTACCGGACGGTTCAGGATGTTCTTTCCTCTCCGTGGGCGCAGGTGCAGAGAGTGAAACGTAGTCCGCAACAGACAGACCGCGTTTTGCGCTCGAACAAACTGGAGGATAGCATTTACCGGGATCTGCGCATGGAGGATACGGGTATGGACGAGATCGAGAACAGCGCAGGCGAAAAGCTGCGCTCTTTTCCAGCGCTCTCGCGGGATATTTTCCAGTCCTTTTATTCCCTGATGCCCCGGCGCAACGCGGACGATGACCTCTCGACAGCGGCGAGGAAGATCAACATGCCGATTCTGGAACACATCACCCAAAGCGAAGACTACCCCACGCTCAAGGAGGTGTGTGAAGGACGGGAGCTTCCGGCCTATGAAGCAGCGGCAGAGTTTACTGCCCAGACATCGGGAGAATTGGATAACTTACTTTCCCAATTGGGCGGAAAACCCGGCGCTGTGCAGACGCTGGAAAAGCTGGAGCAGGCAGAGAAAACCGCAGAGGACAAGCTCGCGGCACTGCTGGAGCAGCTTCGTGGAACTCCGCAGGACGATCCGGCTCTGAGTGCCGCTGTGGTAAAAGCCGCCAATGACGCCGAGAGCAAACGGCGGCAGGCAGATGCGGTCAATAAGCTTGTTGACGCCAGCCTTGCGCAGAATCAGGCAGAAGCCGGTGCGCTGATCGCCCGCGCAGTGTCTGCTGCCGCGGAAAGGGCGGGAGAAGTACAGACGATCCTCGGCGCATGGAGCGACGCCTCCGGTGATATGCGGAAGACAGACGCAAATGCGGCGCTTTTAGAGCGTGTGCGCGATAGTAAAACGCTGCAGGACATTTCCCGCTATCTGGGGCGCTTCCGGGAAATTTTTGCGCAGGGCAAGCGCAATGGCTATGCCTATGGCCGCGGAGAAAAATATGCATTGGAGCTGGGAAATGATCTATCTCGCGCACTAACCTCCGAGCTTGCCATGCTTGCTGTGCCGGAAACGCTGCCATTGTTCCTGCGGAAGTATCAGCACCGGCAGATCAAGCAATACCGCCGGCGGGAGCCAGTCTATAAGGGTGCAGGTGATATCATATGCTGCCTGGATGAATCCGGCTCTACTGCGGGAGATCTGGCCGCGTGGGGAAAAGCTGTTGCCCTGACGCTGCTGGAGATTGCGCAGAGCGAGGGGCGGAAATTCGCTCTTGTTCATTTCTCCGGCCCCGGCCGCTTTCAAACGGATGTATTTCTTCCCGGGCAGTCTTCTCTTGAAGAGAAGCTGCGCGCGGCGGAAACTTTTCTTGGCGGCGGCACGGATTTTCAGACGCCGCTTGCGGAGGCAGAACGCCTCGTGCGGGAGGATGGCTTTGAAAATGCTGACATCGCGTTTATTACGGACGGTGAGTGTTCACTGCCAGGAACCTGTGTGGAGATGCTGCAAAAGGCGCAATCAGAGCTTCGCTTCACCGTCACAGGGATTCTGCTGGATGAGGGAAACGCCGGCATGGATTTCAGCCTGAAACCCTTTTGCCAGAATATTTACCGCACCAGTGAACTGACCGGGGATCAGATCGTCGGGGAAATTGTGTTGGATCGCGTATGATATTGGTTGCGCGCAGAAAGAAAACAGGCTATAATATTATGAAATATAAGGATGAAGGAGGACGGTTATGCAGACTCTTTACCATGGAAGCAGAGTGGTTGTGGAACAACCAGAGATCCGCATTCAAAAATTCCATAAGGATTTTTACTGGGGCTTTTACTGCACCTCCTATGAACAGCAGGCGCTGCGCTGGGCAACGCGCTTTGGAAAAGCCGGGGTTGTCAATGTCTATTCCTTCGATGACCAGACCGAGCTCAAGATCAAGCGCTTCCTGGAAATGAGCGATGAATGGTTGGATTTTATTGCGGCATGCCGGAATGGAGTTCCCCATGACTATGATGTGGTGGAAGGCCCGATGGCGGACGATACCATCTTCAATTATGTGCAGAGCTTTTTGGATGGTGAGATCTCCAGAGCTGCTTTCTGGGAATTGGCAAAATTCAAGTATCCCACCCATCAGATCAGCTTCCACACTGCACGTGCTCTCGCTGCACTGAAATTTGAAAGGAGCTATGTTGCCAATGTGCAAGAGAAACAATGACGCGCTCTTTTTCACCTGTTCTCTGATCGAACAGCTTGGCCGCTCCCTTCACATGCGGCGTGGTAAGGTGGCTGCGGAACTGGGCGAGGCCGGCATTCAGACGCTCTACCGCAATGCAGACATTCTGCACTGTGAGCCGATCGAAAAGGTCGCGGACGATGTGATCACGGAATTTTCACTGCAAGGCGGAGACTTTGACAATCTTGCCGAGGCAAGATATACAGTCCCCGATGTGTGGACGATGGGAAAGGTCTATGCAAGGCTCATCGAGGATGTGTCCGATGAGGACAACATCGTAGAAACCATCTTGCAGGTCTTTACCTCCTGGATCGACAGTCTGCTTTCGGACTATAATTCTGCCTTCTATTATCAGCCCCGCGATTATATTGCGGAGTGCTACCGGCAGGAAACAGTCCTGGACGGTTGAGCGGAACAAAAAAGGCGATGGTTTTCTATCGCAATACTCATAATAGTAGAGGCGGGAACATCATTGAAGATGTTCCCGTCTTGTGCCTCTATTTGTCATCGTCTCTGTACATCTCCCATAAGCGCCCAGCCATCATCGGCCCAGATATTTCTCTGCCGATCTATCAAAAGATTTGAGATAAATCTTCTTTGTTTCCACCCATGGCATGTATTTCCAATCCCTGCAACGAGGAACCATCCACATCTGCAATGTTTGTAGATCCCATGATATTAGTATCAAAACTATTTCCCTTGTTTTTTCCCTTGTCAGGAAAGAACAAGGGAAAGTCTTATCGCACCTTGTCCAGCAGTTTTGCGGCGTCTCGCTTGGCTTCCTTACTGGCGTGTGCGTAAATATTCATTGTGGTCGTCACATCCGAATGACCAAGAAGCTCCTGCACGTCCTTCGGCGCTGCGCCGTATGGTGATGTGAATGGCCTGACCATCCGGGAGGGCTGCGCGACCAATAATTGGTCTTTTATATCAGGCCCCTTAATATGAGTTGCTTGTTGGACCTCTGCCGGCACCGGTCTTACCGTAGATGTATGGGCAAGCAACTGATGAGGTATTCAGAATAATCATCCTTATCCTCCCTGAGTCAATCATACACGATTTATAGCGATTTGTGCCATAGAATCGTTCTACAATGCTCTACATATATCCGCCGGTTATTGCCCAAAAATGCCGATTTCTGCAACTTTTATGAAAGAAACGAGCCGACAAAAAACCGCAGGGCAGCTCCGGGAAGGAGCCGCCCTGCGGTTTCCATTTTATATACGCTTTGCTGACGGCTCTCTACCGTCCGGTTTCTTATCTGCTGAGATACAGCCGATACAGGAAGGTCGCGATCTGCGCGCGGGTGCAGGTGGAGTTGGGGTCGAAGCGGCCACCGCCCACACCGGTGGTGATGCCATTCTCGATGGCCCAAGCCACGGCCTGCGCGTAGTAGCTGTCGGCGGAGACGTCGGTAAACGTGGCCGCAGCCGTGGGAGCAGGCTGGCCCATGGCGCGCCACAGCATGGTGACCATCTGGGCGCGGTTGATGGTGCCGTTGGGGTTCATGCCGTCAGAGATGCCCTTCTCCTTGGCCCAATTCTGAGCGTTCTCGAACCAGGTCGCGCCGCCGGTCAAGTCCGCGTTGTTCTGGCGGGCGAGGATCGTCCACAGCTGGGCGCGGGTGGTGGAGGCATCGGGGGCGTAGATGGAATCGTTCATGCCGTTCACCAGCCCACGGGCGCTGACGAAGTCGATGGCGTCCTTGGCCCAGTGGTCTTGCGTGTCGATGAAATCCTTAGAATTATCAACGATCTTGACCGTCGCGCCGCCGTTGACCGTCAGCTGGATGCCGTCCGCCGTGGGCAGGGAGTTCTTGACGATCTCCTCGGTGCCGTCCGCATGGACGAGGACTGCCACTGTGCCGGGCTTCACATTGGTGACGGGAATTTCCACCTTGGTGTCGCCGGAATTCTTGGGCAGCTCCACCTTGACGGTGGGGGCGGTATTGCTGTTGCGGGAAGCCTCGACTTCCACGGGAGCCTTCACCGGCTCTCCGTTTTTCTTTGCGTCCTCCACGGCCTTGGCGCTGACCTTCGTCTCCGCCGTGGTCTGACCGTTCTTGTCGGTTTTCACCGTGCCGGTGGAGCCGTCAGCAGCCTTGTTCTCGGTGACGGAGCTGCCGTTGGGATTGGTGGTGGTCTTGGAGACGCTGCCATCCTTGCCGGTGGTAGTCTCCACCTTGGTGCCGTCCTTCTTGGTCTCGGTCTTGGTGACGGAGCCGTCCGGGTTCGTGACGGTGTCGGTCTTGACGGTGCTGCCGGAGGAGGAACCGCCGCCGCCGCCGGAGGAGACGGCGTAAAGGGTCACGCTGCCGGTGGCTCCGTTATAATTGGCGGTGTCTGCGGGGGTAAAGCTCCAGGTGTATTCGGTGTTGGCCTGGACCTGGGTGGAGGCGGGCAGGGGCTTGCCGTCCTTGTCCACCCACTGCACCGTGCCGCTGGGCCAGCTGGCGTTGGGTGTCAGCGGGGCGTCGGCCAGGGTCTTGCCGCCGGTGGTGATGGCCGTGTAGGTGGGCGCGCCGGTGGGGGTGGCCTTATCCACCAAGAAAGTGATCGTGTTGGAGGCGGTGAGATAGTGCATGGTGTCGTCCGGGGTGAAGGTCCAGCGATAGGTCGCCCGGCCTGCGGCGGGAACGGTGGTGAGGGGGTCCTCCCAGGCGATGGTGCCGGGGATCACCTGGTTGTCCTTGTCCACGGTCGCCTCGGCGCTGAGCTTGATGTCGCCCAGGGTCATGCCGTAGACGATGGGGTCGGTGGCCACGGAGACGAACATCCCCAGTTTACGCTTGTTCACCGACCGGAGGTTCACGGTGAGGGTGACGGGCTTGTAGTTGGTGGAAGTGACCATGACCGTGACCGTGCCGATGTTGCTTTCCTCGCTCGTTTTCACGGCCTGAATGGGCAAAATCAGCTTGCCGTTTTCCACCTTCGCGCCGCTGGTGTAGTAGCGGTCATCCAGTTTGATTTCGCTGATCTCATAGGTCACCGCGCCGTATTTCTTGGGGCTTTCCAGCTTCGGCAGCAGCGCGGACAGATCAACCGTATACGTCGCCGCGTGGTTGTTCGCGACTTGCAGCGCCTTGGCCGCGGGGGCAGCGATGGTCGCCCTGTCGATAAAAACAAACTGCTGGCCGCTGACGCTGCCGTATTCGATCTGCATCACCCTGCTGCCACCGGCAAAGGCAAAGTTGCCGCCGGATTTCAGCGTCATTGTGCCGGTGAAGGTTCTGTCTCCAGCTTCCGCGGAGTCGAATTTCATATTGCTCAACTGGTAGTCGCTCTTGTCCAAATTAAGCTTATTCACAGTCGACAATCCAGGATTCCGCGGGTTCTTCGAATCAGGAATAAAACTGCCTAACCCGCCGATTCCGTTTGTGCTGTCAGTCACTGCATCTGTACCATCGTACGTCTTGTTAATCTGGGCATGACAAAACTTTTCAACCGACAGCTCATACGGCTCAAGCGTCCATGTCACCGACTTTTCACCCGTATAATTGCCCATGCCCACGATGGTCAGCGTGTGCGTTCCGGCATTCTTTGCCAAATTGCTCGAATCTTTAATGGTGTAATCTTTATTCAATTCCAGCGGCTGTCCGTTGTAGGTCACCTCAAATTTGTATTCTACATAGTTAAACGCGTTGGAAGCAAGCGGAGTAACCACCAGGCGGTTGTCTGCCGGATTTCCGGTGTTGCCCGTGTCCGACTCCTGCGTAATGACCGTTCGGTCGCCGTCCAGCTTGGCAGGCACGACCTTTATCGTATAGTCCTTGACTGCCACCTGCCACTTCATTGCTCCGCTGGGTCTATCCGCCCCAGTGATCACGCAGAATACATCCAGCGTATCATCGACATTCACGCCAGTCACTCTATTCTCCGTTATATGTTCTGCGCCGCTGTTCGTTCTGCGATACCACATCACATCATAGTAGCCCGTAGCATTGCCACTGGGCGAGTCAACCCTGAAGGGGATGCTGCCATTAATGGGAACATCTGCCGCTTGCGAAGTCGATCCAAAGTCGTAAGGGGCTTGCTTGATAACGAATTCTTTCGGTTTTTGCGCCGCATCAACCCCTTTATCAAGGCTTGTGCCTTCGGCGTAATATTGGTGATCCAGCACATCCGCGAGAATCTTGCCGCTTGGCAGATTATACCCGCCAAGGCTGCCGCCCGTGGCGGAAACATGCATGTCCTCAGCCCAATCCTCTATATTCAATTTGCCAAGGCTGCCGCCCTGGATGGAAAGATTTGTGTTTTCGGAGCAATTTTTCACATCCAGATTGTCAACGCGGCCGCCCTTCAGCGCAACGACAGCGCCGCCGGTCATCCCCACCTCTCCGACATAACCGCTCTCCAGCGTAAAGCTCCCGCCCTGACTCCCATCAAGGAGGATATTCGTAATCTGACCGATCTCCTTGCCGTCGGTAACCGTCAAATGCATATTGTTAGTGGGCTTGAATGCGCCGTCACCTTTAACCGACATCCTATGTCCGTTCAGGTCGACCGTATGCGGTCCGCTGCCAACGCTCCATGTACCATCCGCAGCGGTATAATCGGCATACAGCTTCAATGTGCCGCCGTTTGCCAGCCATGCGCTGACCGCAGCATCGATCGTGCCATACGGAGCATCGTCCAGCGTCGCCGCGAAGCTCGCGCCGCAGTACTTGCACTTCACGCCGGTGAGGTCGTCCTTCAGCGTCACGCCGCTGTGGGGGCACTTCACGACCTTGACATTTTCCATGTCGGCCGTCGAGGAATACTCCACATACGCGCCGTTGTCCGCGTTCTGGAACGCATAGCCCTCAGCCAGCAGAGAACCTGCCGTGGCGCCGTTGATGTAAAGCGTTGCAAATGTACCGCCGTTCAGCGTGGCCTTGCCGCCGTTTTGCACGGTCAGGGACCCTATCCTGCCCGTCCAGCCGGTCAGGTCAAGCGTATTGCCCGGATCTACGATCACATACGAAATCTCCGCGCTGCCGATGACGATCAGCGTATTCCCTGTATCAGATGGATTGGTGTAACCGACATTAAGTATTCCGTCGATGGTCTTTCCGTTGCTCACATCCAGCGTCAGCGATTTTCCGTTCTTCACATAGCCGCCCGCCGGTTTTCCGCCGCCCAGCGCTGTGACTGTGCTGCCGGTCTCCGCCGCTTTGATCGCGAAATACAGGCCGCTCTTCACATTATTGTTAACATAGCCGTCGGCGTAATACGTGGTCGTGCTACCGTCCGGGGCAACGACCTTCGCCGTCACCGTCTGCCCGCAGGTATTGCAGGCCCAGACGCCGTCGGCCTCCGCCGCGCCCGCATTGTGGGGGCAGGCGGATCCGCAGACCGTGCACACGCCGTTCTTTTTCGACCAGTCGTGCTGCGCGCATGTGAAGCCGCACTCACACTTCGTAGTCCCGGCGGCAAACGTATGCTTATGCGTTTCGACCACCAGAGCCATGTTGGGAATGTTGTACGCATTTGTGGTATACGCATCGGCGAAAAGGCGCTTGTCCCCGGTCAACGTCCCAGTGCTCTCGTCATAGCCGCGCAGTCCGAACGCCGTGCCCTCGGGCAGATAGTCCGACAGGTGCTTGTCCTCCGGGACCTCCAGGCCGTGAACCAGCGTCGCGCCCGTTTCAAGCGTCAGATCGCCGCTCTTCAGAATGATCGCGGGATAGGAGATGTTGGCCGCACTGCCTGTCGTATTGCTGCCGATCACGACCGCGTTTCCCTTTACCGTCACGCTGCCGCCTTGAATCCGGACGCCGTAGCTTCCGGCGGAAGATGTCCGTCCCTGATCGAGCGTTCCGTTTTGCAGCGTCACGCTTCCGCCAGTGACGGTCAGCGGGATGCGGCCCCATAAGTCATGGTTCTCTCTGATATCGGCCCGCCAATTCTTTCCGCTCAGGTCAACAGTGACCGTGCCGCCTGCGACGGTGACGTTTTCCGACACATCCCGCGCCAGCGTCACCGTGCCGCCGTCCGCCGCTGCCGCGTTGATGGCTGCCTGCAGGGAGGCGTACTCCTGTCCGTTATACTCCGCCGCCAGATATGCACCGCAGGCGCACTTTTTGTCGTAACCATCGGTCTGATCAAAGTTGTGGTTTTCCGCCGCTGCCGTGTAGCCGCACACGCTGCACTTCGTGCTGTGGGTCAGCCCATCGGCGTTGGGGGTGCAGGTCAGGGTGTGATCTTCTGTCTTGGTCGCGCCGCAGGCGCACGTCCCGGTGTGGGTATTTGCATCGGTATGTGCCCAGCTGTCATACTTGTGGCTCTCCGCAGCTTCGGCCTTGCCGCACAGCTTGCACTTCGCCGTGTGCTTGTCGCCGTTATTTGTGTATTTCCAGTCATGCTCAAAGCACTTCTCAAAGGTCGTGCCGCTCGAATCGTTGGTCTGCTTCATTTCTCCGGCAGGCGCAGTCACCGTGCCGGTAGAGTTTCCAACCGTCAGCTTGCCGGTGCCGTTGCTCTGGAAGTAGAGGTTCAGCACAGCGTCATTCTCAACGGTGAGCGCATCGCTGATGGTCAGCGTTGCCCCGTCGCACAAAATCAGATTGACCTCGCCGGAAATATTGAGCGAGGAGATCGTGAGATTCTCTTTTACTACATACCAGCCCGGTGTCGAGATGTTATCGGTACGATTCGTGATCTCCGTGCAGTTTGCCTGGGTTTGTGCCGTGCCATCCTTGCCGATGTACGCATACTCGTTGGCAGGGCGCGGCGCCACTGTGGCGTTGCCCGCAACACCCTTGCCGTCCTCGCTGTATGCACACTCCGTGCCGTTATACTCATAGCGGTAGTCGCTGGCCAGCAGGGCCGCCGCTGGGCCGTCGGCGTTCCAGATGCTGCATCCGTCCGTTACATCGGTGGTATAGCTGCCGCCGGAAAGCCGCACCGAGCCGCCCGCGACCTGCAGAGCGTAGGAACCTCTGCCGTGGATCGTGCCGCCGCCGACGGTCAGCGTGCCGCTTTTGACGTATATGCCCTTGTTTCCGGTGAGTATGCCGCCCTGAATATTCGCCGTGCCGCTGCCGCGCACAAGTACCGCGCAGTTCAGTGCACTAACTTCGGGAGGCCTGTCATCATTCGATGTATCGTCTGACTCGACCTTGATAGTACCGCTCTTCACCGTCAGCGTGCCATAGCTTACCCCCATCACCTGACCGGCGTTGGGCTGCACGATCTTGCCGCCGCCTTTGCCGTCCTGAACGGTCAGGCTGCCGCCGCCGATGTAAAATACAGCGTTCCTCATGACAAAGCTGCTCGCTCCACCGGTCGTTTGGATCGTGCAGCCGTTCAGGTCCAGCGTAATATTGCCGCTTGTCAGATCGATGCCGTAGCACTCACCGTGAGCGTCTGTGGGGATCGTCACATTCTCCAGCAGCTTCACCGCGGCGCTCTCCTCCCCCTGCGCGGCGGCAAACGCCTTCTCAATGTCGGCGTACTGCGTGGTCTTGCCGTCGATGGTGACCTCCGCCACATTTGCGGTATTTGCCTGCACCGCGATGTTATTTTCCGTCTCCTCCGCCCGCGCGGGGGCGGGCAGCAGCGTCAGGCACAGCGCCAGAGCCATGAACAGGCTCAAAACTCTTTTTTTCATATCTTTCCTCCTTGAAAAATTATCTTGCCTTTATATTGAAATCCGACATCTGCCGGATGTTGTTTTTACAGGTCGTCCTGCACTAAATGCAGCTTCTTCGCTGCTGCCTTGGCTTCCGCCCGGCGCTTCACGTCCAGCTTGTCGAGGATGTGGCTGACATGGGTCTTCACCGTGGGCAGCTTCACATCCATGATCTGCGCGATCTCGGCGTTGGACTTGTCCGCGCAGAGCAGATGGAGAATTTGCAGCTCCGTGGGCGTCAGCTCCTCGCCGGGGGCAAGGCGGGGTTCGAGGAAATGCGGGTAGAACGCCGCCTGCGTCCGCACCGCCGCCATGAGACGCTTGCGCCATGCTTTGTCGCCGTCCCAGTCCAGCGCTTCCAGCAGCGGCAGCACCGCCGTGCCGTATACGCTGACGGTGCGGATGAAGCGGTACTCCGCCGCCGCATCCAGCGCCGCCGTCAAACGCTCGCGCCACCCCTCGTCCCGCTTGCGGTACAGGGCGATGGCAGTCAGGACATTCAGGTGAATGCCGTCGATGATGCGGGC
>UMHI01055205.1_pt1 | contig 11894 bp, 10 predicted proteins | sample 1965481 | NCBI WGS metagenome assembly UMHI01 (sample SAMEA4836093, study PRJEB28245) | human gut metagenome | biome: gut microbiome; material: fecal sample | place: Denmark | collected 2008 | reverse complement strand
CCCCGTTGGAGTCTCTCCTTCGGGGGTTTCGTCATTTCTGCGCAAAAAAATCTCCAGACAAAAAGGAAGGAGGCGGTGAAGCCTCCTCCTGTTTTGCAGTTTTTCCGCTCCCTTTGATTACTCGTTAAGCGTGCTGCCGGCTTTTTCTTTGAGGGTGTAGAGCAGGGCAAGGGCGTCTCTTGGCGTCAGATCGTCGACGTCAAGCATCGAAACCTCTTCCGCAAAAAGACGAGCGGCCTTGGCCGATGCGCTTTCTTCCGCAGGCAACGGGTCCGGTGCGTCAACGGCAAACAAATCCAATTGAGAATCGGAAACCACCGAACGCGCTTCAATTTCAGCCATCATGGCTCTGGCGCGTCGTGTGACCGAGGCAGGCATGCCGGCGAGTTCAGCCACGGCAATACCGTAGGAGCGGTTGGCGGGGCCTTCGCGTACGTCGTGCATGAAGACGATGCCGCGATTGGTTTCTCGAGCGCTCACGTGAACGTTGGCGACTTCGGGAATTTCTGTCGCAAGCTGCGTGAGCTCAAAGTAGTGCGTTGCAAAGAGCGTGTAACTCTTCGTGGTGACGGCAAGTTCCCTGGCAATGGCGCCCGCGAGACTCAATCCGTCGAAAGTCGAGGTGCCGCGTCCGATTTCGTCCATCAGTACCAATGAATTGGGTGTGGCCTGATGAAGAATGGCCGCGGCTTCGGTCATTTCCACCATGAACGTGGAACGGCCGCGGGCGAGATCGTCGGAAGCGCCAATACGCGTGAGAATACGATCGATCGGCCCGATACGTGCGGCTTTGGCGGGAACGAAGCTTCCGGCGCATGCCAAAAGAGCAATCAGGGCAACCGAACGCATATAGGTAGACTTGCCGCCCATGTTGGGACCGGTGATCACCAACAGGCGCCTCGAGGGCGTCAGTGCACAGTCGTTGGGAACATAGTGTTCAAGCGCATGCTCCACGACCGGGTGACGTGCTCCCTGCAGATCAATGCCGGGAACGGCACTCATCGAGGGTTTGACCCAGTCGGCGGTCTCTGCGTGTTTGGCAAAGGAAAGCAGAGTGTCGGCGGCAGCCACGGCTGCGGCAGCATCCAAAAGCGGTTTTACAAAGATCTGAATGCGATCGAGAAGCGCATCCCAGAGTTCTTTTTCTCGTGCAAGCGACCGTTCCTTGGCCGACAGTGCCTTGTCTTCAAAAGCCTTGAGTTCCGGGGTGATGAAACGCTCGACGTTTTTGAGCGTTTGGCGACGACGATAATCGGCCGGTACGCGCTCGGCCGCCGCTCGCGGCACTTCAATGTAGTAGCCGGAAACGCGGTTGTATTCGACGCGAAGCGACGAGAGTCCCGTGCGTTCCTTTTCCTTTGCTTCAAGGTTGACCAGAAATTCGCCCGCGTTGTCACGCATGGCGCGCAGATTGTCGAGCTCTTCGTCGGCGCCCGCGGCAATTACGTCGCCTTCGCGAAGAAGTGAAGCGGGCTCCTCTGCGATCCAACGGTGAAGCTCTTCACTCAACGTCGCATCCATCACGGCGGTGTCGGCAAGTGACTTCAAAAGCGAACTGCGGCACTGCTGACCGAGTGATGCGAAGTTGGAAAGTTTCTCAAGACTGTCGCGAAGCGCGGCAAGCTCTCGAGGACGAATGCTTCTGAGAGCAATGCGGCCCGCGTTGCGTTCAATGTCGGGAAGCCCGTTGACACAGGCATCAAGCTCTGAGCGAAGCGTCGTGTCTTTAAGAAGTTCATCGACGGCTTCATGGCGGCTACGAACGACCGCAAAGTCGCGCAGCGGATGATGCAACCAGTGCAGCAGCGTACGAGACCCCATTGTCGTGCGGCAGTGATCCACCACACGCATGAGCGTATCGCCTTCGTCGCCTCGAATCGTTTCGCTGATTTCAAGGTTACGGCGCGCTACGGCGTCAAGTGCTACGTAGGCACTGTTTTCTTCCAGTACCGGAGCTCGAAGGAAGGGCAGGGCATCGCACTGTGTCTGTTCTACGTAACCCAGGATGGCATTGACGCCGGCAAGAATCTCCGGCTCGTTTTCCAGTCCTCGTGCGGCGAGCGCTTCCAGGCCAAATTTTTCTTTGATAAGTGCAGCGCCGCGCTGGCTGTCAAAGTGCCAGTCGGGAAGCGACGTTACTGGGATGCCGTCGAAGTCCTCTTGGCGCGACTCTTTGACGGTTTCGGAAAGAAGAATTTCGCCCGGAGTTAAACGGGCGAGTTCGCCGGGGAGATCTCGCAGCGCGCATTTGGCAGCACGAAAGTCGCCGTTGGAAAGCGTGAGCCACACCAAGGCCCCCTGCGCATTGCGTCCTTTGCCGGGCACCCAGGCCGCAAGCGGCGAATCCTGCTTGTCGTTTAAGAGCGCGCCGTCGGTGAGCGTACCCGGGGTGACGATTCGCACGATCTTGCGCTCGATGCTGCGTCCCGGAGCGGCCTCTGTCATCTGTTCGCAGACGGCCACCGACACGCCCGCTTTTACGAGACGCGCGAGATACTGCTCGAGCGTTGCCGCAGGAACACCCGCCATCGGGATTTCGTTACCCTTGGAGTCTTTGCCTCGGCGCGTGAGCGTGAGGCCCAGAATGCGGTTGGCTCGGATGGCGTCGTCGAAAAAGGTTTCGTAAAAGTCGCCGAGTCGATAAAGAAGCAATACACCGGGATGCTTATCCTTGAGCATCAGGTATTGGCGCATGATGGGCGTGTGGCCGGCGTACGGGTCGCACGCCGCCTCGCCGCCCTCTTGCAGCGGCTTATTCGTATCAGCCATAGCGATAAAAAGCCGGAGAGTCTTACTTGGCGCTGTTGGCGTCGGTCACTTTCATCAAGAGCGGCGCAAAGATCTTGGGCGTGCCCACGCAAATGCCGCCGGTCTCGAGATAGTTTTCACCGGCCGAAAGGTCGGTCACCAGGCCGCCAGCTTCCAGAACGATGAGTGAGCCGGCAGCCAAATCCCAACTCTTGAGGTTGGCTTCCCAGTAGCCGTCCAGACGACCGCAAGCCACGTAGCAGAGGTCAAGCGCAGCTGAGCCGGCGCGGCGCAGCCCGGCGCAGGAGCGGGCAACACGCTCGAGCTTGGGCAGGAACGTTTCGTAGTCGTCGTTGCGGCGGAAGGGAAAACCGGTGCCGATCAGTGACTTGCTCATGTCCGTACGGCCGGAAACGCGAATGCGGGCGTTGTTCAAGAATGCGCCGCGGCTGCGTTCCGCACTGAAGAGTTCGTCCTTGACCGGGTCATAGACGGCGGCGGCCATCACGCGTCCCTTGAGGGCGTAAGCAATGCTTACGGCGTAGTGCGGGAAGCCGTGCAGGAAGTTGGTCGTGCCGTCGAGCGGATCCACGTACCAGACGCCGTCTGCCCCGGGATTGACGATCGTGCCGGATTCTTCTGCAACGATGCTGTCCTTGGGGAAGTACTGACGAATGATTGACGTGATGCGTTCTTGTGCGCCGGTGTCCACGCGGCTCACGAAGTCGAACGGAGCCTTTTCGCGGGCTTCAATGGCCGAGAGGTCGAGGCTTTCGCGGTTGATGAAGTTGCCGGCTTTGCGGCAGGCCTGGATTGCGACTTCAAGTTGGGCTGAGGGCATGAGGATAACGACTCGAAAGAGAAAAATAACGACAAAAGGGGAGCTGAAGCGAATCATCAACTCCCTGACTTGAATGGATGCCCGTCCGGTGGAGGAAGGGACTGAAATTTGAGTGCGCGTATTTTATCAAATCAGGCTCGCGGCGATGAGAACGGACATTGGCGAGAATTGGACAAAACCTTGAACTAATCTGCATCCGACGGTTATAAACCGTATGATTCCTATTCCGATCAAAATGCAGTCAACAGGATCATGGACGCAACGCTCAATCAAACGCTTCCGCCGCACAGCAGTCGGATTTCATTTGTACTGGTACGACCGAGCCACCCTGGCAACATCGGTGCGGCTGCCCGAGCCATCAAGACGATGGGCTTTACCGATTTGCGCGTGGTTGCGCCGGTGGACCCCGAATACCGCACGCATCCCGACGCCGTGGCGTTTTCAACGAGTTCCGTTGACGTGCTCACCGACTCCCGCGACTACCCGACGCTCGAAGAGGCTCTGAGCGACGTGGCCCTGCCGTTCGCGATGACAGGCTACAGCCGCCGTTTCGGTCCGGCTTTGGAAACGATGCGCGAGAGTGCCGATCGCGCAAGCCTTTGGGCCGAGGAAAACAAGGGCCCCGGCATTGCGTTTGTGTTCGGTTGCGAGCGCTCGGGGCTCACCAACGAAGAAGTGGGCCTTTGTCGCTTCGCCACGGCCATTCCGGCCAATCCCTTAAGCCAGAGCCTCAATCTTGCTCAGGCGGTGCAGATTGCAGCCTACGAGATGCACATGGCGCTTTTGCAAAGGGCGCACGCCGCCGGACTCTACGGCTGGCAGCAGCGTTTCGAACAGGATCCGGCCGCAAGCGCCGCCGCCGTCGAAGGACTGATGCGGCACTGGGAGGAGGCGATGACGGCCTGCGGCGCACATAAACCCGAGGAGCCCAAGAATCTCATGGCGATGAGCCGCAGTATTTTCTCCCGTGCGCTTCTTACGCAATCCGAAGTGGATCTGCTCCGAGGCATTTGTGCGGCGATCATTTGTCCGCGGCACTTGAGAGCCGGCCGTAAAAAGGCTCTGGCGTCCGAAATGAGCGAAAGTTCGGAGAAAAGCTCGAATTGAGCTTCAGGCCACGGGCGAGCCTGCGGTACAATCAAAAGACGAGGTGCAGGATAGGCTCGCGAAAGTCGCCCTTTGCCCGAAACCAACACCGACAGAAAAAGGATACGAAGCAAATGTTTGAGCGCATTAAGGAAGACATGCGGACCATTCTTGAGCGAGACCCAGCGGCGCTCGGTCCGATGCAGGTGATTTTCAGCTATCCCGGCCTGCATGCGCTGGCGTTTCACCGCGCTGCTCACTGGTGTTGGATTCAGGGCTGGTACGGCTTTGCACGGTGGCTGAGCCACGTCGGACGTTTCTGCACCGGCATTGAAATTCACCCGGCCGCCCGTATCGGCCGCCGCGTCTTCATCGATCACGGCATGGGCGTGGTGATTGGTGAAACCGCCGTGGTGGGCGACGACTGCACGATCTACCATGGCGTAACACTGGGCGGCGTCAGTCTCGGCCGTGGGCAAAAGCGCCATCCGACGCTCGGCAAGGGGGTTGTAGTGGGCGCCGGCGCCAAGATTCTCGGCGGCTTTACCGTGGGCGACAACGCACGCATCGGCAGCAACGCCGTTGTGGTGCGCGAAGTGCCTGAGAACGTGACGGTGGTGGGGGTCCCCGCGCGTTCCACCAAGGAAACCAAAAAACAGCGCGAACAGCTCCATTCTCAGTTTATGGCCTACGGTGTGGTGCCGGGCGAAGACGATCCTTACGTCGTCAAGATTCGTCAGCTCGAGCGACAGCTCCAGCAGCAGGCCCAGATGATCGCACAGTTGCAAAAGCTTGCCGGTATTGACGGCGACGAGAAGGACGAAGAGAAAGGCGCTGAAACCAAGTAGGCGTCGTGACGGTACAAAATTTCAACAAAAGGCGGCTCGGCGCTCTTTCGCGCGGGCCGCTTTTTCGCTACAATGCACAGTTCGGCGGGTCCCCTCGCATAAGAGCTCTGCTAACCTGGTCAGGTCGGGAACGAAGCAGCCACGGCGGAATACTCTTAGTGCCGAGGATAAGGCTCGCCGAATTCGTTTCTGCGCTTCCTCCTTATAATTGACCGACCGATTCGCCGCGAACAGCGTCCCGGGACCTGCGGCGACTCTCCAATATTTTGTTCGGTTGGATTTTCCCTCATGAGCTATCAGGTTCTCGCCCGAAAGTGGCGCCCCCATGACTTCGAAAGCATGGTCGGGCAGGAACATGTCGTTGCCGCCTTAAAGCACGCCCTCGACGAAAATCGTCTTCATCACGCCTATCTCTTTACGGGAACGCGCGGCGTTGGCAAGACCACGCTCTCGCGCATTTTGGCCAAATGCCTCAACTGCGTCGGCGAAGACGGCAAGGGAGGCGTGACGTCGCACCCCTGCGGCAAGTGTGAAGCGTGCCGCGCCATCGACGAAGGGCGATTCGTCGACTACATCGAAATCGACGCTGCGAGCAACCGCTCGGTCGAGGAAATGACGCAGCTTCTGGAGCGCGCCATGTACGCGCCCTCCAACGCCCGCTACAAGGTCTACATGATCGACGAAGTGCATATGCTCACGACGCATGCCTTCAACGCGATGTTAAAGACCCTGGAAGAGCCGCCCGAATACGTCAAGTTCATCCTCGCGACGACCGATCCTCAGAAGGTTCCCGTGACGGTGCTTTCCCGCTGCCTGCAGTTCAATTTGAAAAACATGTCGCCAGCGGCCGTTTCCGGTCATATGCAGCACGTCATGCAGCAGGAAGGCATTCCGGCCGAACCCGCAGCGCTTGATCTGCTTGCGCGCGCCGCCCGAGGCTCCATGCGCGACGGCTTGTCGCTGCTCGATCAGGCCATCGCCTTCTGCGCGGGCGACGTGACGCTTGAAAAAGTGCGCGCCATGCTGGGCGTGATGGACTCCGACGTGCTGTGCGACCTTACCGAAATGGTGCTAGAAGGTCGAGCCAAGGAGGCCCTCGAAACGGCGCGTCAAATCGGTCTCGACGGCGTGAGTTACGGTCAGGCCGTGCGCGATTGGGCAAGCCTCATGCACCGCATTGCCATTTTGCAGCGCGTGCCTGATGCGCTTACCGACAGCGACTCGGCTCTGGCACGTATTCGTACGCTTGCAAGCAGCATGACGCCCGAGGAAGTGCAGCTTGATTATCAGATTCTGTTGCAGGCTCGCGCCGACATGGCTCAGGCCCCGGACGAATACGCGGGTTTTACGATGGCCATTTTGCGCATGCTTGCCTTTAAACCCGCCGGTTTTGCCCCCGGCGGCAAGGTGCCCGAAAAAAAGCCGGAGCCGGCTCGCCGGACGACCAAGGCGAATGACGCCGCCGGCGCCATGCCGCCCGAAATTCCGCACGACGACGTACCTCCCGAGATAGCGGCCGAAGCGGCGCCGCCCTGGGCGGATCTGCCGCCGCAGGAGCCCGGCCGGGGAGAGCATTGAGCCGGTTAGAAGACCGCACACCGGCAGGGGACCGGCGATTCTTCCACCCATAGAAGTTCATCCCGACGAACTGCTTTCTAACTGGCGAAAACTTGTGTGTGCCTCGGGGCTCACGGCGCTGCCGCGTGAAGTGGCCGCCGGCAGCGTCGTGCTTGAGCTGACCGATGATCATGTGCTTTTGCGCGCAAGAAGCCGCATGTTGCTCACGCCCGACGTGGTGCATCTGATCGAAGCGGCCATGAAGCGACTCAAAGGCGAGCACTTCCAGGTGAAATTTGACGAGCAGGAGCATGACGGAAAATCCCTTGCGACACTCTCGCTTTGGGAGGAATCCGAGCGACGGGCCGCGCGTCTGGCAATGATCGAAGCATTTAAGAGCGACCCGTTTGTGCAAGAATGCTTGCGCGTGCTTGACGGCGAACTCGATGAAACGTCGGTACGAAAAGCCGATAACTGATTTTTTTCAAACGACTCAATAGGTGAAAACAAAATGAGAGGCAATTTTTCCGGCCTGCTCGCGCAGGCTCAGAAAATGCAGAAAAACGTTGAACGCGCTCAGGCCGAGCTCGCCAACATTGAAGTGACGGGCGAAGCCGGCGCCGGCATGGTGAAGATCACCGTGACCTGCAAGCACGAAGCCAAGCGCGTCGAAATCGATCCGAGTCTGCTTTCGGGCTCCGAAGACGATAAGGAAATGCTCGAAGACCTGATTGCCGCGGCCATCAACGACGCCGCGCACAAGGCCGAAGCCGCCGCTCAGCAGAAGATGCGCGAAGCCACGGCCGGCATGCCGTTGCCTCCGGGCATGAAGCTGCCGTTCTAAGGCTCGATGCTTCGTCTCTGAATGCGAAGTCCCTTCCGGGTTTGCAGCCGGTCGGGACTTTTTCGCACTTTTGCCGTGCGTTTGACGCAGCCGCAACGCTTCGCAACACATGTGCGTTTGTCTCCTAAGCGTCAGCAAACAAATTTTCCATACAATTCCAAGCTCTTGATTCTTGAGGATTCTTTTTTGCCATGGGCAGTTGGTTTGATGTCTTAATGCTTTTTGCGCTGATTGTTTTCAACGGCGTCTTTTCGATGAGCGAAATTGCGCTTGTCACCAGTCGCAAGGCGCGACTGCAGGTTATGGCCGAAGACGGCAACAAGGGAGCGCAGCGCGCCGCGCTGCTACAAGCCGATCCCACCTGGGCGCTTTCGACCATTCAGGTGGGCATCACCTCCATCGGCATTCTCTCGGGTATCGTGGGCGAATCGGCTTTGGCCGGTCCCGCAGCCGAGGTGCTTGTGGGCTGGGGCGTGTCGCCCGAAACAGCCAAGGTGCTCGGCGTCACGCTCGTCGTGGTGTTTGTGACGTATTTCTCGATCGTTCTCGGAGAACTCGTTCCCAAACGTTTGGGGCAGAGCCGACCCGAGGCGCTGGCGAGCGTTGTCGCCCGTCCGCTTCACTTGCTGAGCCTTATCATGAGCCCCTTCGTGAAGCTGCTTTCGTTTTCCACGAAGTTCGTCTTGAAGGTTCTGCGTCTTGACAAGGGTGAAGAAGCCGGCGTCACGCAGGAAGAAATCCACGCGATGATCGAAGAGGGCAGCGCTTCGGGCGCCATTGAAGAAAGCGAACGCGACATGGTGCGCAACGTGTTTCGACTCGACGACCGTCAGGTGGGGTCGGTGATGACGCCGCGAAGCGACATCGAATGGATCGATCTTCAGGACAGCACCGAAGAAAACGTCAAGAAACTGCTCACGAGCAAGCGTTCCCGCCTGGTGGTGGCCTCGGGGTCTCTCTCCGACGTCAAGGGCATCTGCTCGACGCGAAGCCTCCTGCAGCAGATCGTCGACAAAAAGGAAATTGACTTTACCCAGAATTTGCTTCCTGCCGTTTACGTCCCCGAATCGTTGAGCGGTATGGAGCTTTTGGAACACTTCAAGAGCACGATCGTGCCGCTGTCGCTTGTCGTCGATGAGTTCGGCGAAGTCGTGGGACTCGTGACCCCGCGCGATGTGCTGGAAGCCATTGCCGGAGAATTTCAGGCCGAAACCGAAGACGAGCGTATGGCGATCGAACGCCCCGATGGCTCGTGGTTCCTCGACGGCATCATTGCGATTCCGGAACTCAAGGACACGCTCGGAATCAAGGAAGTGCCCGAAGAGGATCTGGGGCGCTACAACACGCTTGCCGGCATGATGATGCTGTTGCTGCAGCGGCTGCCTAAGACGGGCGATCGCGTGAGCTGGGAAAACTGGGATTTCGAAGTGGCCGATATGGACGGTCGTCGAATCGACAAGGTACTGGCCACTCCCCAAGTCGTCACCGCCGAGCCCGAAGGCAAGGCCTAAACGAGTGAATTTGCACCCATGGACATTCTTATTCTCATCCAAAGTCTCATTCTCGGCATCGTCGAAGGCCTGACGGAATTTCTGCCGGTGAGTTCGACCGGACACCTGATTTTGGCGGGCGACATCATCAATTTCTCTCCCGTATGGGCCGATACGTTCTACATCGCCATTCAGGCCGGCGCCATCGTCGCCGTCTGCTGGCATTACCGGATGCGCTTGATCGCGATTTTGCTCAATCTCTTCAAGTCCGGAAAAGAGCAGCGTCTTGCGATCAACATCATCGTGGGCTTTCTGCCTGCTGCCGTTCTGGGCGCCACGCTTTCGAGTTTTGTGAAGTCGCATTTCTTCAATGTCTTTACGGTGGCGCTCGCGCTCGTGATCGGCGGCCTGATCATTCTGTGGATCGAGGACTACCACGAGCGCAAGAACATCACGCCGCGCGTGCCGACAATTGACGATATGACGGCCAAGGACGCCTTTGCCGTGGGCTGCATGCAGTGCTTTGCGCTCATCCCCGGCACGTCGCGCTCGGGCTCGACCATCATCGGCGGCCTGGTTCTGGGCTTGTCCCGCAAGGCAGCCACCGAGTTCTCATTCTTTCTGGCGATTCCTACCATTTTCGGTGCCACGGTCTGGGATCTGTGGCAGTCGCGGGACGCCCTGGCCTTTGACAGTCTTCCGGCCATTGCCGTGGGTTTCGTGGTGAGCTTTGTTTCTGCGATCGTCGTGGTGCGCTGGCTTCTGCGCTATGTCTCCACGAATGACTTCCGAGTTTTCGGTTGGTACCGCATTGTTTTTGGTATCGTGATTCTGGTGGCGGGTTATTTCGGCGTCGGAATCGCACTCTGATCCTAAACCAACATGGCCGGCCTCGGTTTTCCGAAGCCGGCTTATTTCAAATTATCGGTTTTGGACCAGCGCTTTTGAGAGCTCCAACAGCCAAGCGTCCGTGCCGCACGCCGAGACCAAGGACACGCCAAGCGGAGCACCGTCGATTTCAGCCAGCGGCAGCGTGATCCAAGGTACGCCGGCAAGTCCGCCCAGGCAGAACGAGGCGCTCATCCGGCTGCGAAAGGCGTTCATGTCGTCCGGAGAACAGTCTAGTTTCAAACCGGCGCCAGGCAACGTAGGCAGAATCAGGACGGACGAATCTGCAAGCAGTCCATTGATATGTCGCACGGCTTGTTCGCAAAGCGATTCTTGCTCTGTCAGATCTTTGTCGTGAATGGTTTTGGCAAACGCAAACCGTTCTTTGACGCCCGGTCCGAACGTCGGCTGATATTTCTCGATGAACGGCCCGTCGTGTTTCCAGATCTCGCGTCCCTGAAGAGCCTGATAGGCTTTGAGCACGTCGTTTAAATCGACGGGGGCAGCCTTGACGCGGTGAGCTTGTCCCCAGAGCGACTGAGCCGACTCCAAAGCATCGGATACGGCGTTGATTACACGTGGGCCGAACAGCTCAAAGATGTCTTCCGGAATCAAGAGTCGGGGCGTTTCTTTTGACTGTTGGCTGTCTTTTCCGATCAAAACGGATGTTGCGCGCTCAAACACGTCAAGGTCGGCCGCCAAAATACCGGCTGTGTCAAATGCTGGGCAGAGACCGAAACAGCCTTCCAGAGAGATACGACCGAAGCTCGGTCGGATGCCGAATAGTCCGCATTGACTCGCGGGACCACGAATGGAACCTCCCGAATCGGTTCCGAGAGAAAAATCACACAGACCGCAGGAGACGGAAGAAGCTGATCCAGAGGAAGAGCCGCCTGCATAACGATCAGGAGCCGCGCCGTTTACCGGGATGCCGAAGTGGGCATTGTTACCGATAACGGAAAAAGCGAATTCGTCGGTCACCGCTTTGCCGATGAAACGAGCACCGGCGTCCAGAAGCTGTTGCACGGCACGAGCAGTTTTGGTTTTGATGCCGGAGACAGCCAGCATTGTCGGGCTGCCGGCACTTGTTGGGAAGCCTGCAACATCGAACATATCCTTGACCGAAAACGTTAAGCCGGCAAGCGGACCGTCCTCGGTGTGCGCAACATCGCAATCCGGATACGGCATGAATGCTCTGGAGTTTTCGCGTGTCCATTGCGTCATAACAATTTCCTCGAATCGACTTGCAACGCAAAGAATACAGCCTTGCGGCCTAAATCCATACAATGGCGGAATGAACAGCAAGAGCGCAGGGGAAAGGCATGGCCGGACGTCCGCAGAGATTTGAACTTCGTTTGACGACACAAGAATGAGTGCGATTGGAAAAACTCATTGCCTCGTCAGAGACGGCCTCTCGTCTGCGGCAGCGTGCCCGCGTGATTTTGTTGCGTGCCGACGGCAAAACATATGCCGACATCGAAAAGGAGCTCGCAATTTCCACGCCGACGATCGCCAAAATTCTCAAAGAAATCCCGCATTCCTCCCCTGTATTAATGACATGGACCACCCTTAATACCCGTTGAAGCACTCGG
>UMHI01071044.1_pt1 | contig 11908 bp, 3 predicted proteins | sample 1965481 | NCBI WGS metagenome assembly UMHI01 (sample SAMEA4836093, study PRJEB28245) | human gut metagenome | biome: gut microbiome; material: fecal sample | place: Denmark | collected 2008 | reverse complement strand
CCTTCCTCTTTTTTCTCCCGAAGGGCGCACTTACTCACCACCCGCCGTTGGCGGGCGGTGGTATCCCTCCCATCGGTCGGGATCGTGCGCTCTCCGAGGGGGCTGCGGCTGTTGCGACAGCCGTATGGACAATGCCACAGCACGGGTGAGCTGCTGTCATTGTCCACGCAGTTATCGCCATCACAACCGCTTTGCGTTTGTGAACAGAGGTACAACCTGTACCCTGTTTGCGACAACTGCCTGCAAAAACCTGCCGCCGGCAGCTTTCCCGCAGAGATGGACGGCACAGCGCTGCCGTCCATTTTCTCTTTTGCGAAAGAGAAACAGAAAAATGAAAAAACGGGGGTGAATGAGATATGGCGATTTACCATCTGGAGGCGAAGGTGGTAAGCCGGGGCGCAGGCCGCTCCGCCGTGGCCGCTTCCGCTTATCTGAGCTGCTCCCGCCTGTATAACGATTACGACGGGATTCAGCATGACTACACAAGAAAGCAGGGACTTGTCTGGCAGAAAGTGTTTCTGCCGGAATACGCCCCGCAGGAATGGCAGGACAGGGAAAAGCTCTGGAACGCTGTGGAGGAAACCGAAAAGACGAAGGATAGCCGCCTTGCCCGTGAGTTTGTCGTCGCCCTGCCCATAGAGCTGAACCGGGAGCAGCAGATCGAGCTGCTGCAAGTGTTTGTTCGGGAGCAGTTTGTGGCCGATGGAATGTGCGCCGATGCTGCAATTCACGACACCGACGGTCATAATCCCCATGCCCACATTCTTCTGACCGTGCGACCGCTGGATGAGCAAGGCAAGTGGCAGTACAAGACCGAGAAAGAGTATCTGTGCATCAGAGACGGCGAGGAACGAGGGTTCACCGCCGCAGAGTTTAAGACAGCGCAGAACGAGGGCTGGGAAAAGCAGTATCCCTACAAGGTCGGCAAAAGGAAGGTGTATATGACGCCATCTGCTGCCCAGACGCAGGGGCTGGTTCGTGCGGACAAGCACCCGAAAAGTACGAAGTACGGCAGACAGAATCCCATCTCCGAGCGCTGGAACAGCGAGGAACAGCTTGTGGCATGGCGGGCAGCGTGGGCGGATGTGTCCAACCGCTATCTGGAGCGTACAGGACGGGAAGAACGCATTGACCACCGAAGCAATACAGACAGGGGCTTGACCGAGCAGCCCACCATTCACGAGGGTGTGGTTGCCCGTGCGTTGGAGAAAAAAGGCATTATCTCTGACCGCTGTGAAATCAACCGACAGATCAAGGCGGACAATGCCCTGCTGCGGGAACTGAAAGCAACGGTTAAGAAGCTGATGCAGGCGGTAAAGAATACCGTTCCTGCCATAGCGGAAGCAATGGAGAAGATACGCAGCAGTATGCTGATTTTCAGTTATCAACTTCGCCACATCGGTGTTGGCAAGTACAATATGGTCAAGCGCGTCAAGGCAGTCAAGCCAGAGCTTGAACGCTATGGGGGATTGGTACAGCAGATCAAGGACAAATCCAAGGAACGGAAAGCTCTGCTTGCGGAGAAAAAGGAAACGCCTTTCTATCAGATACCCAAACTACACGACCTTACCCGACGCATTACCGAGTTGACCGAGGAGTTGGAGGAGCTGAAAACCGACAAGGAAATGCTGCTTTACTCTTTGGACTGCACCGATGATGCGGGTATTTCTGCCATGAAGAAAGAAATCGCCGTATTGGAGGGTGCGTTGCAGAAGCTGTCCGAGCAGGAAGCAAAGTATTCTGCCGAGCTTGATGAAGCCTTGAAGCACTATGCCGAACTAAAAGAGAAAGCTGCCGGTATGGATGCCGCCGAGCTGATGGATGCCCGGCTTGATATTCGCAAGGAACAGGAACGCTCTGCCATTGACCGTGTGAAAGCCGCCTATGGCGAAAAATATGATTTTGCGACGATGGCTGGCTGCAAGCAGGATGTGGCGAGCCTGCTCCGTGAGGAAACGGAAATTCGCTCCGTGCGTGAGCAATTGTTGCAAAGACGGTATCAGCAGGCGCAACAGAAACAGCGCAAAAAGAAGATCAAGGAATTGGAAAGATAACTACTTTTTTGCTCATCTTACACAGAACATTGTATCAACCCGCAGCCTATTGAATAGTTTTTGATTCAACAGGCCGCTTTTTACGGAGGATTTATCATGTCAAAAAGAACGTACGGATATATCCGTGTTTCGTCTAAGGATCAGAACGAAGCAAGGCAAGTCATCGCACTTAATGAGGCCGGAGTAACTTCTGAGAATATTTTTCTTGCATTGATTGAATCAATGCGATAGTCGAAGCGGACTATAAGTATAAAAAATAGCATTCTATTAGGCTGTGGAGGTAGAAAAAATCTTCCATTCTTTATTCTGATGAAGTATAATATTAAAAACAAACCGAAGTTGTAATCACAATGTTGGGAGGAATCTTACTGTGAAAGAAAGTAGAGGACAGCCAATAAATGGCATACTTTAACAAGCTGTCTTATGCTGTAGTCCTGTATAGTACCCCAACGCAGTCAGCAGCGGTGTTTCCGAATTCTTTTCGGAAAAACTGCTGCTGAGGCCATAGAATATGTACAAATTTGACGCCAGATTAAAATTCTGCGTGAAATGCTAGATCTTCAGGAGAGAGAAATGGGTTACTTCATAGTCGGCTTTCTTTTGGTCGATAACAGCAAAGCAAAGGCGGCGGCAAGGAATCGGTCTACTCCTTGCCGCCGCCTTCATCTGTTTAATTTTTAGCCTTACTGTTGCTCAAGCCCTTTTTACTTGACCATGAAGCGGTACAGGAAGGTCACGATCTGAGCCCGAGAGCACTCATTGGCAGGTCCAAAGAGTCCGCTGCCAATGCCGCTGGTGATGCCGTTCTGCGCGGCCCAAGCCACGGCATCGGCATAGTAGCTCTCAGCGGTAACATCGCCGAACGCGATGCCATCAGAAGCCGTGGGAGACCCGGCCGCGCGATAGAGGAAGGTCACGCTCTGACTGCGGGTGCAGGTGGCATCGGGGCTGAACATACCATTGCCGGTCCCTCCCGTGATGCCGTTCTCCAGTGCCCACGCCACCGCCTTGGCATAGTAGGCATCCGCGGGAATATCGGAAAAGTCGCTCAGGTTTTCCGGCTCGGGGCTGCCAGCCGCCCGCCACAGGAAGGTAACAATCTGCGCACGGGTGCAGGAAGCGTTGGGAGAGAAGCTAGAGTCGGAAGTGCCGCCGGTGATGCCCCGGGCAGAGGCGAAGTCCACGGCGTCCTTTGCCCAGTGGTTGACGGGATGAATGTCCACGAACACCTTGGCGTTGTCCACGATTTTCACAGTGGCGGAGCCAGCCAGTGTCAGCGCCACGCCATTTTCAGTGGGAATGGATGTCTTGACGATCTCCTCGGTGCCGTCGGCATTGACGATGACGGCCACAGTGCCGGGAGTAACGGTCTCGACGGGGATCTCGACCTTGACGGAGCCGGCGCTCTTGGGCACAGTGACATCCACAGCGGGGGCGTCCCCGGTGTTCTTGGCAGTGGGGACTTCCACAGGCAGAGTCACGGCATCGCCGCTCTTGGCGGCTTCCGTGGCGGCCTTGTCGGACACGCTGGACTTGACCTCGGTAACGTCGCCGTTCTTATCCGTAACGACGGTTCCGGTGGTGCCGTCGGCAGCCTTATTTGTCTCGGTGACGGTGCCGTCCTTCTTGGTTTCCACAACAGTGGTGCTGCCGTCGGTGTTCTTGGTGGTCTCAGTCACGGTGCCGGTGGTCTTGTCGGTCACGGTCGTGGTGGTGGAGCCGTCTTCATTCTTCTCCGTTTTGGTGGTGGTGTTGGAGGAAGAACCGCCGCCGGAGTAGGACACCACATAGGGCGTAATGCTTCCGGTCAAATTGTTGTAGTTGTCCCCGTCAGTGGGGGTATAAGTCCAGTTGTAGGCGGTGTTGGCTGTCACAGCGGTGTCGGCGGCAACGTCCCACGCGATGGAGCCGCCGGTCGGCGTGATGGTGCCGATAGCCAGCGCCGCGTCCGCCAGGGTCTTGCCGTCGGAGGTGATGGCGGTGTAGGCGGGCGTACCGGTGGGGGTGGCCTTGTTGATGGTCACCTTGATGATATCCTCAACCGTTTCATAGGTGCTCGTGTCCGCGGGGGTGAACACCACGGTCACGCTGTCGCTGCTGTCCGCAACATTCACGGGAACCGCGTTCTTGAAGCTCCAACTGCCTTCCACGCTGGCGGTGCCGGTAATGGCGCTGTCCGGAACAGCGGAGCCGGTATAGGTCACGGTGATGTCATTGGCAGTTGCTGTGGGAGTTTCCTTATCCGTCAGGGTGATCACCACATTGACGGTGGAATCCGCGTAGTTGGTGGAGGTGATCTTGATGGGCAGGGTCACAGTGTCGTTAACGGTGCCGCCGGACAGCGTGTAGGTCACCTTGCCGGTGGAGTCCACATCCCAACTGGTTACAGTAACGGTGCCGGTTGTGGTCTCGGTGCCCTTGGCATAGGTCAGGACTCCGGCTTTATCAGGCATACCCGCAGCTCCGATGTCTTTCTCACCGCTGGTCGTGGTGTACTTCTGTTTGACAGAAATATCGGCCAGCATCGGCGCGTCGGCCTTGTCAACGGTGAGACCGCTGATGGTGCAGGTCTTGCCCTGATAGGCCAGCTCGATGGAGGTATCACCCACGGCCAGAGCGCCGAAAGTCACCTCAGCGGTGACATCTCTGGTGGTGCCGCTGACATAGGTGGCGGTGACGGTCAGGCCGTCGGTCTCGAAAGACTCGCCGTACTGGTAGCTGGTTTTGGCAGGTGTGCCAGAAGCGGAGATGCTGCTCAGCGTATCGCCCTCCACGGTCAGGCTGATGGTGCCGATAACGGTTTTGTAGTTGGTGCTGTCGGTGGGGGTAAAGGTCCAGCCGTAGTCAGCCGTACCAGCCGTCAGGGTCTGGTTATCCGTCAGCTTCAGCGTACCGTCAGTGGCACCGGTCTTGCTCAGAGTGATGCTGTTCAGCGGGGTACTGGTGTAGATGGGGCCGTCCTTATAGCTGACCTCACCCACGTTGGGATCAGCCTTGGAGATGTTCACGGTGACCTCGGGCCGGAGCAGGGCATAGTTTTCCGACTTGTCACCGGTCAGGTCAATAGTGGCATAGGTAACGAGCTTGCCATTGCCTGCATTGGCGTTCGCGATGGTGCCGGTGGTGGGCATGGCGGCCGTGACCCGTCCTTCGTCACCGGCCACAATGCCGGACAGTTCACCGCCGGTCAGGGTAACATTCGTCGTGCCGTCATAGACCCGATCGGTGGCCGTCAGGCCGGTGACGGTCAGAACCTTGGGTACAATGGTAAAATCGTCGTAAACCACATCTTGCTGATAGTTGGTGGTGGCGGCGATGGTGGCCTCCACGGTGTAGCTGCCCGCGTCGGTGGGCTTCTCGGTTCCATAGGTGCTGTCATCAGCGCCCTGAACCTTGTAGCGGTAGGTGGCGGTGCCGTTCTCCTGAACGCCGCTTATCTGGGGCTCGTTGGGTGTATCGCCGTAGGTCCAGCCGTCCAGGGTGACGGAGACGGACTGGGACGCTGCGGTGATGGTGTAGGCATTGGTACCGCCGGTAAAGGTAAAGTCGTAGTTCCCGGAATTGGATGTTCCGGTGATGTCATAGCTGCCCACATTGCTGGTAGGCGTTGCGGTGGTAGACAGGGTGTAGACACCGGTGTCCCCGGACTCGATGCCATTGTCGGTAGCCGTCAGCTCCGCGATGGCCGCGCCGTAGGCGCTGCTCTTGGGCTGGATGGTCACAGTGACTTGCTTGGGGCTGATGCTGGCAGTGGTTGTGGACTGCTGCCCTTCCGCCGCCAGAGTGTAGTTGTCCTTGCTGGCGCCGCCCAGAGTCAGATTAGTGATGTTGACCGTCTTGCCATCAGCGGCGTTCTTATCCGTAAAGGTACCGGTGGCGGTGACGGTCAGGGTATCGCCGTCCAGCTTGCCGGCCAGCGTCACGCCCGAATAGATCAAGGTAGCCTCAGTGTTGCCGTCATAGGTCTTGCCGTTGGCGGTAATACCGGATACGGTGACCGGTCTGGGGCTGATGGTGAAGTCCTTCGTGGAGGAGGCTTCGGCATAGTTGGTGCCGACCGCCTGGGTGACCTTGACGGTGTAGTCGCCCGCGTTTGTGGGGGCGGCGGTGGAGTAACTGTTTTCGCCCTGCTTCGTATACTCCACGGTGACGGCTCCGTCGCCGGTAACTGTATAGCCGCTCTCTGTCAGGACAGCGGGCTGTCCGTCATAGGTCTTGCCGGGGTTGCCGGTGATAGTCACGCTGCCGGCAGCCTTATTCACCGTGACGGTGGCCGAATCACTATTGATAGTGATTCCATCATAGGTGACCGCGCAATGGTATTGGTATGTACCCGCGTTGGGCTTGGTCAGGGTCAGCGTGTTCGAGGTTTCTCCCGGCAGTGCGGAGCTATCCTTGTACCACTGGTAGGTAATTCCTGTCGCATTGCCGCTGGGATTCTGCGCGGCAATGCTGAGGGTGACGTCTGCGCCATAGGTGACGGTCTGAGCAGTGGGCTGGGTCGTAATCTGCACCGCCTGGATGTACGCCGCAGAGATATCCACCGCCTTACTGGGCATGGTGAATTTGTTGTCCGCGTTGATGGTCAGACCGGCGGGCGCGTTCCAATGGTCGAAGCGCTGACCGTCGGGCGGGGTGTTGGGGGTCAGGGTGACAGCCGTCCCCTGTTTTGCGTAGGAATTGCTTTTATATTCGGTCGTACCCGCCGCCGTGCAGTTTGTGAGGAACAGGCGGTAATACACATTGCCGCCCACCGCGCCGGTCAGGGTGCCGTCCACATAGACATTGCCGTTGTTGGTGAGGTTGCTGCCAGCATTCAAGGTGGCGTTCTTGTCGATCAGCAGGTTTTCCCCGCTTTTCACTTCAAAGGCACTGTTCAGGGTCTGGGCACCGTAAACGCCGCCGTCGCTGCCCTCAAAGATGATGCCGCTCCAGCTTGCCTTGCCGCTCTGGTCGCTGATGCTGTTGGCATAAATGACGGCTTTTCCGCTGCCGTCGGTTGCAAAGCTGCCGCCACTGCCGCCGATGCCGGCGCCGGTCTGTTGGCTGGAAGTGCCGCCATTGGCGGTGACGGTGCCGCCGCTGATCTTGATGGTGCCGCCTGCTTTGTTTGTGTAGCCGCTGCTGCCGCCGCCGATGCCAGCGCCGCCACCATAGGCGGCGGTGCCGCCGGTGGCGTTGACGGTGCCGCCGGTGATGGTGATTTCGCCGCCGGAGGCGTTGCTGCCGCCGCCAATGCCCGCGCCGCCAAACCTGGCGCCGCCGGTGGCTTCGACGGTGCCGCCGGTAATGGTAATGATGCCGCCTGTGCCATCGGTTTTGCTGCCGCTGCCAATGCCTGCGCCGCCGGAGCCGGTGTCGCCGACGGTGGCTGCTGTGACTTTGCCGCCGGTGATGGTGATGGTGCCGCCGTCGCCGCCCCAGCCGCCGCCGATACCGGCGGCGCTTTCGCCGCCGGTGGCGGTGACAGCGGCGCTGCCGGAGATGGTAATGCTTTCGCCGGAGCCTTCCTGGCCGCCGCCGATGCCTGCGCCGAATCGGTCGCCGCCGGTGGCTGTGACTTTGCCGCCGCTGATGTCGATGGTGCCGCTGCTGCCGGTCTTGCCGCCGCCGATGCCCGCGGCAAGTATGCCGCCCGTGGCAGTAACGGTGCCGCCGCTGATGGTGATCTTGCCGCCGGAGCCGCCATTGCCGCCGCCGATGCCCGCGCCTCTGCCTCCACCGGTGGCTTCGACGGTGCCGCCGCTGATGGTGATCTCGCCGCCGGCGCTGCCATTGCCGCCGCCGATGCCCGCGCCGTTTTCGCCGCCGGTGGCTTCGACCGCGGTGCTGCCGCTGATGCTGATTTCACCGCCGCTGATGCCTGCGCCGCCGCTGGCTCCGGCTTTGGCAGTGACCTTGGCGCTGCCTTCTATGTTGACGCTGCCTTTGGAATTGCTGGCGGAGATGGCACCGATGCCCGCGCCGCTGCCGGCGCCGGTGGCGGTGACCTCGGTGCTGCCGCTGATCGTGATGGTGCCGCCGCTGATGCCCGCGCCGCTGGCGGCGGTGGCGGTAACATTGCCGCCGGTGATGGTGATGCTGCTGGCCGCGGAGCCTTTGATGCCCACGCCGCTGCCAGTGCCGGTGGCGGTGACGGTGCCGCCGTTGATGTTGAGGGTCTTGACGTAAATGCCCGCGCCGTCGTTCGCGCTGCCGGCGGTGACGGAGCCGCCGTTGATGGTGACGGTGCCGTAGGTAGCCTTGATGCCTGCTGCGTCTTTGGAGTTGGCGGCGCTGGCCTCGATCACGCCACCGTTGATGGTAAGGGAGCCGCCATTGTCGATGCGTATTCCATAAGGGTAGTTTACCTCGCCGCCGCCCGTGGCGATCAGCTTGCCGGTACCAGCATTCTGCCCGTAGATGGTCAGGTTGCAATTATTTTTGCCGAATAAAAAAAATTTGACAGTAAGTGTACATCCGTCGGTCAGGATCAGGTGCACATTGCCCTTGAGATTGAGGACGCCGTATATGGTGACCGCTCCATTCACCACATACCATGTATCGGCGCCCTCTGTGCCCCAAGTGGCGTCTTTGGAGTTGGGTCTGTCCTCGCTGCTCGTTGCCTCGGTGTAGCTGTCGCAGGTCTGCGCATTGCCGTTTGCGTCCAGATATGAGACGCTTCCCGCCGCCAGCGCCGTGGCGGGCAGTAAGCTCAGGCACATGGCCAGCGTCAGCAGAATACTGATTGCTTTTTTCTTCATTTCTGTTTCCTCCTTCATAATTGGCGTGTGGTCAAAAGTTTTGATGGGATGGAACATCCTATCATGAAGGGGTACCCCTTCATGATTCCTTTTCACTTCGATGGGCCCCTGGCCCATGCCAGCAGCATGTCCTTCACGTGTGACAGCTCCTTCCAATAGTCGCCGGTACGGTTGTTTGCCCATACGAGCCCCTGCACGTACCGTTCCGCCATGCCCAGCATGGTCAGGGTGATGGTGGTGAACAATTCCTCTTCCGGGAGATCGGTGCGGATGCTGCCGTCCGCCTTGGCCGCTTCATATTTCCGGTGAAAAAGCATGCCTATGGGCTTTAGTACATCAAGCTGCACCGCAAGCTGCTCCTCCGACGCCCCTTCCCGGCAGATGTAGCTTTTGTAATTCGCGCTAAAGCGCAGAACCTCCGGCCGCTCTTCGTAGAGGCGGATAATGGAATCACAATAGAGCTCGACCAGCTGATAAGCATTCCGGCTTTCCAGGTCTTCCGGGTCGACGGCCTGTAAGACCTCCTTCCACACCGTTTCCCACATGTCGGCGCTGATGGCGATCACCAAATTCAGCTTGTTCTGATAATACTTGTACAGGGTGGCGATGCCCACATCCGCTGTCTCGGCCACCATCTGCAAACTGACCGCTTCAATTCCATGCCTGGAGAATAAATCAAGCCCTGCTTCCAGCAGTTGCTTTTTCCTGCGTTCTGCCTCTCTCTCGTCCCGGGCGATATTTCTTGCCATAACCTGCCCCCTTTTGGAGTGATAAGATATAAATATAGTAACACTATTATAATAGAAATACTTATAATATGCAAGAGAAATTTTTCTTTGCGCAAAAGCGAAGATAAAAATCGTAAACCTTGCAGGGCATCTGGACAAGGTGTCTGGAAAGGCCGTAGCAGATGGCGTAGCGGAGGCAGCCTGTTTGAAAGTGTACTACCGCCGGTGCTCGGGGTATACGCTTTAATCAGAAACACTACATTTATATTCTCTCAGGGAAATGTTCGCGCCGAACAGAATTAGCCGCAGACAGAAGTATGCTATGATATAGATATTACAAAGGCCGAAGAGTATCACTATTCCTTCGATATCCAATATTTACTTCGTGCTGTATTCAACATTGCTTGAAAATAAAAGCAAGATGAATGAAATCTTGCAGATTCAGGGTATCTCTGCTGTAAAGCGAGTTTCTGAAAAAGCTATATCCGCCGGAATAATTTCTTCTGTGCTGTGTGCAACAAGCATTTTGTCAGGCATTTCGCTCTATATGTGCCATCTTGCGATTCTTCTACCAACGATTATGAATTGCTTTATTTCGGCAATCCTGTCTGGATTTTATTCTTGTAAAGTAAATTCGCTCAAAGCGGAAAACATCCATAAGGCGGTTATCTCGATGCTCTCTATTGTGATGCAAAGTATCCTTCTACTATTTGTGTAAACCGGCAGGTGTCTCCCATGAGACACCTGCCGGTTAATAGGTATATTCTCTTGGTTGTGTACTTCTGTGGCAAAGATGCCGGATCAAATAAATTGCAGAAAACCACCTTGATAAATCTCATCTCAGAAGGATATGCTTTTGCGGTATGCACGGGAGCACCATTTCCCGAATCCCACATTTTTTGTGGATGATGGCGTGAGCGGTGTGACCTATGACCGCCCCGGTTTTCAAGCGATGCTTGCGGAAATTGAAGCGGAACGGGTGGCTGTCTGTATCACCAAAGACCTATCCCGCCTGGGTAGAAATTCCGCTCTGACAGGACTTTACACCAATTTCACCTTTCCGCAGTACGGTGTCCGCTATATTGCCATCAATGACAACTTCGATACCATCAACCCCAACAGCACCGATAACGATTTTGCGGGCATCAAAAACTGGTGCAACGAGTTTTATGCGCGAGATACCAGCCGCAAAATCCGCGCTGTCAATAAGGCAAAGGGTGAACGCGGCGTTCCTTTGACAACCAATGTTCCCTACGGCTATTTGAAAGACCCGGACAATCCCCGACGCTGGAAGATCGACCCTGTTGCCGCCGATGTGGTGCGGCGTATTTTCTCCATGTGCATGGAGGGCAGAGGTCCAAAGCAGATTGCAAACCAACTGAAAGCGGACAAAGTATTGACTCCGACTGCCTACAAAACCTTGCAGGGGATCAAAAGCCCCAATAAGAAACCGGAGGACCCGTATGGCTGGGGTGACAGCACAGTTGTCAGGATTCTGGAACGCCGGGAATACACAGGCTGCACGGTGAACTTCAAGACTTACACCAATTCTATCTGGGATAAGAAGCAAAGGGATAATCCCATTGAAAAGCAGGCGATTTTCCCCAATACCCACGAGCGCATTATCGACGATGATGTGTTTGAAAAGGTGCAGGAGATCCGCCAGCAGCGTCACCGAATGATCCGCACGGGAAGAAGCAGCATTTTCTCCGGACTTGTTTACTGTGCGGACTGCGGTTCCAAAATGCTGTACGGTTCATCCAACAACGGTGATCTCGATCAGGACTTTTTTGACTGCTCTCTGCACCGCAAAAGCAAAGAAAAGTGTAATGGGCATTTCATTCGCGTCAAAGTCTTGGAGCGGTTGGTTCTCAAGCACATTCAGGCAGTTATGGGGTATATCCTGCGACACGAGGATTATTTCCGCACGATCATGGAGGAACAGCTCCGCGTGGAAAGCTGTGAACAAATCCGCATCCGCAGAAAGCGTCTGGAGAGCAACGAGCGGCGCATTGCCGAGCTGAAAAGGCTTTTCATCAAGATTTACGAGGACAACGCCAGCGGGCGGTTAACAGATGAACGCTATGATATGCTGAGCCAGACCTATGAAGTGGAGCAGAAGCAGTTGGAAGCGGAAGCGATCACTTTGCAGCAGGAAATTGAAGTACAGGAACGACAGAACGAAAACATTGAAAAGTTCATTCAGAAAGCGCACAAGTATGTCGGCATTGAAGAACTGGACGGCTATGCTCTGCGCGAACTGGTGTCTGCCATCTTTGTGGACGCACCGGACAAGTCCAGCGGCAAGCGGGTACAGCACATCCACATCAAGTACGACGGGCTGGGCTTTATCCCTCTGAATGAGCTGATGAAAAAGGAAACG
>UMHI01056001.1_pt1 | contig 12081 bp, 10 predicted proteins | sample 1965481 | NCBI WGS metagenome assembly UMHI01 (sample SAMEA4836093, study PRJEB28245) | human gut metagenome | biome: gut microbiome; material: fecal sample | place: Denmark | collected 2008 | reverse complement strand
TTGGCGCACTAGGCCATTATGTGATACTAATGCAGTATACACCCTAAAACCCCTGTTGTCAAGCCATTTTTCCGTTTTGAGGCAAAAAAATTCCCGGACGCCCTCTTTTATCGGACGCCCGGGAACGTGTATGTTTTGCGTGATTTTGGGGTTGATTTTTTTGTTTTTTACGTTCCAGACAAAAACACCCTTGTGCATTTTGTCACCATTTACTCTTGCAATGCAGTTTATTCATCCAGATAATCCCGCAGGCGCTTGGCCCGGCTGGGGTGGCGGAGCTTGCGCAGGGCTTTGGCCTCTATCTGGCGCACCCGCTCCCGGGTGACGTTGAACTCCCGGCCCAGCTCTTCCAGCGTCCGGGCGCGGCCATCCTCCAAACCGAAGCGGAGGGCGATGACCCGCTCTTCCCGGGGCGTCAGGCTCTTGAGCACATTCATCAGCTCCCGGCGGAGCAGCTGCCGCCCGGCCTCGTCGGCGGGAACGCCTGCCTCATCGTCCTGGATGAAGTCCTCGAGGTGGGCGTCCTCTTCCTCCCCCACCGGCGTCTCGAGGCTGATGGGGTCCTGCGCCAGCTGTATCAGCTCCCGCACCCGGGCGGGCTCCATGTCCAGCTGGGCGGCGATCTCCTCGGCGGTGGGCTCCCGGCCTGTGCGGCGCAGCAGCTCTCCTGCCGTCTTCTTCACCCGGTTGATGCTCTCCACCAGATGCACCGGGATGCGGATGGTGCGGCCCTGGTCGGCGATGGCCCGGGTGATGGACTGGCGTATCCACCAGGTGGCGTAGGTCGAGAACTTGAAGCCCCGGTCCGGCTCGAACTTCTCCGCCGCCTTCATCAGGCCGAGGTTGCCTTCCTGGATCAAATCGAGGAAGGGCAGGCCCCGCCCGGCATACCGCTTTGCCACCGAGACGACGAGGCGGAGGTTCGCTTCGCTGAGACGGCGGCGGGCGTCCTCGTCCCCTGCCTGCGCAGCACGGGCAAGGGCGGCTTCCTCTTCCGCCGAGAGCAGCGGCACCCGGCCGATCTCTTTCAGATAGGTCTTCACCGGGTCGTCCAGCGCCACGCCTTCGGCAGACAGCTCATGCTCGAGCTTTCCGATCTGCTCTTCGTCCAGAAGCGGCAGCTCTGTCTCTTCCTCGGCCACCTGCACGCCCCGCATCTCCAGTGCGGCATACAGTTCGTCCAGCCCCGCCGGGTCGAAGTCCTGCTCTTCCATGGCACGACTCACCTGCTCGGGCGTCAGGACATGGCGGCGGGCGCGTCCCGCCAGCATCTTCGCCATTTCTTCCGTCTGTGACATTTTCTGCATCTGTGCTTCTCCTTCCGGCCCCAGCCGGTGGAGAGATCAGACCGAATCTTCTGCGTCAGCAGTTCCCTGCTTTTGTTCCCGCATCGACTGGAGATACTGTTCAATATCGTTGGTTGACATACTGGCGGCGCGGCTGGCCACGGGAGTCCCCCGGGCGATGCGTTCCAGATAGAGCTTGATGTCCTCCGGCGTACAGTTCACATCGCTGTATTGTGCCGCAAGACGGCTCAATTCATTCAGAGCTTCCTCGCTGACAAAGGCCCGCAGGGTGGCGAGGCTCACCTCCACCCCCTGCTCCTTGCAGCGGAGCATGGCTTCGTACAGCTCCTTCTGCTGGGGCTGCAAGAACTGTTCCGGCCTGAGCTGGGCGCTCACCTTATCGATATAGCCCGGCTCCCGCAGCATGGCGGCAAGAAGCCGCTGCTCTGCGCTGGCCATGCCCAGTGCGCCCCGGCCTGCGCCGTAGGGGACTTTGATCTGGTCCATTTCGCCCTCTTTCAAGCGGGCGCGGTTCTGCTCCCGGCGGCGCCTGCTACCCGCTTTCTTCACGGCGTCGGCCAGCTGGGCCATGATGGCAGTCTTGGAGATGTTCGTCTCCTCGGCCAGACGCCCGGCGTAGACCTCCTGCTCGGTGGGGTTGGAGCGCTGCGCCAGCATCTCCACCGCTTCCTTGACGTACTCGAGGCGCTGAGCATCCTGTTTGAGGTCGTACTGACTGCGCAGACGGCCCAGCCGGAAGTCCAGCGCATTGCCCACGCCGTCCAGCAGGGCTTTGAAGCGGTCGGCACCGTATTTCTTGATGTACTCGTCCGGGTCTTTCGCGCCCGGGATCTGCAGCACGCCCACCCGCACCGGGCTGTTACGGAACAGTTCCAGCGAGCGGAGGGTGGCCTTCTGGCCCGCCTCGTCGGAGTCGTAGCTGAGGATGACCTCATCGGCATACTGGCTGATGAGCTTGACCTGGTCGGGCGTCAGAGCCGTGCCGCAGGCGCAGACAGCGGTGTCGATGCCCGCCTGATGCATGGAGATGACATCCATGTAGCCCTCGCAGAGGACGTACCGATGGGAGGCGCTCCGCTTTGCGATTTGGAGCGCGAACACCGTGTCCGACTTGTGGTAGACCAGCGTTTCGGGGCTGTTGACGTACTTGGGCTTAGAGTCGTCCAGCACACGGCCACCGAAGGCGATGATGTTTCCCCGCAGATCGAAGATGGGGGTCATGACCCGCCGCCAGAACAGGCAGTAGATGCGGCCCGACTGGCTCCGCTTGAACAGGCCGCTGGCGTCCAGCTCCTGCTGGTTGTAGCCCTTGTCCCGGAGATGCTGGTAAAGCGCCTGCCCGTCGTCGGGGGCGTAGCCCAGCCCGAAGCGGTTGATGGTCTTGTCGTCGAGGCCGCGCCGACGCCAGTAGGCACGGGCCTGCCGGGCCTCCTCCACGGTGGAGTTGAGGCAGGCGTGGAAGAAGCGGGCCGCGTCCTTGTTCATGGTGAGGATGCGGCTGCGCAGACGGCCCGTCTTGTCGTCCTCGGTGGGCTCGGGCATACCGGCCCGCTGGGCCAGCAGCTTGACGGCCTCCACGTAGTCGATGCTGTTTATCTTTTTGGTAAAGGTCACTGCATCGCCGCCTGCACCGCAGCCAAAGCAATAGAAGCTCTGGGTGTCCGGATAGACGTAGAACGAGGGGGTCTTCTCGCTGTGGAAGGGACACAGACCGCCGTAGAGCCGGCCCTTCCGCTTGAGCTGGACATAGCCGCCCACCAGCTCCACGATGTCGGTGCGGCGGGTCAGCTCTTCAATATATTCGTGTGGGATCATAAAGATGTTCGGCGCTCCTTTTTACAAAACGTGCCACTTGCGAGGCACAAAGACGTCCTCAAAGGTCCGGATGGCAAATTCGTCGCTCATGCCGCTGATATAGTCGGTGACGGCCCGCTCGGGGTTGTCCTGATAGGCCAGCTGGACGTAGAAGTTGGACATCTGGTCCACATGGGCCAGATAATACTCGTACAGCTCCCCGATGACCTTGTCCACCTTCTGCTCCTCGGCCTTGGCGGTCTTGTCCACATACACGGTGGCGTACATGAAGTCCCGCAGGGCGAGGAAGGCTTCATTCTCCTCCGCGCCGACCCCCACATCCCCGTCGCTGTGGGCGAGGATGCTGTTTATCATGGTGGTGATGCGGGCGGACTTCGTCTGGCCCAGCACGGCGGTGCAGTCCTTCGGCAGGGTGGCCGGGTCCAGCACACCGGCCCGGACGGCGTCCTCGATGTCGTGGTTGACGTAGGCGATCTGGTCGGCCATCCGCACGATGCGGCCCTCGGGCGTCGCGGCCCAAGTGCCTTTTGTATGGGTGACGATGCCGTTGCGCACCTCCCAGGTCAGGTTGAGGCCCTGCCCGTCCTTCTCGAGCTTGTCCACCACCCGCAAGCTCTGCATATAGTGCTTGAAGCCGCCGGGCGTGAGCTTATCCAGCGCCCGCTCTCCGGCGTGGCCGAAGGGGGTGTGGCCAAGGTCGTGAGCGAGGCTGATAGCCTCGGTCAGGTCCTCGTTGAGCCGCAGCGCCCGGGCGATGGTGCGGGCGATCTGGGAGACTTCCAGCGTGTGGGTCAGGCGGGTGCGGTAGAGGTCGCCCTCCGGCGAGAGGAAGACCTGCGTTTTCTGCTTGAGCCGCCGGAACGCCTTGCAGTGGAGCACCCGGTCACGGTCCCGCTGGAACACAGGGCGGATGGGGTCCTGTTCCTCCGGCCTCTGCCTGCCCCGGCTCTCATCGCTGAACGTCGCCCACGGGGCCAGCGTCAGCCGCTCGATCTCTTCGGTGCGTGTGCGCACATCCATCCTGTGTCCCTCCTTTTTCTCTCGTTTTCCCTCCTCTCCGCGCGCGGCCGATCCCAATGCCGCGTCTGCGGCTATTGTAACCGATTTGCCCTGTCGAAGGGGGAAAATCCATGTCTCTTCGTCAGAAAATGTTTCGACTTGTCATATGGTAATTTTTGGTATTTACCATTCTTCTGTCTGGTTTCGACGCTGCCGTGGGCGAAACCTCTCCGTCTGCGCCTCTGGCGCAGCCACCTCCCCTATCGAGGGGAGGCTTTGGCATGTCGGTCAGGTTCATGCTGGACGAGCAAAGCACGATGTCTCGGGAACAGCAGTGCTCCGCTGTCCAGGGCAGCGGCAGCTTGACAAGGTGCGTTGTCCAGAAGCTGCTGCCCTCTGTAGCAAGGCCCGCCCTTTTGCGCCATATCGGGCTTTCAGCGTCCAGCGGAAAGTTGCCCGACCTGCCAAGGGCTCCCCTACTAGGGGAGCTGTCTGCGAAGCAGACTGAGAGGTTCTACCGGTAAAGCGCTCTTAAAACGCCGCATAGAACGGCTCGCTCACGGTGACATTGGCCGTGCCTCTTGTCAGCTCCTGTAACTGCGTCAGCAGCGGCCCTTCGGTATGCTCCGGCATCTGCCAGCAGAGGGTGACTTTATCGGTGAACTCCGGTTCGGCCAGCTTGCCGCCCGCCGCCTTGATGAGCAGGTCTGCCCGCTCATAGAGGCCGTAGTCCACCGTCACATCCAGCGCCACCACGCTGCGCACCGTCACCACCTCGGCGGTTTCCAGTGCGCGGGACGTGGCTGTCGTATAGGCCCGGACGAGGCCGCCGGTCCCCAGCAGCACGCCGCCGAAGTAGCGTGTGATGACCACGATGAGGTCGGTCAGTCCGCTGTGCTGCAAGACCTCCAGGGCAGGCGTACCCGCTGTTTTGGCCGGTTCGCCGTCGTCGGAATAGCGCTCCCGGCTCCCCTCCCGCAGGCGGTAGGCATAGACATTGTGGCGGGCAGTGCGGTTGGCCGCGCGCACCTGCTCGAGGAAGGCCACGGCCTTCTCCTCGCTGTCTGCAAAGGAGAGCTGCGCAATGAAGCGGCTCTTCTTCTCTTCGTATTCTCCGATGGCTGTTCCCCGGATGGTGCGGTAATCCTCCACGCTGAATCCTCCTGCTGTATTTATATATAAGATAAGTATAGCATAAATCGGCGCAAAGAAAAAGCCCGCCCGTGCCAGCAGCACAGACGGACTCATTTCTTATTCTTTCCGTTTAGCGGATCTCGATGCCCAGCTTGAACTTCAGGTTGCCCAGCACCTTCTTGACGGTGCGCTCCACCTGCTCGTTGGAAACTTCGGCAGCGGGGTCAGAGAGGGTCAGGGAGAAAGCCATGCTCTTCTTGCCCTCGCCAAGGTTTGCGCCGCGATAAATATCGAACAGCTTGACCTCCGTGATGAGGGGGCTTGCCTTCTTGATGGTCTCTTCGATGTCGCCGCAGGCCACAGCCTCGTCGCAGACCAGAGCCAGGTCACGCTTGACAGCGGCGTAGGGGCTCAGCGGCTTATAGCGCAGCTCACCCTCGACGCAGGACATCAGAGCCTCATAGTCCAGCTCGCCCAGATAGATGTTCTGGCTGTCCTTCTGCTCCTTGGCGATCTCCAACTCCGCGTTGATCTCGTTGGCCAGCTTGCCGAAGACGCCCAGACGCTTGCCGTTGCAGTAGACGGCGGCGCTGATGCCGGGGTGGAGCCAGCTGGTGGTCTCACGCTGATAGGTGAAGGTCAGGTCAAAGCCCTCAGCCAGTGCTTCCAGAGCGCCCTTGACGGTGAAGAAGTCCTCTTCGGGGCCGAAGGCACCGATGCAGAGGGTCTGGCGCTCGTGGGGATGCTCGTTGATGGGCAGCTCCTTGGCAAGGTAGACGGGAGCCATCTCGAACAGGCGGCCCTCAGCGTTGCCCTTCTTGAGGTTGTCCACGATGACGTTCAGCATGGACGGAGCCAGCAGGGTGCGCATGACGGACAGATTCTCGCTGATGGGGTTCAGGATGCGGATGGCCTTGCGGGCTTCATCCTCCGCCGGGATATGGAGCATATCGAACTCGGCATTGGAATAGAAGGCCAGCGTGGAAGCCTCATAGAAGCCCTGTGCGGCCAGCAGACGCTTGGTCTTGAGCTGCTGCTTCTGCTCGTAGTTCAGACCGCCGTTGGTGACAGCGGCAGTGTTCAGGAAGGTGGGTACGATGTGGTCATAGCCGTACTCACGGATGACTTCCTCGGCCAGGTCGGGGAAGCTCTCCACATCCTCACGGTAGAGGGGTGCGGAGACGTCCCAGCTGCCGTCGGCCTGCACGTCCACGGTGAACTCAAGGCGCTTGAGGATGTCGATCATGGTCTGGTCCGGCACGGTGATGCCCAGCACGCCGCAGATCTTGGCCGGGGTGGTGACGATGTGCTTGCGCTCGAGAGGACGGCCATCGGTCAGATCGTATTCCAGCGTGGTGATGTCGCCGCAGTCCAGCTCCTGGATGAGGTGCAGGGCGCGGGCAAGGCCCAGTTCGGGAGAGTGGCGGTCAACGCCCTTCTCGTAGCGGGCGGAAGAGTCGCTGTTCTGGCCCAGAGCGCGGCTGGTCTTACGGACGGAGTCGCGGGCGAAGGTAGCGCACTCGAAGAGCAGGCTGGTGGTGTTGTCGTCCATGCCGGAGTTTGCACCGCCCATGATGCCGGCCAGAGCGACCGGCTTCTCAGCGTCGCAGATGACCAGATTGTTGGGGTTCAGGGTGAACTCCTTCTCATCGAGGGTGGTGATCTTCTCGCCTTCCACGGCGCGGCGGACGGTGATGCTGCGGCCGGCGACCTTGTTCAAGTCGAAGGCGTGCATGGGCTGGCCCATCTCCAGCAGGGTGTGGTTGGTAATATCGACCACATTGCTGATGGAGCGCAGGCCGCACAGAGCCAGATGACGCTTCATCCAGCGGGGAGACTCGCTCATCCGGATATTGCGGACGTAGTGTGCCATGTAGCGGGGGCAGAGGTCCGGAGCCTCCACCTTCACGCTGATCGGCTCGTCGGCGTCGCAGACGGTGTTGTAGTCCATGGCGGGCATGTGCAGAGGCTTGCCGAGGATGGCGGCCACCTCGCGGGCGATGCCCAGCACCGACTGGCAGTCGGGACGGTTTGCGGTGATGGAGATGTCGAAGATGTAGTCATCCAGACCCACCACAGGGGCGATGTCGGTGCCGGGGACGGAGTCCTCGGGCAGGATGAGCAGGCCGTAGACCTCAGAGCCCGGGAACAGGTCATCGTTCAGGCCCAGCTCCTCGCCGGAGCAGAGCATGCCGTTGGACTCGACGCCCTGCATCTTGCGGGCCTTGATCTTGATGCCGCCGGGCAGGGTGGAGCCGTCCAGGGCAGCAGGCACGCAGTCACCCAGCTTCATGTTCGCCGCACCGGTGCTGATGCGGATGTCGTGGCCATACTCGCCGCAGTCCACGACGCACTTGGTCAGATGGGTGCCTTCCTGAGGCTCCATCTCCACGATCTTGCCCACGACGACCTTGCTGATGCCGGCGTCCAGCGGGATGAGTTCCTCGACTTCAAAGCCGCAGGAGAAAAGCTTTTCTTCAAGCTCCTGTGCGGTAACGTCAATATCGACGAGTTCTTTTAACCAACTGAAAGGTACTTTCATTGTTTGCTCTCTCCCCTCTTATTCGTGGAACTGCTTGAGGAACTGCAGGTTGTTCTCAAACATCAGGCCGATGTTGTTGATGCCGTACTTCAGCATGGCGATGCGCTCGATGCCGATGCCGAAGGCGAAGCCGGAGTACTCGTCCGGGTCGATGTTGCAGTTCTCGAGGACTTTGCGGTTGACGACGCCGCCGCCCAGCACCTCGATCCAGCCGGTGTGCTTGCACAGGGGGCAGCCCTTGCCGTGGCACTCGAAGCAGCTCACGTCCACCTCGACGCTGGGCTCCGTGAAGGGGAAGTAGGAGGGACGCAGGCGGGTGCGGGTGTCGGCACCGAACATCTTCTGCACGAAGGTGTTCAGTGCGCCCTGCAGGTCGCCCAGCGTGATGCCCTTATCCACCACCAGACCTTCCATCTGGTGGAACATGGGGCTGTGGGTAGCGTCGGAGTCAGAGCGGAAGACGCGGCCCGGGATGAGCACCTTGATGGGAGGCTTCTGGCTGTCCATGGTGCGGATCTGGCCGCCGGAGGTCTGGGTGCGGAGCAGGAACTCATCGGACAGGTAGAAGGTGTCCTGCATATCGCGGGCGGGATGGTCCTTCGGGACGTTCAGGCGGGTGAAGTTGTGGTCGTCGTCCTCGATCTCGGGGGCGTCTGCCACAGCAAAGCCCATGCCCGAGAAGACGTCGATGATCTGGTTGGTGACGAGGGTCAGGGGGTGCAGACCGCCCACGGCGCGGGTCTTGGCGGGCAGGGTGATGTCCACCGTCTCGGCGGCGTTGCGGGCAGCAAGCTCAGCCTGCTTCACCTTGTCGGCAGCGGCGTCATACTCGGCCTGGACCTTGGCCTTCAGTTCGTTGATGATCTTGCCCATGGCCGGCCGCTCCTCGGGGGCGACAGAGCGCAGATTCTTCATCAGGGCGGGGATCTTGCCGTTCTTGCTCAGATATTCCTGCCAGAAAGTTGCCAGCGTTTCTTTGGAAGAGACCTGGCCCAGGCTCTCTTCGGCCTGCTTTGCCAGCTCGTCGATCATTGCTTGCATGGATGTTCTCTCCTTCTCATTCGTGTTGTTCAGCGGACAGCAAAAAAGCTCCGTCCCCTGCCCCGGCCTCCTGAAAGGCCCGGCAAAAGGGACGAAGCTCATAAAATTCACAGCTCCGCGGTACCACCCGGTTTCCGCCCGGCTCTTTCGCAAGCCGTGCGGCGCTCAAAACGCCGTAACGGGGCGCACCGTCCGGCCCTACTGTCGTTCAGGCCGGCCGCTCGGGAGCGAACTTCAGCCTGCGCCCGCGCGGAAGCCCTCTCAGCCGGTGAAGCTTCTCTCTTTGCTGCGGTGCGCCTGCCTACTCTCTCCGTCGCTGCGTTTGGAGTATTCAGGTCGTGGTCATTTTGATAACCGAGAATCATCTTATCACATTTTGGGGCGGTTTGCAAGCACAGTGGGCAGATTTTAAGGAATATCCGCATTTTTCTTGCTTTTCAGTCGTTATCATGGTATGCTGAGCTCAACGCTTTACTGAAAGGAGGGTACACCTGCGATGGGTTGGAACGGCTGCGTTTTCTTCAAAAAAGGAAACCCCTAAGCTTTTCCGGCTCGAAGTGTACCCTTTTATACCTTTCAGCAGAGCGTGGAGCATGATCTATGCGCCCCGCAGCTTTGCTATGGGGCGCTTTTGTTTTGCGCAGAAATATATAAAAAGGGTACACATTTCTATCCATAATAATAGAAAGGGTGTTCCCCCATGAACCATAAACTCAACCTGAAAAAGCAGCTTGCCTGCATCTATACCAACAACTTCTTCTCCGGCCTGCGCATCACCGACGCCGTGTGGGTGGCGCTGCTGGCTGCGCGGGGCTTCTCGCTGTGGGAGATCGGCGTTGCCGAGAGCGTGTTCCACATGGTCAGCCTCACCTTCGAGGTGCCGAGCTACATGGCGGCGCTTTATAAAACATGATAATACGCACGAAAGCCCCTTCCAGATGGAAGGGGCTTTCCTTTTTAACGGTAGCACTTTTTGCAGGCCGTGAAGCCTCTCTGCTTCGCTGTCGAGAGAGACACCTTTTCGGGGCCTTTCATGCCGCTGCAGGAGGACTTGCTATGGTACTTCTTCCCTCCGTGAGTCGGTATCCAGACCTGCTGTTCGGTTTTCTGGCTTGTCGAAATGGTCTGCACTGCTGCGGCAGGCTGCGTTGCTGCAGCAGTGCCATAACCGCCCGCCAAAGCCGCCGGGCTGCACAGAACGCTCAGGCAGAGGGCCAGTGCCGCCGCAATGATTCGGAATTTTTTCTTCATTTGTTGTTCTCCTTTCCTTGATTCAAGAGCATAGCTTCTAAGAAAAGAATAAGTGGGTGCCGGGCAGGTTACAAGCACAAAGAAGAGTCAGAATGCGTTTTGTTCGACACACACGACTCTTTTCTTTCATTGTATCATTTTATGTTTAAATGTAAACTATTTTGAGACATTTATTACTGTCATTTTATGCTCCATAATAATACTGGGTGATAATAATGGATGAACTTAAAATCAAAAAATTGACTGAGCCTGTAATGTTCACGATTCGCGTGGATAAGTCCATCGTGGATTTTTATGATGACCTGGCACGGCGGACGAACCGCTCCCGAAACGAGCTCATCGGGCTTGCGCTGGATTTCGCAAAAGATAAAATCATTGTCGAGTCTTGACTGCTTATGTACTGCCGTATCCGTGACCTGCGCGAAGACCACGACCTGCTTCAGAAGGACGTTGCCGCCTATCTGAAATGCACACAGGTCTGTTATTCCAATTACGAAATGGGAAAGCGTGACATTCCCACTGATGTCTTAAAAGCCCTTGCGCTTTTCTACGATACCAGTGTCGATTATCTTCTCGGTTTGACAGATGAGGCAAAGCCTTATCCTCGCGCACATGAAACATTTTAGAACAACAAATAGACCCCCACCAGGAGAGTTTCCCGGCGGGGGTCTATTTGTTCTAAATTCTATTACTTATTCAGCAGCTCATCCACCATCGCATCCATCTGCGCCTCAGCGGCGGCGTTGGAAGCAGAGCGGAGGGTCACGACGGTGTCGCAGACGGTGATGTTCTTCATGCCGTCCAGCTCGGCGCGCATGAGCTTTGCAGCCATGGGTGCCCAGGTGCCGTTCTCCATCAAGGCGATGGTGCGGCTCTGGAAGGCCTTGGTCTTGAGGTGGGCCAGCAGGTTCTCCATCGGCGGGAAGAGGAAGCCGTCATAGGTGGCGCAGGCCAGAACGGTCTTGCCGCAGCGGAAGGCTTCGGTGACGGCGTAGGAGACGTCGGTGCGGGTCAGATCCATCTCCACCACCCTGGCACCCTTGGCGCGGAGCTTTTCGGCCAGAATGTGGGCGGCGGCGCGGGTGTGGCCGTGAATGGAGGCGCTGGCGACCAGCACCTTCTCCGGCTCTTCGGCCTTGTAGCTGGACCACAGATCGTAGTAGTTCAGGTACTTGCCAAGGTCGCCGGTGAGGACGGGGCCGTGGAGCGGGCAGATGGTCTTGATGTCCAGTGCAGCGGCCTTTTTCAGCAGAGCCTGCACCTGCGGGCCGTACTTGCCCACGATGTTCAGGTAGTAGCGGCGGGCCTCGCTGGCCCAGTCGGCCTTCTCGTCGAACTTTGCCACCGCGCCGAAGCGGCCAAAGCCGTCAGCGGAGAAGAGGACTTTTTCGGTGGACTCATAGCTCACCATGACCTCGGGCCAGTGGACCATGGGTGCGAACACGAAGGTCAGGGTGTGGGCGCCCAGCGAAAGGCTCTCGCCGTCCTTCACGACGACGCGGCGCTCCTTGGCGATGGCCTCTGCGCCGAAGAACTGCTCCATATACTGGAAGGTCTTGGCGTTGCCCACCACCTGCATCTCGGGGTAGAGGGCGGCGAGGCGGGCCACATTCGCGCCGTGGTCAGGCTCCATGTGGTGGACGACGAGGTAGGCGGGCTTCTCCCCTGCCAGTGCCTCGGTGACGTTTGCCAGCCACTCGTCGGTAGCGCGGTCGTCCACGGTGTCGAGGATGGCGATCTTCTCGTCCCGGATGACGTAAGAGTTGTAGCTGACGCCGGTGGGGACCGGGTACTGGCTCTCAAACAAATCGATGGTGGTATCGTCCACGCCCACGCCCAGAATGGCGCTGCTGATGTTCTTTACGCTCATAAGCACATTTCCTCTCTGTTATTGGTGTGTATGGTCTGCCATGGCTGGCAATTATTTTAGCAATCGTTCTCAGTATAGCACAGTCTGCCGCCTTCGTCAACTATTTATCAGGCCGGATGGCC
>UMHI01038246.1_pt1 | contig 12168 bp, 9 predicted proteins | sample 1965481 | NCBI WGS metagenome assembly UMHI01 (sample SAMEA4836093, study PRJEB28245) | human gut metagenome | biome: gut microbiome; material: fecal sample | place: Denmark | collected 2008 | reverse complement strand
GAAAGAGACATGCTAGTCAATACGCCAATTTTGGAAGCTTACCCAATTTTGGAAGCTTACTCTTTATAGCTTCACTGTACAATGAATTGTATTCTTTAGAATTCTTTACCTTGTTTAGAATAGAAATATCCCATGTAATAAACTCTGTTGCTTTACTTTGAGTATAAACTGCAAAAAAGAAAAGGAAGAAAAGTATTTTTTTTTGCATTTTATAATAATGATATATATATTTGTTTCAAATGCTCTAATACGGCATTTGGATAAAATGTTTGTATGAGAGATTGGTTTATTGTTTTAAATATCTGTAATTGTTCTGGATGGTTAATGCAATATTTCATAGCTTCATCTATTTCTTTAATATTACCAGGCATAACCAGTAACCCATTTTTATTGTGATTAATTATTTCTGGTATACCTCCTACCGGAGAAGAAATAATAGCAGTATTATAACTCATAGCTTCCAATATAGCAATTGGAAGACCTTCATTATATGATGGTAGAATAAAAATATCAGCCCAATTGAGCAATTTCTCTTTTTTCTCTCCTGCAATCCAACCTTCAAATTTTACAAAAGATTGCAGATTATTACTTTGTATAAAGGATTGAAGCTGTTCTTCATTTTTATTGCCACCTATTTTGAAGATGATTTTATCTTTATAATAATTCTGATCTTTTGCTATTGCCGTAAGAATATCAAAAACACCTTTTCTTTTTCCAATTTCTCCAAGGAATAGTATCTTAATTTTATTGGAATCTTCATTAATTTGCTGAATTTTGGGGTATGTTACAATATTATTTAAAACAATAATCTTGGTGGAATCAATACCTATATTGATGAACCAATCCCTCCATGAATTAGACAAAACAATTATTTTGTCTGTTATATTTAAATACTTTTTTATTTCCTCCTTTCTTGTCGATTCATTGTAAAAATCTTTGAATCTGGATGCATGAATATGTATAATAACCTTTTTGTTAAAATGTTTAGCTAGCTTTATAAATTTTGTTTTTCTCCAAAAAGAGTTGTCTGCAGCGGTGTGTATATGAATGATTTTTATATTGGGATGAAAAATAAAATTAGCCAGGCAGTTTGTATAAGCTTTAATATAATAACACAGTTTTGTAAGTTTACAGCCGTCTTTCCAAGAACTGATGTAATGTAACTTATCAAAATATTTCTCATAATATTGTATAACAGCGGCCATACCGCCAGGGGCGTTATTTTTATAGTAAACTCCAATCATTAAAATTTGTTTACTTATTTCTCGAGGAATTAGAATGGTTTCCATTTTTATGTATCAAAACTAAAAATTATTCGTCTAGTATTTTTCTCAAAGTTTTTATGTATCCTTTTCCAAACCTTAAGTCTGGCTCCATATAATTTCCTTCTCCCCATTCATTCCAACTTTGAAGAAATAAAATTCTATGTTCTGGTTGCTTGTTTTTGATTATTGTTAATGCCTCTTTAACCATCTCTCCAAATTTCTCAGGTGTGGAATTGTGCCAAATATTATTGGTCTTTTTCCCTGCTCGGGGACTTCTATCAAAATTAGGTATTATAGTTGGATATATATTTTCGTCCGCATCTTCTTTCACATAATAATTTTTAATTATCTTGGAATAATCAATATGTAAAACGATGTCGATGTGCAACTTCTTCATGATAAAACGTTTTAGATAATAGGATAGTGCAGAGCTTGCATAGACTTGTGCTCTATTTCCACCTCTTGAATTGACAGCATCAAAACCTTCCTCTAGTATGGTATCATATAATTGTCTTGCAACTCCTTCACTTTTAAATATATTATTGATTTTTCCATTATTCATTTGAAGTTTAAAGTTTTCCGTTAAACCTACAAAATGAAATCCTTTTAATCCTTCTTTTTGTGCAAGTTCATTCCACAATGTCTTAAAATGCTTAAAATTAGGAATCATCAGCGGCGCAAATATCACAAATAATAGTTTACCATCCACTTTTATATACCTTGGATCTTTAAATGCTTTCAAATATTTTTGGAAATGTAAAGTATAATCTTCATCTCCTGGATAAGTTTGTTCAGCAATTAAGGTTTCTTTATATTGGCTTTTGGAACTTGTCCATGTACGAGTAGACCATGTGTGATTTGCCCATCCTAGGCAGAATGGGAAGTCTGGCTTTCCTGAGTCTACTACTTCATTAAATGGTCTCTCTAGAAGTTCCTTTCCATTCCCAAACCAATAATGCCAATAACAGAATCCTTCTATACCTGCTTCTTTTGCCAATTGAGCTTGTTCTTCTCTTACTTCTGGCATTCTTAGGTCATAATAACCTAAGTCTGCTGGTACTCGTGGCTGATAGTGTCCTTTAAATAAAGGTACTGATTTTCCGACATTAGTCCATTCAGTGAATCCTTTACCCCAAAATTTGTCATTTTCTTTGATAGGATGATATTGAGGTAGGTAAAATGCGATAACTCTAGCCTTTTTGTTGTGCATGATTGAATCTGTAATTTAAAATAAATATAATAAATAATGAGAATAATATATCAATTGTACCACTGACCGATTTAAAGATATAACAAGTGAATCCTCCGATGCATAATGTTGCCCATATGCTGAACATATATAGGGGGAGTATGCGAATAGATGCTTTGTTCCTAACTTGTTTTCTAATATAAAGACTGATAAACATGAGAAATGGCATTACAAAATAACCAATATCGGAAAATATGTCTCCTATAAATGTATAAAATAGATTTCCTTGAACTCCAGTACGTATTTCCCAATAAGCTCTTCTTTCTAGAAGATCTGTGAAAGTATCCAATCCAAATATATTTTTAAAGAAACTGAAGCAATTATCACCTGCCGTATAAGCTTTAGTATACCACATTGTATCATTGAAGTTAAGTGTACCTTCACCTAAGTATAAAGAAAGCCAAGCCCAAAATGAAACATTTTGATAAGCTTCATTTGAAAAGTATCTCGAAATTGTTACAATGAAAAAGGAGAAGATTGCTAAAGAAATAAGAATAACTCCTCCCTTTTTTATATTTTTTCTGATGGAGGAAGGTAATATATTTCTAAACAAAAAATAGTAGAAAACACTATTTAAGCATGTAAATACAATACCAGCTCTAGATGATACGCCTATTGAATGTAAAATAGGGTTAATGCAGACAATAGCTAATCCAATACCTACATATTTATTGAATCGGAAATTTGCAAGATATGTAAATAAGATAAAAATAGAGCAATATGCAAATTTCAAGTTTATAGAATTACATATTTTGCCAATAGATGTATGCCATGTAATAAGTTTGCTATTATCAATTTCTCCTGACATTTTTTCATCATATATTTCTGCTATTTGAGTAGAATTATTCATCGAACTAATTAAGTGAATGACATTTTCCAAAAATGGTAATATTGATATAATTATTATACAATATATTACTCTTTTGAAAATCCACTTATTCCCAATTTCAACCTTTGTTAGTTTCCTTTCTTTAAAACTGAAGAAAGGAATTAAGCTGATTATAAGGCATGTAAACAGAAAAATATATGGTAGAATTGTTATTCTTGTATATTTAAAAGATTCAATGTAATAGAGAATAGACGCAAAAGATGAAATAGTCCATATTGAGTAAATATACTTGATAATATTATTCTCTTTATATCTTTTAAAGATAACAATGCAGGCTACCAAATTGAAAAGAGCATAACCTATTACTATTTCCATATTTTCTGTTGCTTGAGATTATTGATTGCTTTCAATAGACATTCCATTGCCATTTTTCTAGCTTTTTCTTTGTATGATATATCCTCGTTGTAGTTCAATTTTGTTTTAAATAGTTGTGTAAAAGAACCATAGTCAAAATTTCTGATATCATTTATACTTTTAAAATTAACCATAGAATTTTTTACATTTAATAAATCAAGAACTCCTTCTATTTTATGTTCATAATTCAGGGCTATAACGGGGGTTGAGCGATTTAAGCCGAAAATAACAGAATGATATCTAGCTCCAATTATTAATTGGGATTTTTCGATAATACACTGCTGAATATCAGAACTAAATTTATCTTCGACAACCAATATCCTAGTTTGGTATTTGGACTTATTTTTTAACTTACTGAAATATGCATAATCATTATTTTTACAGAAGTATAATTGTGGTAGCATTACAATTTGACAGTTTGAATTTTCGGCTATGATTTCTATTATTTTTAGATAACAGTTATCAATTTCTTCTTGTGAAGCAGATTTGAATTGTGGATGCCATGTCAATTCATTCGGTACAAAAACGATGTAGGGTTTTTTTAACTGTTGTGTTATCTCTGTAGGAATTTCAATATTAATTGCGTCAAGGAATGCTGAGTCAATAGATGGAGTATATTTTAGATGTAACGCATCTGCTGTTTTCATACTTTTAGCATCGCGCAGTGAAAGAAAATTTACATTTGACAGAATATCGATGCTTCTATTGACAAATAGCTTTTGTTCCTTAGTCACAGGATTGAATGGTCCTATCGAACGTGAATAGTAAATTGTATATTTATGATAAAACTGAGTAAGCATCATTAGATATAAATGGTTCCAATTATAGAAGCCACCCAAACACATACCTCCAGGTGCACTAATTATTATATCAGAACGCATGATATAATCAGCTATGATTTTGTTCGATGGAATTAGAAAAGATAAAGGTAAGAAGTTTGATTTGATAGCAAATTTCCTGAATTTGTACTCACCTTTTCGGGGCTTTAGAGCCACGTAAGTATTTTGAGGTGATTTAACACGAATTTGTTCAATAGTATCTTGATTGATTTTTTCTATTGCTATTGTAAGGTGAGCTTCAGGAAGTAATTGATTTAACGTTCTGACTAGGCTTCGATGTGCAGCTTCATCCCCTCGATTAAATACAGGTTGATTGATTACTAGAATATTCATAGTTTTATTTGTTTGATTTATTTTTTCCAACTATAAAAGGAATGTATTTATTAATTAGTTTTCCTATAAATAGCAGAATTATGCTTTGGATTAAACAGATGATGATTGATGAATAATACGGATTCTGTGAGATTAAGTTTAATGGCCGCGTTAATATTAATGTAATAGCTAGTGCTTTACCATTGAATGCAAAGACGGTTAATGAGTTTTTACCCAATTCGATAAAGTATTTTAATGGGAAATTTATAGATACACAAACAATAGTTATTATTCCTATAACTGCTAATATTATAAAATAAATGGGGCTTTCATAATAATTATAAGCTACATGAAATTCCATAGGTAAATATATTTGCATGCAAATTGCAGTTATAATGTAGCCAATCAATAAACATATTGATTTTTTCTTTCCACTTAAAAAACTGTGTATATTATTGTCTGTCTTATACAAGTCTTTAAAATAATTTCCAAAGGAATAGAATGAAAGGGCAAAACTGGCAGTGTCAATATACCATGGTAAGATAAAGGAATTTGTATTTCTGATTAGATACACAGTAGGAAGAAAGAGTATACCTATTAATAATTTGTATTGAGGTTTTTGGGATATTGATGTTAAAATGATGTAGAATATTTGAACGATAATCAGACACGAAACAAACCATAAATCATATCCTAATATAATATCATAAAGCTTATTAATGATATATGGCCAATTGTGGTTTAAAATTGCATTCCAGTTATCAATCCCAGTTATTATTATTATTATGTTTAAAAGGAAATACGGAATAATAAGTCCTTTTATAAGTTTCTTTAGATGTTGTTTTATGGAGATTTCAGTTGAGAATAAAAATCCTGAAATGAAAAAAAACAACATTAAGAAAAAAGGTGTATAGATAAAATTATATAATTGTGGGCTGATGGTACAATGGGCCATTAAGACAAAGAATGTACATATGCCCCTTGCATTATCAATCCAATTTATTCTTTTTCCCATATTTAATTATTATTGTTTATTGTTAATTGACGGTTTTGTATTTTTTAATCCTATTGACTATTGTAATAAAAACGCACTAATGCTTTTATTTTTTTATTAATGGTATTTAAATGTATTCTTATAATTCTAAAAATAATTTCTGAAGGTTGGGCATAAAAATCTATTATAGAAAAATTTTTATTAGTAATGAAACGTATTTGTTTCTGCGATATTTTTTCGTTTTGATATGGCTACTTTAAATTCATTTTCCATTATACCTGTTCCAATGATAATGATTGGAATTTCATTTTTAGGAATGTTAAATGCACTTAACCCTTGAAGTTGTGATTCGTGAAAGCCGCAAGATAATGGTATAGTACCTAATCCAAGGTATGTTAATGCATTGATGAGGTTCATAGCATATAATCCTCCATCAATATAAGCTTGATGAATCTCATGGGATAGAAATGCTTTTAAATTTGCTGTAACTAATATAGCACAATGAATCTCTTCTTCAAAACCACGGCTACCTCCTTGCCATTTTACAAGTCTTACGGCATCCTCTCCCATAAAAATGTGAGTTTTCCAACCTTGGCGATTACACGCAGAGGGTGTCTGTTGAGCTAGTGTTAGTGCTTCTTCGATTATCTCTTTAGGTATCTCTATACCCGAAAAAAAACGAATTGAATGTCTATTATAGAGTAAATCTTTAAAGTCTTTTGTACTTTTAGTTATGTAATCTTTTGAGACTATTTTTATACCAGAGGATTCTTGTTGTATATTTTTCTCATCAAGTTGACCTAATAATTGGTTTAGTTTTTCTTCAATATGAGATATATTAATACCAGTATTCTTTGTGTATGATATATAAGTGGAAATGGCAGATATTGGATAGTTGAAAAAGGAACTTTTTCCAAATCTATTTAAATACCCTGTTAAATCATCAATTAAATGTGAGACCTTTTCTTGTCCAAATCCCACTCTTGGATTTCGGAGAGACATTCCTTTTTCTATTATATGAGTACGGCGCAATAATGTGTATTGTGCTTTCTCTTTATCTTTCATTGTTGAGAGTGAGGCATTGTATTTAAGAGTCTTTTTTGCGAAAACAAAAACATCACGAATAATCTTAATTCTATTTCTAACTGATTCATTTAATAAATGTAATCCCATATCTTAATTTATTTATTTGTTATACTTTTTATGTTTAAGATGTAATTCCATCCTTTAAATATGGCTGTTATTTGGTCTTTAAATATAGATCTATATGAGGGTATAATACCGTTTGCAAGAACTCCTGAAGCAAATATGGTAATAAGTGATACCCATGCTGAGCCAATAATACCCAATAGGGGTATTAAGACTAGGTTTAGACTAATATTGAGTATACATCCAATAAGATTTCTAAAGACTGCCCATTTTTGCTTTTTTTCTAAGATTATTAATTGACCGCTTGTTTCAGAAAGTGCATTTCCTACAGTTTTCCATGCAATAATCGAAAGTACAGGTACCGCCAAAATATACGTGCTACCAAATGTTAGATAAATTAGCCAATATGAACAAATGCTTACAGAAGCAGAAATGATAATCGCTACCCAAACAATAATCCCAATAAATTGTTTTCGCATTGTTAGATAGGCTTGGTAATCAAGTTCATGCTTCTGGACAAGTAGAGGGGTAACCGTTTGTACTAATATCTGAGGAATGAATAGGATGAGCGTAAGAAATTTTTCTGCCGTGGCATAATAACCGACATGTGTATTGTCAATCATGTTGCCAATCATTACCTGATCGATTTTATTATAAACAATGATAGCTGCACTTGATAATAATAATGGAAAGCCTTCTTTAGCAAGATAGACGGCTTCTTTTTTGTCAAATGTCCATGTTCGGAGTTTACCTACTTTTTGGTGGTAGTTAAAGATATAACCAGAGGCTACAATGAAACCGTCAAATGCTACTGCTAATATAAACCAAGCTAGAGGGGCATGCATTAATAAAAGAATGACTTTAATTAGAGCGCCCAAGAAAGTTCTAAATATTTCTGTTTTAACTACGTATTCGTTTAATATAATTGAAGTAAAATAATTTCTAATTACTATAAAACACTTGGTGAATATATAAAGACCGTATGCCAAAATCATTGTTGTTGTAAAAGTATCGGCTTTATATATTACAAGAGAAATTGCTAGTAATATATATGCAAGAATTGTAAAAAGGATTCTTACAATAAAAGCTGACCCTAAGATTTTATTTCTATCATTTTTCTTTGAAGATAATTCTCTGATTTCTATATTTGATAATCCAAATTCAGAGATAACTTCAAAAATAGCCACATAGCTAATGACATAATTCATTAAACCATATTGTTCAGGCCCTAGATAGCGGGCAACCAGAATCCCCACGAATAATTGTGCAAGCATTCCTACGACTTTTCCTAAGGTAGCCCAATAAATATTTTTTGCAATTTTCTTTTTTGTCGGGGATAAATTTGTTCTTGATTTTATAAAATCTTTTATATCTATCATTTATTGTTTACTATGAAGTATTTATACTTTATTTGGCTATTTGGGCACTAATTATGAATTGGTGAATCTTGCAATTACCATATATGTGTATTACAAAATTCTAATGCATTTTTATCAGATTTTTATTGGCTGTTTTTATTTTTTCTTAGTATTTTCATATCCATATCCATATCCGTATCCGTATCCATATCCTTTACCGTATCCATACTTCTTACCGTATCCATAGCCGTAGCTATTTTTACGTTTGCTCATATCAATACCGTTGATAACGGTAGCTAGTTTGGGGAACTTATGTTCGTTTTTCAATACATTGATGTATTCATAGCCGGCTTTTGGAGTCACATCGGCGCGGCAGACATACACACACATATCGGCTACGCGGCCAATGATGGCGGTATCGGTTACCATTCCGATAGGGGCAGTATCCAGAATGACGTAATCGTAACGGGATTTCAGTTGGTTAATGGCGTTGTCCAATACATCGCGGGCTACCAGTTCGGTGGGGTTAGGAGGTACCGGCCCAGCAGGCAGGATGTCCAGATTCGGGCTGATGTCTGAACGCAGAATCATATCGAACAGGTTCACATTCTCGGGGTCACTCAGGTAGTTGGTAATACCTTCGGCGCGACGGCTCAGGTTGAATACCTTGTTCAAACCGGGTTTACGGATATCCATACTGACTACAATCACTTTTTTACCCAGGAAGGCCAGGCTGACTGCCGTATTACCTGCTACAAAGGATTTACCTTCGCCCGGCTGGGTAGAAGAGAAGAGGACAACCTTGTCGTCCTTGCCCAGCATAAAGAGGAGGTTGGTACGAAGTCCACGGAAGGTCTCTTCCATAATATCGTTCTTGTTTTCACGAATCACAATAGCCCCTTTTTCTGGAGTAGCGCATTTGGGCAGTTCTGCCAAAATACCGACATTGGTGATGCGTTCCACATCCTCGCGGTTTTCAATTTTGTATTTCAATAAATCACGCAGGTACACAAAACCTACTGGAATAGCTAACCCAATGACGAGGGCAGCCAAAGCTGCCATTTCCTTTTGGGGAGAAACAGGGTCTTTGTCAGGTAAGGCTTCTTCAATGATGCGCCCGTTGGTTGCCGTAGCAGCAAGGGTAATGGCATTTTCTTCACGCTTCTGTAACAGCATGATATAAAGCTGTGCCTTGATTTCCTGCTGGCGGGCAATGCTCAGGAATTCCTTTTCCTGCTGAGGGGCATTGCTGATGCGCCCCTCAAATTTCCGTGCCTGGCGTTCCAAATCAGCCTTGGTAATCTGAAGCCCTTTCAATACGCTGGTCACGGTGGTCTGCACATTATGGCGGGTAGCTTCAATACCTGTATTCATATTGACCACGGCGGGGTTGGTCTCGGAAGAAGTCAACAATAGGCGCTTGCGTTCAATAAGCATGGAGTTATACTTGTCAATTAGCAAACTTAAGTCTTGATCTTGCAAACCTACGTTAGCCGGAATCACTTCGTGTGCATTTACCGGATTATTAATATAGTCGCGCAAGAACTCTACCAAACGGATTTGAGTCTGGTTCTCAATGCGAAGTTGCTCGTATTTAGAGTTCTCTTGTAAAGCTAGTTGGGCATCGCTGGTCAAATCGGTCAGGCCAGACTTTTGTTTAAAGTCTGCCAATTGGGTTTCGGTGGTGCCTAATTCCTGGTTGATAATCTGAATACGGTCTTCAATAAATTCTGCCGATTTCATGGCTACTTCATTCTTCTCATCGTTGGCATCCTGATTATAAAAGTTTACCAGACAGTTGATAAAATCGATAGCCCGTTGGCGATTGGTGTTTTTTAACGCCATTTGTGCAATGGTGGTGGTTTTTGAAGTTGATTCTACGCTCAGGTTTTCTCCGTATACTTTAGCTGCGGCAGTGGGGGAACTGATGTAAGAAACTAACTGGAGATCGCCATTGTTTTCTTTGCGCCATTCGGTCAGTAAAGAGTCTTTAACTGTTACGCTGATTACACCTACAGGGGTAGGAAAGACTGCCGGAAGCTTGTCAAAAGACTTTTCAATTTCAAAATCTTCTTCATTTAATACGTATTCTGCTTTGGCTTTCAAGTGGTTGTCGGGAGTATAGGTAAGATGCAACTTAATGCCGCTCTCCAGCTTGTCTGCTTCTTCTGGGGACATATAAACTTCCAATGGCGAAGTTTTGTAGAGTGGAGTATTATAGCCGAAGAAACGTTTTTCACCAGTAGAAATGTACAATCCTAAATTGGTAATGACTTTTTTAATCAATGTACGTGATTTGAGTATTTCCACTTCATTGTCGAAGTTGTTACTCATGGAGAAGCCGCCCATGCTTTGCAGGGCTTCCAATGCGCCGCTGGCAGCACCCATGGAACGGTTACGCGAATCTTCTTCTTTAATCAGCACACTGGCAGTTACATTATACACTGGTGCCTGATAGCGCAGGTACACAAAGGCCAGCACCACACACACCAGTACGCTGGCCACGAACCAGGGCCAGTACACCAGATACTTGAAAATGATTTCGTAAAGATTGAACGAGTTTTCTTCCGGATTTTCCGGCATCATATTGTTGGTTGTTTGTTCAGTCATAATAGCTATATGCGAAAAGTTAGTGAATGGATTAGCGAAGGATATTGACAATCAAGCTGGCAATGGATACCAGGATGGAAGTGGCCGAAATAACGGTGGTAGTGGTGTTACCGATGTCAGAGTTCTTGGCCTTGGTCTTGTTCGGAGTGACATAGAGGATGTCGTTCTGACGCAAGTAGAAGTAGGGCGACAGCACCAGGTCGCTCTTGGTCAGGTCGAGTTCCTTGATTTCGCGCTTGCCGTCGGCGTCTTCACGAATCAGCTTCACGTTGGTACGCACGCCATACACGGTCATATCGCCCGCCATGGCCAGGGCTTCCAGCACGTTCACTTTTTCGTTGCTCACGGTGAAGGTACCCGGGCGGGCCACTTCGCCCAGCACGGAAATTTTATAGTTGGCCATGCGCACGGTCACGATGGGCGCTTCTTTCAGATAGGGAGTCAGTCTTTCGCGAATCAGGTCTTCTGCCTGGTTCTTGGTGAGTCCGCCCACCTGCAGGCGGCCCAGCACAGGGAAGTCGATTTCACCCTTGTTGTTCACCAGATATTGCTGGAGACTAGGCTGGGTAGTGGTGTTGATGTTGGTGAGTGCGGCATTCAGCGGAGTCTGCACCGTCAGGTTGAAGGGAGCGGATGCCTGCGGGTCGGTGGTGTTGATGGTGATGCTCAGCAGGTCTTTCGGCATGATCTTGGCATCGTAGAGCGGAATCTCTTTTCCGTAGTTGTTTACCACTTCAGGGTCTTGCAGATAAGGTACTTTCTTGTAAGAAGTACATCCGGCTGTCAGCGTCAGTGCGACCGCCAGGCAGGCAATTTTGTGTAATCTCATATCTCTTTACGTCTTTGAATTTCCAGTTTCGCTTGTCCGGCAGGGCACAATCCATGCGTTCAGGGCGTGCTTCGCCGTTACCGCTCCCATGCACAAGGCCGGGAAGGTAAGCTCTTGTTTTTTTGTAATAGCGTTGCAAAAGTAATATTTATTTTGTTGGAAAGCAACGTTTTTTGGCGGTTTTATGCCTTTTAGGATAGGATATGTATGTTTGGACAAAAAAATTAAGCGCGTTTGTGTCAAAATGCTTCGGCGTTTGAAGGAAAACGAACTTGCGTTGAGGTGTACTGAAAATAGTTGTCAGTTTGAAGATTAATTCC
>UMHI01024485.1_pt1 | contig 12171 bp, 9 predicted proteins | sample 1965481 | NCBI WGS metagenome assembly UMHI01 (sample SAMEA4836093, study PRJEB28245) | human gut metagenome | biome: gut microbiome; material: fecal sample | place: Denmark | collected 2008 | reverse complement strand
TTTTCTTATTAAATTTATATTTAAATCATTCAATGATGTATTATAATTAATTCTATCATCGTAAGGTATTATCCCACTCAATGAAAATAATTCTTTCTCTGCCTGTGTAGTAGCTTTTATAGATGAAGAACCTTTTCTAATAAAATAAGATTTATTTTTTGATTCTTTAACATAAACATCATCTAAACATTTATATGGTCTATCTAGTCCAGAGTAGCACCAAACAACTATGCATTTTTTCTCATCGATTGTTTGTACATCTATAAGAGGAACGTATTTAGGCTCAATACATTTATGACAATACTCTAATATTTCCTTTTGTATTAAATCAATTTTATTCAATTCTAAACCTTTAATTGGGCGAATAGGAATACCATCTTTTTCTTCAATTCCTATTATTATATATCCACCTGAAAAGTTATCAATATCATTTGCAAAAGCACAAATAGTATGTAAAATTGATTGTGGATTCCAATCACTTTTATATTCAACTCTTGCTTGTTCAACAATTGAATTATCTAATATATTCTTTAAACTAGTCGGTAAAGCCATTGTTATATATCCTCCTCATAATATAATTATAACACATATCTGATTTTTTAACAAGAAAAAAGGCTAAAAACAGGCCGAAAAATGGGCTGAAAAATGGGCCGTGGCCTCTTTTACTTATACATATTATATTCATATATTATATATTATATACATATTTTTAATAAAAATCATAGTTTATAAACTTACACCTTTACAAACCAACAACATTAGTTATCCACATATCTGGGTAACTTTTTTCTTTTGTTATAATAGTTCTATTCATTATACAAGGAGGATAAAATAATGAAGTATGGTTATGTAAGAGTATCAACAACAACACAAAATATAGGAAGACAAATGGAAGAAATGTATAAACTAGGATTAACCGATGATGTTATATTTATTGACAAGCAATCAGGTAAAGACTTCAATCGAGATAGTTACCAAAAACTAAAACAAGTCATAAAAAAAGACGACCTACTTATCATCAAATCGATTGACATATTAGGTCGTAATTATGATATGATTATTAATGAATGGTCTGAAATCACAAAGGTATTAGAAGCTGATATCTATGTTATAGACTTTCCACTTCTTGATACTAGGGTTGATAATAAAAACCTAGTTGGTAAGTTTATATCTGATATAGTATTACAAGTACTTAGTTTTGTTGCACAAAATGAAAGGGAAAATATATGTCAAAGACAAGCTGAAGGAATAAGAATTACTAAAGCTAATGGTGTACATATGGGTAGACCTAAATATAAGCTGCCTGCTAATTTTGAAGAAATCGTATGTAGGTTTCATAACAAAGAAATCACTCATGTTGAAGCCGCAAAACTACTTAATATGACTCGTGGTACATTTCTTAAATATTCTAAACTATATAAGTAACATCTATTTATTTAGTTGTTAATTTTTTTATATGAAAAAGCCGTAAGAATTACTCCTACGACTTGTGCTACTATTTTGATTTTTGTAATAATACTTACTACTTAAAATACGTTTTAATTATTTTTTCTTCATCAAATAATATTTGTCCAGAAATTTTACTAACATGAATTGTACTTTTTACTATGTTATATTCGTCTTTCATATCCCAGTCTCCACCAACAACATAATAAGAATAAATGTCTATAATATATTCTTCATCTTCTCCAAATGTTTCTACTTTTAAAATATCATTTAAGAAATATTGATTATAAAACAAATAAAGACATATCGTTTTGATTTGTTCAAAATTATTTGTTACAACATTAAAAGATTCTTCATCATTGTATACTACATTTCTAACAGTTATTAAAGCAACATCTTTTTTAAAAGAAATTACGTTTTCTTCATCATTAGGAGTCGCCATCATTTCAATAAAGAAACTTGGCTCAGCAGATAATATTTCTTCTCTTTTTTCTAGCTCCTTTATACCTAATAATACATTTTCTTTGGATTTTTGATTTAACTCTAAGCACAAAATTCTATTAAATTTTTCATAGTTTATTAATGTTTGATCATTATAATTATTGTTTGAATTTTTTAATAATTCATTATAATTTGATGTTAAATCTATAACCGATTGACAATCAATCTCAGGAAAATCACTGATTGTATAATCCTTATATTTATTTGTTTCCTCTTTTGATAAGACAATAATTATTTTATCATCAGAAAAATTGTCTTCAATAGTCCCATTATAATACGTTTTTTCTTCTACAATAGTATCAGAATTTTCATAAGTTTTAGCATAAAGGTTAGTAATATTTAATGAAAATATGAAGGAAGAAAAAATGATTATAAACATTAATATTTTGTTTAACATTTTATTAAAAACTTTTCTTTTCATAAATTACTCCTTTACTATTCAATTAATGAAATAATTGCCATTCGTTCACATTTTTCAACAAAATATAATTGATTAAAATGTTCCATTGCTTCTTCTATTTCATTTTCTCCCGCTTTCTTTAAATATATAAATATATAACCTCGATTTTTACTATCATACCATTCAGAATATGAAAATTTATCAATATTTTGAAAATTAAAATTATTTATCTTAAACTCTTTATTTAAAAATTCATTTTTATAAGACGATTTAACCTCTATAATTATTGCATCATCTCTATATTGTTTATTATTTTTACACCCCGCCAAACACATTATAAACATTGAAGTCATAAAAACTACAAATAATTTTTTCATTATATATCACTCCTTTCAATAATATCATTATTACGAACACTTTCAAAGATAATTACCATATTTATTAAATAAATTTTAATCATGTGTAATACCTCCTATTATACTAATATTATATGTTGTTAATACAAAAAACTCACTTATTTCTAAGAGAGCCCAATAATATCTTTGGATATTTAATTCTAAATACATTAAAGTAATTATTACAACTATCTTAAAGTATGAGTTTATTTGTCCCACACCTCTATTATACCAAATAATGGTATGAAAGTAAATATATTCAACTAGATTTTTACATTGCTTATAGCCTATTTGATTTTTGCAACTTTTGCTGCGTGACTTTCTATATTAAGTTTATTAATATCATCAATCATTTGTACCCTTTAGTACTTTTGTTTATATATATAATTACAAAAACTTAGTTTATAGGAGCAAAAGCTACAAAAGGTATAACACATACTTATTTTGATGAATCGGCAACTATAAATTCTGAAGCACTCAAATTTGGTCCATGTCGTCTTAAACATAGAGGGCTTCAGCAATTTTATCACTTCAAGAATTAAAGTCTGCTACAATCCTTAAAACGGGTACTGAAATCTGCTCTGATCTATTATTGCTAATAATCCAGTAGATATAAAAAAAGGCATACGTTAACACACATGGTGCACTTCGTATATCTCATGATATTTTAACTAATACATTCGATTCCCCAAAAATACTATTAACACATAGATTCGATTCTCGGTAGAATAGATTTACACTAAAAGAACACAAAATGATGTAATACAGCCTAATTTTGGTATAAAAATGGTTAAAATATCCCCTAAATATGAAAAAATGCCTCCTAAATAGGAAACATTTCAACAACTCATAATGGCAAGGATGATAAATTTTGATACATTTGCACACCCTTACTCTAAAATCTGCACACCTATTAATTGAAATTTATATTCCTAAAATATAAAAGCCATTATATTCTATTGCTTTTTTTAACCAGTCTAAAAGAACATCAAAGCCCAAAGGCTTTTGTTTTTGAGTTTTCTCAATAATTTCGGCTAATTGTTGAGGAGAATAATAATTTATTCCAAACAAATCAATTTCCCCCATTTTCATATTATTGTATCTACCATCAACAAAAATGTCCTTATAATTGGTATAGAATACATCAATATCATCTACATAAACATATAAAGAATCGTTTTGCCAATTATCTATAACCCGCAAAGAAACTAATTTTTTATTATGTGTATTCGGTTTCAATTTACAATACTGAATTTCAATGAAAGCCGAACCACCAAATTCCCTCCGTTCCTCTTTGTTTGTAAAAGAGTAAAAAATGTTTATTTTACGCCATATTGCATAAATCACACAGTAAGCGTGTTGTTTATCGGGATATTGTTGAGGTAATAGTGCTTGCAAACGTTCAGCTTCTTTACGACTATCCAAAAGCCCATATTTATTTAAATTCTGAAAGGTGAATACTTCATCAAAGTCATGCAGACAATTTGTCAGCGCACTAATTCCGCCTTCTTCCGCAAGATCAAAACCGCAAAATTCATAACCGGCAAGCATAGGAAGTACGGCATCTTTTTCTACCAACATGACGGCAAGTATTTGCTCGTTTCTCGTCAAATTAGTTTTACTGAGATATTCTTTTCGCTCGACAAAAGGAAAGAGTGCACAATTCACAGAAACGATTTCCTCTTTTTGCCAGCCCATTTCTTCCAAATACTTTGGAAAATCTATCGTCATAAATCGTTTACAAATATAAAATTCCATGTTATTCATACAGCCGCCTTCTCACTAAATTACTGTTTATCTTTCTGATCTAATCGCAGCTTTACAACCATTATATCACGAAACTTGCAAAACCGCGAAAACAAAAAGGTATTGACAACGCTTTTTTGTGTATCAATACCTATGTTTACTTATGTGTAAGGCATACGAAAAGACTATTTTATTGAAGCACAATGAATTTATTAATTGTATTAGTTTAAAGTAAATTTCCCTAGTATCTCTCATTTATTATTTTATACAGACAATTATAATTTACTCTTGGTACATACGGATATTTGTTAAGCCTTTTGTAAAGAAGTACACTTCCCACAATTTTGTCTAATGATGAAAAACCAAGTGTAGTATTAATTCTATCTAAAAATAAAGCATTACAATATCTTGTTTCTTCCCTTGTTAATTGTTTGATTTCATAAATATATTTATCATCTGGATGATATTTTGGTTTAATATCTACTTGATGATACACATAATAAACATCGTTTGGTGAAAAAAGTTCTTCATTTACAAGTTCAGTTAGAGTTTCTAATTTTGGCATCAAATATATGTCTTTATATATTCTTCTAAATTTATAAAATGGTGAAATTAAAACAATCATTCTCCTAGCTGAAATGGGAAACATTTGAAAATTTTCATGAAATGATGTTAAAAAATCAATTTGCTTAATAATAACAGCCTTCATCATTTTATCCTTTTCATTTTGTAGTAATTCTAATAGAAAATTTGTCTTTTTAATATTATGTGTAGTTATTCCATTCCAACCTATTTCATTTTCTGAAGTCATTCCAATATCCGTTATTACAAATTCATCTCGATTATATTCAGAATCCCAAAATGCGAGATATCCCGCATTTATTACCGTTGCCCATCTAAAAGCAGGATATGTTTTCTTAGGATGTTGAAGTATTTCTTCTGGAGAACCATTTGTGTCTAAAATAACATTTATTGTTCTCAACCAATATTCATATGATGTTTCATTTGGAATATCTTCTTCAATGAAAGGACGTATTCTCTCTTCATCTTCTTTACTTATAATAGAGCCTTGTTTTTTTAATAAAATAATTAACTCATCATAAAATTTTTTCTCTTTTTGCATCAATGATTTACTATCAACGCTACGGATAATTGAAATCAAGAGAAATTTTTTTACTAATAAGAGTTCTTCTCTAGAAAATTCAATTTTATCTTTACATTTCAAAATCTTTTCATTCAAAAATTTTGCAAATTGTGATTCAAGATGCAAATTTAATTTATCTTCTGTTTCATCATCATAAAATCCTTTTTCACAGTATGCTTTTTCTGGTTTTACGTTTTCTCTGAATTCTCCTGTCTTTATGTTATATAAGCAAAGTTTATTAGCAAATTTTTTCAATATAAATTTTGGAACATAGTGTGAGTTTTTCATTATTTTCCCCCTCTTTTTTAATGCCAGTTAAATCGTGTATATAATTATTAAAAATGATAATTAAACTTTATCCAGTATATCAAAATTATTTACAATCTATTCTCTATATTTTGTAAATTATCTACAAAATATTTTAATTGCTTAATTTGAATTTTATCATAACCTACAGATTTGCTTAAATCATTAACTTTTCCTTTTAAATCTTTTATGTAATCTTTATCGTCTTGAAAAAATTCATTAATATTTGAAAATGAATAAACACTTAAATATATTTCTCTGATATCATTGATTTGCTTTGAAGTACATATTTTTAACAACTCAATTAATTTATCATTATTAATATTTTTGGCAAAACATCTTTTTTCCACAAAGGTATCCTTTTGTTTATATATTTTTTCGCAAAATATATCTAAATTTTTAACTGAATAATCAAATGAAATAAATACATTATTGCCATCACTTATCTTAGAAATCATTTGACTTTTAAATTCCTTATACTCTTCATAAGAATTTTTAGACTCCCATATAATTCCAAAACAAAATCCCAAAGAATCTGGACTTTCTAAATCACTTTTTTCCAGATTATTAATTATTGCTTTTTTAAATTGTTCGGTTAAATCATTACAATCTAAAGTATCCTTAATTGCTATAAAATAACTCGCCAATTTACCATATTCACTAAATGGAATCATATTTGGTGTTTTTAGTTTGTCAATTATATAGTTTTGAGCCTCTAAAACTTTTTTCTCTGTCTCTACATAGTAAGAATAAATTACATTTAAATATTTTGCAATTTCAGTTTGATTTTTTTCAAATTCTTCATGCTTACAATATTCTGTATTAGCTTTTTTTAGAACATTTAAATCAAAATATTGGTTGCATATATAATCATACGAAAACTTATATAGTGGATATTTACATATCCCCAATTCAGAAGACGTACTTTCTTCTCCTATCCATCGTATGCTATCATTATTTTTCTTTTTTAATGAAAATGCAATGTTGCTTAATAATATAGATTTGATAAAGTTTTGATTTGGAGCAAAATCAATTTTATTCAATATATCGACAGTTTTTTGACATGCAAAAATCACTGAGCGAAGATTTCTATTCATAATCTCTCTTGAGGACATAATTTCTTTCTCTATCTCAATACTGATTGTACTATTACCTAATGACTTATCTTTATTATTTAATAATTGTTGGAAATAGGAATTATTAAATGATGTTAAAATATTGTCAATTGCTTTAACATTTGATGAATAAAACTGAATAGTATCACTAATCGTTTTTTCCTTTATTTTTAAATATAATGAGTTTTCGGTTAATTTTTTCTGTCCTTCCGCATTCTCATTTGAAGGTACTTCATTATATTTCAATATTTCTGATTCATTAGCAACTAGTAAAACTTTTACACCATCTTGCTCAACAAGATTATTTACATATCCTAAAATTTCGATTATGTTGATGCTTGCCCTTTCTAAATCCTCTAAAATGATTAATTTATTTGACAAATCAATAGACTTATAAAGTTGTTTTAAATCATTTTTACTCACATTTAGATCAATTCCAAAAAAATTAGTAACACCCTTTAATATAGCCTTCCCAATAATTTTTCCAGAAGCTATACCACTATTTTTTTTATTTAAAATACTGGCTTTGGTTTCAAAGAAAATAATTTTACTTATTTCATCTACATCCTTTAATCCATATAATGAAACAACTATACATTTAATTTTTTTTCCTTCTTTTGATTCTAAAAAAGGAATTAATTCTTTTTGAATATAATAACTTTTACCAGTTCCCCATGGTGCTGATAACATAATAGCACTATTGGTTTTATTATTTTCAATATAATTCCCTATAAATTCATTTAGTTCACTATTAGTCATATTTTCCTCCCCTTTTGCTAGTAACTTTTACTTTATGTGTAAAATTTTATTCGTTATCATTTTCATTAATTCATATCTTTTTTCTGGAAATAGTCATACTATAAAATCTATTGCAATTTCATGATGGGCATAAGTTCCTCCACCTTTTCCTTGCTTTGATATCAACCCTTTTGCATTTGTATTTGTAATCCATATTTTTGAAGTAAGTGTAAATGATGATTCTTTTGTTTTGTCAATTAACTTCCTTGCTTCTTCAAAATTAAAATCTAGATTGTGTTCTTTCTCCCAAAGACATAGTAATTCTAATGTGTTTTTATCACGTAGCCAAGATTGAATAACATAGCTTGGATTAAAACTATCTTTTCTTTTAGCGGTTTCTGTTAAAGAATATTTTTGTCTATCTTTAAATTTTAAATGTTCTAGATCTAATTGAAGTTTTGCATAATGCTCATTTGTTTTTAAAAGATTATAAATTTGTTCCTTGGCATTTTTCAACGTTTCATCTACATCTTCGGACATTAAACATGAATTTTGATGAAGTTCTTTTAATGTTTGTTCTAAATTGTCTAAATATTCTTCAATTGCATCGTTATAAATCTCTAATTTCATAAAATTACCCTCAATATAGATATTATACCATATTTTGATAATAAAAAAAAGTAAACTACTATAACTTACGTATTTTTACGTTTTGTCTTATTTACATTATTAAAAGTCACATATTCTTATGTTTAATTTTTTAATAGAATTTTTTGAAGTTAATTATGGCATAAAATTGACAAAAAACATAGATTTTTGCCAATTTTGTATAAAAAAATTAAAAAGTCGTACTTCTCCTTCGACAAAATACAACTTTATTTTCAATGTGTAAGGTATACGAAAAGGTTATCTTGATTATTATAGTAATCACAAGATTTTTTAATAGCTCAAATATTCAATTCAATAAAATAATCTAAAAGTCCATCAATAAATTCATAAATATTTTTATATTCTTCTTCAGCATTCTCTTTATTTGGAATAGCAATTGATGAAAAAATACAACCAGTTTTTTGATATTCTGTGACTTCTAAAACATAGTTTGTTTTTTTATTCAGTTCAATTAAAATAGTTTTAACATATGGTAATCCTTTTTCTTTCTTAGTAAACCAAATGCCAAAATTCACTTTATTATCATCAATATTTCCAAAGCTAATGAAACCATGAAAATGCCTTCTTATATTAAAATCAAAATCTCCTCTTTTATGATTTTCTCTCACTCTATATTTTTTGTTTTCTAATAATATACTATTAATTATTTTCCAGCAATCTTGAATTACATAGGTTTCATTTTGATTTTGTTTATAATTAAATCTTACTACTCTCATGATTTTTCCTCCCAAGTATTAGACAATTGATTCTATATGTTAATTATAACTTATTTTATCTACAAGAAAAATAAGTTTAATTTATATAAAGATTATTCTTCAAAATAAAGGTTAAAATTTAATAATTAATATGGTCTAAAATTGTGTTACATCTATGCAACAGTATTCATCTTTTGTTGCATATTTATGAAATTTTGTGGCAGGATAAGGAAAATGCAACATACCACATTTTCGTTTTTTTAACAAGTGGGAACCCCATTTTTATTTGCAATTAAATCTATATTAAAATATTTACCTATGAATTTTTTTACTTTTTTAACGGAATATCAACAATTAATACAAACGTAATTGTTTTAAATATTTTCATCTAGAAAATCAACTCCACATTGTTAGACAAATATACAGTATCTATCATATTCAATTTTCAACTTATCGTTTTTTAGTCATATTTCACTCTTTTCTTTTTCTTAAATTACTTCAAAAATTATTTTAAAACAGTATCATATATAATATCATATATGATATCTGGTCCACTAAATATATCATCTGGAATGATTACATTACCTTCATTGTCAAATTTAGCTTCACCACTAGTCGGTAATTCGACTTGAATAAACCATTCTTTCGATGAAAACTTTCGTATTTCTATTAATTCTTTCAACATAATTGATAAATCTTCTGGCAATCCATTAAATAACATCTTATCTAATTCGTGAACTAACTGATTTCTAATGCTTCTTATTCTAAGAAGCATATCATAATGTTCTTTTTCTATAATACCTCTAGTATAAAGCCAATTAAAAAGTGATGCTTCATGATCCCAACCTTTACCATTTTTCTTCTTTATCGTTCTGTAAACCTCTCTTTTATACCTTTCTTCTTCAAATTTATCTTCTATGAAATCATTATCTTCAAGAGCCTTAGAATTATTAGGATTAGGTTTTTTAAATTCATATATGACTTGCTGATTTTCTTCAAATGAAACAGAATTTGCATAAAATGCTAAAATGTTCTCTTTCCAATTCTTCTTAAAATTTTCATATAAACTAATAAAAAAAGTAATTTCTATAAACTGTTTCTTTAATGTTTCTTTATCTTTTATTTTTTCAAAAAAATAATTATCAGAATTGTAACTCATAGTTATCACTCTTTTCCATAACACTTTAAAAAGTTAAATTCTTCATAATTAACCAGATATCTTTCAAGAAAATTTTCATAACTCATAATATCTGATATTTTTATTCTCATAAAGAAATATATACTAACAAATTTCTAAATAATATTTACTGATTCACCACGTGATAATTCCATATACAAATATGGATTTTTATGTGATTTTATTATACCATACAACATATTTAATTCAAAACAATTAAATAAAAATATCTTTAATTAACATTTTTTAATGTTAGTTCAAAACTTGTTTTTCAAAAAATAGTACAAAACAAGCTATAAAATAAAAATCATTTTATCGTTTTTATTAGACAAATCTGTACGAAAACATATAAAAAAGTCCTAAAAACGCAATGTTTTAGAACTTTTTAAGGTCCTTTTGTCTAACGAGTCTTTTCGTATAAAAATCAAATCCCCATTGTAAGGATTAGCACTAAAACAAAACTAATTTTTTTAATACATTGTTTAAAGATAATACTTCCTTTTTTCATAAATTCTCCTTTATTTTATTTTTTTGTTTCTTTTTTTTCTACCATTCTTTTTTAAATTATTTTCATTTTCGTCATTTCCTCCTTTCTTTTTTATTCCTTGAAATAATAAAAAAAAGTATCGAACTGATACTCTGTCAAAATCCCCCCCTGTAATTATTCAAGTTTGATTTATAAAATGAATAAATCATTGCCCCGTCAATTAAATTTTATTCATTTCGATTTTATTATATTATATCCAAAAAAATTAGACTATTAATTTGCTTTTTTTATTCTTTTAAAAGTTCGAACCTCGTTTAACTTAAAAAAATGCAAAAATATAGCCTCAATTATGAATCCTATTTTACACCATTTTGAACAACTTTAATAATTAAAAAAGCCCTAAAATACTTACGTTTTTTAGGACTTTAAAGGCAAAATAGCCTTTTCGTATGCTTTAGATGGAGCAGGTGATGGGAATCGAACCCACGTAGTCAGCTTGGAAGGCTGAAGTTCTGCCGTTGAACTACACCTGCATTTAAATGGTCGGGACTGCAGGATTCGAACCTGTGACCCTCTGGTCCCAAACCAGATGCTCTACCAAGCTGAGCTAAGTCCCGCAATTTTTATATTAAATATTATATCATCTTTACTAGAGATTGTCAAGTAAATGGCGCGCCTGGCAGGATTCGAACCCACAACCCCTTGATCCGTAGTCAAGTATTCTATCCAATTGAACTACAGGCGCATTCGTTAATCAATGGCGGTTCCAACGGGACTTGAACCCGCGATCTCCAGTGTGACAGACTGGCATGTTAACCACTACACCATGGAACCATTGGTGCGGGCGACAGGAATCGAACCTGCACTCGTGAGAACTAGAGCCTAAATCTAGCGCGTCTGCCAGTTCCGCCACGCCCGCATATCAATAACAATGCTTTAATATTATAGCATAATTTAAACTTTGTTGCAAGTAATTTGAAATATAAAAATGAATAAGGGAATTTCCCCCTTATTCATTACTACAACTTGTTGTGTCACATACACATAATTCACAATGACACTCATCTGCCAATTTTTGGCCTGCTTTAACACAAGCATCTTTTGTTTTATAATGCTTTTCTAAAACAACACCAAATTCATTTTCAATTTCCCAATTGTTTTTTTCTTTACATGGTCTACAAGTTATTTTTTTGTCCATTACTATCACCTCATCTTTCACAATCTTATTATGTGTTAATGTTGTTATTTTAATAGTGGTATTTTTCACTAATTTTTTTAATGATTTATAACATATTAATATTATTATAAACTTATTTTGAATAATTATACAATTTCCATTTTTTATCTTAAAA
>UMHI01033686.1_pt1 | contig 12186 bp, 10 predicted proteins | sample 1965481 | NCBI WGS metagenome assembly UMHI01 (sample SAMEA4836093, study PRJEB28245) | human gut metagenome | biome: gut microbiome; material: fecal sample | place: Denmark | collected 2008 | reverse complement strand
CCAAAAGTTTTGTGTCTAACTTTTGGGGTGCAGTTCATTTTGAGAGGGTGGCTTTTTTCGTATCTTTGCTTTCATTATTATAATATGGTAAACGATGATACGATGAACTATGACCTTATTACGATATTAGGGCCTACGGCGTCGGGAAAGACTGCATTAGCTGTGGCTTTGGCCTGCGAACTGAAGACGGAGATAATCAGTGGTGACAGTCGGCAGGTGTACAGGCGTATGGATTTGGGAACCGGAAAAGACTTGAAAGACTATGTCATCAATGGTTGTTCTGTTCCTTATCATTTGATTGATATAGTAGAACCGGGTACGAAATATAATTTGTTTGAGTATCAGCGGGACTTCTTGAAAGTTTATGAAGCGTTGAAAGCACGTCGTATGCTTCCTATATTATGTGGAGGTACAGGCTTATATATCGAGTCCGTGTTGAAAGGATATAACCTGATGCCCGTACCGGAAAATCCGGATTTGCGTGCAAACTTGGCTCGAAAGAGCCCCCCCGAACTGACAAAGATACTGGGTTCATATAAGGTGCTTCATAATACGACGGATGTCGATACCGTGAAACGTGCGATACGCGCGATAGAAATAGAGGAGTATTATCGTTTGCATCCTACGGAGGCGAGGGCTTTTCCCGAAATCCGTTCCTTGGTCATAGGGGTGGACATAGAGCGGGATTTGAGACGTAAAAAAATAACAGAACGTCTAAGGCAACGTTTGGATGAGGGGATGGTTGATGAGATAAAAAGGCTGTTAGACGAGGGGATACCGGCGGAAGACCTGATATATTATGGCTTGGAGTATAAGTATCTGACACGATACGTACTCGGAGAGCTGGCGTATGAGGAGATGTTCCGTGGTTTGGAAACCGCTATCCATCAGTTTGCCAAGCGACAGATGACTTGGTTCCGCGGAATGGAGCGCCGTGGCATTAAGATAAACTGGTTGGACGCAGGTTGGCCTATGGAAAAGAAAATCGGTCAGATTCAAGATTGGCTGTGTCCGTGAAGATTTAGAAGAATATTCAAGTAGAGAATAAATAGTTTTGCGTATATTTGTGCGTTTTTAGTGAATAAGATTATGGAACCATCAAGATGGGGGATTATATACTGTCCGAAAGACGGTGTCCGTCACATACATAAAGAGTGGGAGGCTATACGCTCATATTTGACGGAGAAAGGCGTACTTTATGATTTCGTGCAGAGCGAAGGACCGAAATCCGTAGAACGCCTGGCGGGTATGCTTGCTTCAAATGGCTATACAACGATTGTCATTGTGGGAGGCGACGCTGCATTAAACCGTGCGTTAAACGGAGTACTATCGCAAGGAGAGGAGGTTCGTCGAAACGTTGCTTTCGGGGTTATTCCTAACGGTTGGGGAAATGATTTTGCACATTTCTGGGGATTTGAGGAAGATAATTACAAGCAAACGATAGATTGGCTGATAAAGCGAAGGGTCCGTAAAGTGGACGTTGGGTATTGTGTGCCGGAGCGGATAGGGGATGCCCATCCCCGTTTCTTTTTAAATTGTGTGAATGTCGGTTTGGTGGCGAACATTATGAATATCAAGCACAAGACGCGCCGTTTTTGGGGTATGCTGACCCTTTCTCATTTATCGTCTATGTTTTTGTTGCTGTTTCAGCGTATGGAACACAAGATGCATTTCAAAGTGAATTTGGATGACATCGAGAAATGTGTAATGACGGTATGTATCAGTAGTGCCAGAGGGTATGGCCAGACTCCGAGCGGAGTTCCGTACAATGGATTATTGGATGTTTCAGTCGTGTCGCATCCGGAAATCAGCCAGATGGTGGAAGCTTTATGGATGCTTTTCCGAGGTCGCTTCTTGAATCATAAAGCCGTAAAGTCGTATAGGACTAAAGAAGTGGACTTTTTTGATAACGGAAAGGCTATGATCAGCTTGGACGGAGCGGTATGGGAGAACGGTTCTACGCCCATGAAGATAGGTATACATCAAGAATGGGTGAATTTCATCATACCGGGTTGAACGGGCTCGGAAACAATAATCATGAGACCTATCCTATTTTAGATATCTTTTCCAATCTGTCTTCCGATATGATTTTGATTTTCCGGCCGTCTATCGCGATGATTTTCTCAGAGGCGAAATTAGTCAATGTACGAATCGCGTTGGAAGTTGTCATGTTGGAGAGGCTGGCCAAGTCTTCACGGGACAGATAGATGCTGAGTGTGCAGCCATCTTCTTCCAACCCGTAACTCTCCTTCAAAAACAGAATTGATTCGGCCAACCGTCCCCGTATGTGTTTTTGAGTCAAGTTGACTGTACGTTCGTCGGCTATACCCAAATCTACAGATAATTGTTTGATGAAAAACCATGCCAAGTCATTATTGCTACTTACCAACTTCGTGATGGTAGACATGGGAATCATGGCTATCGTTGAGGCTTCGAATGCGGCAGCGGCAGTCAGAAACTCCTGATGGGCAAAGTACGCACGATAGGCAAAGTATTCTACGGGCTTGATTACGCGGATGATTTGATTACGCCCGCTGACACCGTTCTTGAATATTTTTACCTTCCCGGATAAAAGACACATGAGTTGAGTCGGGAATTCACCTTCACTGTAAATCGCTTCGTTCTTTCTAAATGTATAAACTGTGAGGTTTTCTGTTAAATATTCGCGTTGTCCTGGGGTGAGTGGTTTGCATAAGTCTGAGATTTTTTCTAAAACCTCTTCCTTGTCCATGTCCTGCTTGACCATAAATCAAATCTGCTTCAAATTATGTTTTACAACACAAAATTAGTAATTCTTGATAGATTCATGAAATCTTAAGGTTATAAAAATATGTTTTGCAGCATTTTTTTATGAATCCTTAAAAAAAACTTATTCCTTATGTTCGTGGATAGCCGGATTTTTATTATTTTTGGGTTGCATAAATAAAAACAGAGACAAAATAAACAGTAAAGTGAAAACCTTATATATAATTTCTAGACTATGAGTTACATTCATTTTGATAAGACTCTGATGACCAATTTGGAGGAAGCGTTACCCAAAGAGATTTTGAGGTCTAATCGCTCGGGTGCTTATTCTTGTTCTACGATTGTGGATTGTAATACAAGAAAATATCATGGTTTGTTGGTTGTCCCGATACCGGAATTGGGCGACGAGAATTATGTGTTGTTGTCTTCATTGGATGAGACGGTGGTACAACACGGGGCTGAGTTTAACTTGGGGCTTCACAAGTATCAAGGGAACAATTTCAGCCCGAATGGCCATAAGTACATTCGGGAATTTAATTGCGACCAGGTGCCTACTACAATCTATCGTGTAGGAGGAGTGGTCCTGAAGAAAGAAAAGGTGTTCCAGCATTATGAAAACCGCATTATCATCCGTTATACGCTCTTGGACGCCCATTCCGAAACGACTTTGAAGCTCCGTCCTTTTCTGGCATTCCGTTGTGTGAGGGAGTACACGCATGAGAACACAAGGGTGAACCGGGACTATCAAGAAGTGCCGAATGGTATCAAGACTTGCATGTATGAGGGTTATCCCGAGCTTTACATGCAGTTGAACAAGAAAAACGATTTTGTTTTTCAGCCGGATTGGTATCGAGGCGTGGAGTATCCGAAAGAATTGGAGAGAGGATATGCCTTTAATGAGGACCTCTATGTGCCCGGTTATTTTGAACTGAAGATAAAAAAAGGCGAGAGTGTGGTATTTTCCGCCGGAGTGTCTGAGATAAAGACCACTCAGTTGAAACAGATAGCAGATTTTGAAGCGAAGATTCGTACTCCGAGGGATAATTTCTATCATTGTCTGGTAAATTCTGCACATCAATTCTATTATCATGTAGACGGGGAGAATTATATTTTGGCAGGCTATCCCTGGTTTAAATGCCGTGCGCGTGATATGCTGATTGCTTTGCCGGGATTGACTTTGGTCAATGAAGAAGTGGAGCAGTTTGAAATGTGCATGAAAACGGTGGAAAAAGGCGTTCGGGAATTTATGGCCGGCGAGCCGTTGAGCGTGAAAATACATGAAATAGAACATCCGGATATTCTTTTGTGGGCGGTTTGGTGTATTCAACAATATGGCAAGATTGTTTCTTTGCAGAAATGTGTCGAGAAATACGGGCTTCTGGCAAAGGACATCATGATGTATCTGAGTACAAGTTCCCATCCCAATTTGAAAGTCAGAGACAACGGATTGGTATACGCCCAGGGGAAGAGTAAAGCCGTGACTTGGATGAACTCGACGGCAAACGGCCGTCCGATAGTACCGCGAAGCGGGTATATCGTGGAGTTCAATGCCTTATGGTATAATGCATTGAAGTTTAGCGAGGAGATTTGCCGGATGGCTGGCCGAAAGGAAGAGGAACAATATTTTGCAGGGATGGCCGCCAAGGCGGAAAATTCGTTCAGAAAGGTTTTCTTGAACCAGTATGGATATTTGTTCGATTACGTGGACGAGAAGAACCAAGAACAAGACTGGAGTGTCCGTCCCAATATGATATTTGCCGTGGCACTTGACTATTCTCCCTTGCCCCTTCCGGAAAAGAAAGCGGTTTTTGATATTTGTACGAAGGAGTTATTGACCCCTAAGGGGCTTCGTTCCCTGAGTCCCAAGAGCGGGGGATATAACCCGATGTACGTCGGCCCTCAAGTCCAACGTGACTACGCCTATCATCAAGGTACGGCATGGCCTTGGTTGGCTGGATTTTATATGGAAGCCTGCATGCGTTTGTATAAAAAGAGCCGTGTAAGTTTTGTGGAACGCGTGTTGGTGGGCTTTGAAGAAGAAATGTTTTCGCATTGTATAGGCACCATACCGGAACTGTTCGACGGAAACCCACCTTACCATGCCCGAGGGGCCATATCCTTTGCGATGAATGTGGCTGAGATTCTCCGTGTGGTGAAATTAATCGAAAAATATGATATATAAAGATTAGGAGGAACTGAATATGAAAGTATTAATGTTTGGTTGGGAGTTTCCTCCTCATATTCTTGGAGGACTCGGTACGGCAAGTTACGGTCTGACGAAAGGTCTTTCCTTGCAGCCAGATATGGATATCACTTTTTGTATCCCGAAACCTTGGGGAGATGAAGACCAAAGCTTTATGAAGATTATAGGTATGAACAGCGTGCCTATCGTTTGGCGTGACGTGGATTGGAATTATGTAAACGGCAGGGTGGGCAGTTACATGGACCCGCAACTTTATTATGATTTGCGCGATCATATTTATGCCGACTTTTCATATATGCATGTGGATGACTTGGGCTGCATGGAGTTTTCCGGACGCTATCCGGACAACTTGCACGAGGAAATCAACAACTATTCCATCGTGGCAGGAGTGGTGGCCCGGCAGCAACGGTTCGACATCATTCATGCACACGATTGGTTGACCTATCCTGCGGGCATCCATGCCAAGCAAGTCAGCGGGAAACCGTTGGTGATTCATGTGCATGCCACGGACTTCGACCGGAGTCGCGGAAATGTGAATCCCACAGTCTACAGCATCGAAAAGAACGGCATGGACCATGCGGACTGTATCATGTGCGTGAGCGAGCTGACGCGCCAGACGGTAATCAACCATTATCATCAAGATCCGGCAAAGTGTTTTGCCATGCATAATGCCGTGTATCCGTTGGCTTCCGAGCTTCAGGAGATTGTGGACCAAAGGAAACCCTATTCGGAACGCAAGGAGAAAGTAGTGACATTCCTGGGGCGTATCACCATGCAGAAAGGGCCTGAGTATTTCATCGAAGCGGCCAAGCGGGTGTTGGACCGTACACACAACGTGCGTTTTTGCTTTGCCGGAAACGGTGACATGATGAACTCCATGATTGAGATGGCGGCAGCCTACGGGATAGCCGACCGTTGCCATTTTCCCGGGTTTATGAAAGGGAAACAGGTGTTCGAATGTTTCCGTGACAGCGACGTGTATGTGATGCCTTCCGTGTCGGAGCCGTTTGGGATTTCCCCGCTCGAGGCGATGCAAAGCGGGGTGCCTTCCATTATCAGCAAACAATCCGGTTGCGCCGAGATTCTGTCTAAGTGCATCAAGGTGGACTATTGGGACATAGATGCCATGGCCGACGCCATGTATGCGCTTTGCGTGTACCCTTCCTTGCATGAATATTTGCAGGTGGAAGGAAAGAAAGAGGTGGACGGCATCACGTGGGAGAAAGTGGGCCAACGCATCCGGAAACTTTATGACGAGACAATCCAAAAATATAAATAATCTAAAATCCTAAGACATGAAAACGATATGCCTTTACTTTGAAATTCATCAAAATATACATTTGAAACGTTACCGCTTCTTCGACATCGGTACGGACCATTATTATTATGATGATTATGAGAACGAATGCAGCATAACCAATACGGTTGAGCATTCCTACCTGCCTGCGTTGCAGGCTTTGCTTCAGATGCTGAAAGAGAACCCTGGATTTTTCAAGGTCGCTTTCTCGATTTCCGGCACTGCCATTGAACTGTTGGAGAATTATGCGCCATCCGTCATAGATTTGTTACAAGATTTGAACGAGACAGGAGGTGTGGAGTTCTTGGTGGAGCCTTATTCCCACGGCTTGTCTTCCCTGGCCAATGAGGAGAGTTTCCGGGAGGAAACCTTGAGGATGTCACGAAAGATTAAGGAACTTTTTGGAAAGTCGCCAAAGGTGTTCCGCAATTCTTCTTTGATATATTCCGACGACATAGGGAATATGGTAGCTTCGATGGGGTTCAAGGGATTGCTGACGGAGGGTGCCAAACACATCTTAGGATGGAAGAGCCCTCATTTTGTGTACCATTGTTCACAGAATCCGAACCTGAAACTCCTTTTGCGGGATTATAAATTGTCGGACGATATATCCTTGCGTTTCAGTAATTCCACTTGGAGCGAGTTCCCCTTGTTTGCCGAAACCTATATGGATTGGATAGCGGCAGTGCCGGAAGAGGAGCAAGTGATTAATATCTTCATGGAGTTGTGCGCATTGGGTATGTTCCAACCGCTTTCGTCCAATATACTGGAGTTCCTCAAGGCCCTGCCGGCTTGCGCCAAGGCCCGTGGGATCTCTTTCTCCACCCCTTCGGAAGTGATAGACCATCACAAGTCGGTTGACGCGCTTGAAGTGCCTTATCCCATGTCATGGGTGGACGAAGAGCGCGACATCAGTTGTTGGCTGGGAAATGGCATGCAGCGAGAGGCTTTCAACAAGCTGTATAGCGTGGCCGACCGCGTGCGTATTTGTAACGACCGCCGTATCAAACAGGATTGGGATTACCTGCAGGCTAGCAATAATTTCCGTTTTATGACCACGAAATCCAGTAGTTGGAACATGTACCGCGGAATTTATGATTCTCCCTACGATGCCTTTACGAATTATATGAATATCCTTGGCGATTTCATTAACAGGGTGAATGGCATGTATCCTCGTGATATAGACAATGAAGAGTTGAATTCACTGCTTACGCTGATTAAGAACCAGGGAGAAGAATTGGAGGTGAAGGACAAAGAGATTGCACGTTTGAATGCCCGTATGAAGAAGTTGGCATCTGAAGGGGCGGAAACGGCCAAGAAGGTTTCCACGCGCAAGGTTGCAGCCAAGAAGTGACGCATGCCGTTCCGTGTCCCACGGTGTAGGTTTGTGCGTGGGCATGGAACGTAAGATGACAGTGGCCGACTCGCCGTAAAGAAGTGGGTCGGCCTTTCTCGTGTATAGCACCGGGGAGGGGAGGCACATGCGTGACGGACGTTTCTTTGTTGAAAATCCGGAATCTTGTAATGTTTTGGTTTATAGGTCGGTAACATTCTCCTTAGATTCGTTTTTCATTCTCAGGAGATTGAAAAATCATTCGGCTTAGATTGATTTTCCGTTTGGCGCAGATTGGTTTCCCACAGCCCTGTGTCCGTTTTTTTGAAAGTATGGTGAGAATTTGGCATAGGGAGGGGAATAAAAAGAACAGGTGGAGAAGCCTATGGTTTCTTCACCTGTTCTTTTTATTCCTGCCGTGGTTACGGGTAAATGAGTGGGTTAATTGAACGTACTATAAATCACTTGGATTTTAAGTTTGTCTGTTGCGCCACCCACTAACTTGGCACTTCCCAGTCCCATGTCATGCGTCACGCTGACGATATTGTTGTTGTTGTCCTGGTTGGTTTCAACAGGAATGAGTACCACCTTGTTCCAGTCCTGATGCTGCTGTTCCCAAGCTTCCGGTGTGATGCCGGCTTTGGCAGATTCCTCATTCCTCTCTCTCTTACAGTAAGATACCAAGTTGCTGATGTTGGAAAAAGTATAAGTGTTATAGCTGCTGTTGAAAGAGGTGACGTAAGATGTTTTCTCGTCCGGCACTTTTCCTTCTTCAAAGAACGTGTACATGTCTTGTTTGCGCACCAACAATAGGGTCTGGGGAACCTCGAAAGCCGATTCCTGGTTTGTGGCATTATAGCGATACAAGGAGAATTGAGCCTGGCTGATGCTGTCGTTGAGGTGTCCTTGGTAGATTTCGTTTACAGGAAGTGTGATTTCCGTAAACACTCCGGCGGGAGTTTTCAAGTAGGTGCATTGGGTGTTGTTTTCTACTAACTCGGCTAGGTCATCATTTTCCACGTAAGTGTTCTGCAAGACTTCGGGAGTAGCTGCAAAACGGCTCATACCTACGTAAACCGTGTCTTTTTCGGCATCTTTATACCTGAAATAGAGATTCATGGCTCCTACTCTCATCTTAACCATCGTACCGTCCCCGTCCGTCAGTTTGAAATAGAAGCCGGGGCATACATGGCGTATGAAATTATATGAATTCTTGAAAAAGCCCTTGTTCTCGTAGTATTTCTTTATGATGAATGTGCCGTATTCTTTAGGCAGCATGATACGTATGTTCGGAGTGTATGAGCTGCTTTCCAGATAATCGTCCGACAAAGTGAAATCCTTTGTCGTGAAGACCTTTCGTGTAATGGGCCCCGTTGCATGGCGGTTGATATACCGGCTGAAATCGGCATTGCTGTAATACGTAGTGTCCTCGCGCACGACGTTTGCGGTGTCCAATTCGTATACGTCTACTTTCATCGGATTGTTCTCGTCTCCGTAATATTTTTCGTAATATAACCTGATTTCAATGGAATCCGCTTCGATTTCTCCTTGCTCGTTCTTGACCATCAGGTCGTAAGCGGGGAATTCATAGTTTTCCAACGTGCCGAACTGCGCCAGAAACTCGGCCTTGATTTGCATGTTCGTTTCCGGGTCGGTCATACGTCCTAAGTAAGAACTGTTGCTATTGCTTAAAACGGAATCTGCCAATAGTGAGTGTGTGCTTGCTTCATATACCGAAGCGGAAGCGTTGATGTTATCGGAATCCGTGAAAATTCCGATAGTATCGGTCGTGTCGTCACAAGCCACGCTGCATAATCCGAGCAACGTGATGAATGAAGTTTTGAATTTCATGTTTGCAGAGGATGATAAATGTTTTTAGTCTTCATTCTTACCCTGGCTCCATACTTTGTCGTAGAAGTCGGCAAAAGCATCGGCGTCGGCGGCACTGACGTTTTCCAACACCGGAATCTCTTTGCTTTGGGCGTATTCGGCAAAGGCTTGGAACTTGTCCGTATCAGGCACGGTCAGCCCGTCGGAATAATTGATGGCTAATTTGTTCAGTTCGTCGTATGTCACTTCCGGGCTGAAGTCTTCGAGGACAGATGCGTTCACATCCCTGAACGTTATGCAATTGCCGAAATTCGTGCCCATCGACTGTTTCAAATCTTCGGAAGACATGGAATACACGATTTTGCTGTCGCGGAACGAAGGCTCTTCCTTATAGGCGGTCTTGACATAGAGGGGAACCAAAGCTGACATCCATCCTTGGCAGTGGATGACATCCGGAACCCATCGAAGTTTCTTTACAGTCTCCAATACGCCCCGCGCATAGAATATGGCCCGTTCGCTGTTGTCCTCATATTCGTTGCCGTTCTCGTCGAGAGCCATCAGGCGTTTCAGGAAATAGTCATCGTTGTCTATGAAATATACTTGCATCCGGGCGGCCTGGATTGAAGCCACCTTGATGATGAGCGGATGGTCCGTATCATCTATGATTAAATTCATGCCGGAAAGACGAATCACTTCGTGGAGCTGGTTGCGACGTTCGTTGATATTTCCCCATTTGGGCATAAATGTTCTGATTTCTCGTCCTTTTTCCTGTATTTCCTGAGGAAGTTCTCTACCCATAGCAGCCAGTTCCGAATCGGGAACATAAGGCGTCATTTCTTGAGTAATGAATAGTATTTTCTTTGCCTTCATTGTCATGTTCACTTTTTCCTTGGCACAAAGGTACGAAAAAAGTTTGGCATTATAGCCTTTTTCAAGGGAATAGAGCTTAATTCTTTCATTAATTTCACGTATTTATTTGGCTAATGTTTTTGCTATGTGGTATTTTATATGTTATTTTGCAGAGTTTTTTAGGGAATGCAGTTTAAAATCAACCACAAATGAAGTTAATTCATACAATTGAAGATTTGCAACGCAACTTGGCAGAGGCGCGTGCAAAAGGTGAAAAGATTGGATTGGTGCCTACGATGGGTGCATTGCATGAGGGCCACGCTTCCTTGGTGAGACGTTGTGTAGCAGAAAATGATGTGACCGTAGTGAGCGTGTTTTTGAATCCTACGCAGTTTAATGATAAAAAAGATTTAGAGAAATATCCTCGGACGTTGGATGCGGATTGTGCTTTGTTGGAAGGTGTGGGGGCTGATTTCGTCTTTGCGCCGTCTGTGGAAGAAATGTATCCTCAGCCTGATAGCAGGAAATTCAGTTATCCGCCGGTGGATACGGTGATGGAAGGGGCTTTCCGTCCCGGACATTTCAATGGCGTATGCCAGATTGTGAGCAAATTGTTTGCCATCGTGGAGCCTGACCGTGCTTATTTCGGGGAGAAGGATTTCCAACAGATTGCGGTGATTCGTGCCATGGTCGAAGATTTGCATTTGAAAGTAGAGATAGTGCCTTGTCCGGTTGTCCGTGAAAAGAGCGGGTTGGCCATGAGTAGCCGTAACACCTTGTTGACGGACGGGGAGAAGGCCGTAGCGGCTCATATCTTCGGCATTCTTTCCAAAAGCAAGAATTTTGCCACGAACCATACCTTGAAAGAGACCCGGCAATATGTGGTGGATTCCTTGAATGCCATAGTGGGACTGGAAGTGCAATATTTTGCCATAGTGGATGGAGGGTCTTTGCAGGAACTGGACAGTTGGTCGGATTCGGATGACATCGTAGGGTGTATCACCGTTTTCTGTGGAAGCCAGCCTATCCGTTTGATAGATCATATTAGATATAAAGAATAAGATTAAAAGCAAAAGGGTATGATGATCCAAGTGCTGAAGTCGAAGTTGCACTGTGTGCGTGTGACGGAGGCTAATTTGAATTATATGGGGAGCATCACTATTGATGAGGACTTGATGGATGCGGCTAATTTGATTGCAGGAGAAAAGGTTCAGATTGTGAACAACAACAATGGTGAGCGTTTGGAAACCTATATTATAAAAGGTGAACGCGGTTCGGGGTGTATTTGCCTGAACGGCGCAGCTGCCCGTAAAGTGCAGGTAGGAGACGTTTGTATTATCATCTCATACGCCATGATGGATTTTGAAGAAGCCAAGACGTTTACTCCTACTGTCGTTTTTCCGGATTCAGCGACTAACCGTTTGGTGCGTTAAGGATTTGCGATAGGGGAGGGCATGCATTTGTGGAGTGCCGCCATCGTTCTTATATAATTGTTCCGGCCGACAGTGTCCGTAAAGAGACGGTCGGCCGGTTTCTTTTTTTATTTCCTTTGCCCTTTTTGGCTAAACAGAAATTGTTTGCCCTGATAATAATATGAACCCTTTTAAAGTCGTGGTGATATGTGGCGATTTTATTTTAGATTTTCAGCGGTTTGACTTAGCCTGTTGAGGAATAAACTTTTAGCGAACTATTTGAGAAATAGAAGTAACGCAACTTTGTCTTTTACCGTACTTTTGAAGTCTTGGAAGCAGGACTTTCGGGCAATAAAAAAAGCCACAAATCATTGATTTGTAGCTTTTTGTCCGTTTGCTGACCATTTCTGTCTAGCACGTTCAGCGGAGAGACAGGCTCTCAAACCTACATATTCAAGAAATATCATAAAATTACAAATTACTGATAATCACACACAATTTGGAATACATAGTAAAT
>UMHI01026914.1_pt1 | contig 12200 bp, 10 predicted proteins | sample 1965481 | NCBI WGS metagenome assembly UMHI01 (sample SAMEA4836093, study PRJEB28245) | human gut metagenome | biome: gut microbiome; material: fecal sample | place: Denmark | collected 2008 | reverse complement strand
ATAATTCATCCACACCCATTGCAAGGAAACGTCTGGTCAGTGTCTGGTCTGCTCCCAGTTCTCCGCAGATGCCCGCCCAGATACCTGCCTTGTGGGCATTCTCCACGACCATCTGTATCATGCGAAGCACTGCTGGATGGTGCGGATCGTAAAATGCATCCAGCTTCGGATTCTGCCTGTCGATGGCCAGTGTATACTGGGTCAGATCATTGGTGCCGATACTGAAGAAATCTACTTCCTTCGCCAGCTCTGCGCTCATCATGACGGCAGCCGGTGTCTCGATCATTATCCCCTGCTTTGGTTCTCCGAAAGACACACCCTGTTCCGTCAGTTCCTGTTTTACCTCCGCCACAATTTCTTTGATCCGGTGGACTTCTTCCACGCTGATGATCATGGGATACATAATGGAGATATTACCAAATGCACTGGCACGGAACAATGCACGGAGCTGTGTCTTGAAGATCTCCGGTCTGGTCAGACAGATACGGATGGCACGGCATCCCATGGCCGGATTTTCCTCCGGCTCCATTTCGAAGTAATCGCACTTCTTGTCTGCACCGATGTCCAGTGTACGGATGATCACAGGCTTTCCCGCCATGGTCTCCGCCACAGTGCGGTAGATCTGAAACTGTTCTTCCTCGGTAGGGAAGGTTTCTCTCTCCAGATATAAAAACTCACTGCGGAACAGGCCGATACCGCCGGCATCGTTCTGCAATACGGCCGCCAGATCCTTGCTGTTACCTATATTAGCATAGAGCATGATCTTCTTACCGTCAATAGTGATATTTTCACGTCCCTTTAAGGTCTGGAGCAGTTCTTTCTTCTCCTGCTCCTCCTGCTTTAGCTGCTGCATTTTCGACAGAGTATCTTCATCGGGATCCACATAGATGCAGCCGTTTCGTCCGTCCACGATACCACGTTTTCCGTCTATGGCATCGGTCAGAGGGATATCGGTGCCGATCAGTGCCGGAATGCTCATGGTGCGGGCCAGGATCGCCGTATGGGAATTCACAGATCCATGTACCGTTACAAAGGATAATACCAGATCCTTGTTCAACTGTACCGTCTCGGAGGGTGCCAGGTCGTCTGCCACAATGATCACGGGTTCTTCCGATGCCGCCATGCCTGCCGTTCTGCCACCCAACACGCTTAATACGCGCTCGGAAATGTCTTTGACATCCGCAGATCTGGCTCTCATGTAGTCATCCTCCATGGAGGCAAACATCTGTGCAAAATTGTCTCCGGTGGAAGCCACCGCATACTCTGCATTCACCTGCTGCATATGAATGATGTTCTCAATGGATTCATTGTAATCATCATCCTCCAGCATCATCTGATGAATCTCGAAAATAGCTGCATTGGCTTCTCCCACTTCTTTCAAGGCTTTCTGGTACAGATTCTGCAGCTGCTCCATGGCGGTTTGTCTGGCCTGTCTGTAACGAGCGATCTCCCGGTCGGAATTCTCGATCTTCACACGCTTTACCTGCTGTTCATCCTTCTTATGAACACTGATCCTGCCAATGGCAATTCCGCCGAATACACTTTTTCCCTGGTAGACTTCCATGACTTTTCTCCTCTCCCGACAATAATATTATGATTACTTAGAGGTTTGCTTTCACAAATTCCGTAACAGCTGCATAAGCTGCTTCCTCATCCTCACCGTCGAAGGTCAGGGTGATCTCGTTGCCGGCCTTAACAGCCAGACCCATGATGCCGAAGATTCTCTTGCAGTCTCCGGTCTTGCCGTCCTTGGTCAGAGTGATGGCACTCTGGAATTCCTTTGTTGCCTTTACCAGTTCTCCTGCTGGGCGAGCATGGATACCTTCGGGATCTGTGATAACATATTTAAATTCTTTCATTTTCTTATCTCCTTTTCTGATTTTTTATATTACGGTAACTATTCAGCACCCACATTCGCAAAACCGCTCTTTCAGAGCTTTCCTTTTGCTCATGTGGTTACTTTTTTCTTCAATACACCCAACAGCAGTGCGGACACTACCGTACCTGCCACCAGTGCAACCAGATACATCACTGCGTTACCTACTACAGGGAATACGAAAATTCCACCGTGAGGTGCCATCAGTGTGCAGTGGAATGCCATGGACAGGGCGCCTGCCAGTGCCGAACCGATGATGCAGGAAGGAAGCACATGAAGAGGATCGGATGCTGCAAAAGGAATCGCACCTTCGGTGATGAACGCCAGGCCCATGATGAAGTTGGTGGGACCTGCGTCTCTCTCTTCCTTGGTGAATTTATTCTTGAATAACAGGGTTGCCAGTGCAATGGCACAGGGAGGAGTCATACCTCCGATCATAACAGCTGCCATGATGTCGTAGTTGCCTGCGGTAATTGCTCCGGTTCCGAATACATAAGCTGCCTTGTTGAAGGGGCCACCCATATCGATAGCCATCATGCCGCCCAGGATCAGTCCCAGTACGATCCGGCTGGAATCACCCATACCACTCAGGAAATTATTCAGTCCTGTATTGATGCCACCCATGATCGGTTCTACCACGAAGTTCATTGCCAGTCCCATGATCAGGATACCCACTACCGGGTAGATCAGTACCGGTGCCAGCTTTTCAATGGCATCGGGAAGCTTATCGCAGATCTTGCGAAGTCCCAGGATCAGATAGCCTGCCAGGAAACCTGCTACCAGTGCACCCAGGAATCCGGACTTGCCGTTTGCCGCCAGCATACCGCCTACAAAGCCAAGCGCCAGCGCCGGTCTGTCGCCGATGGCCATACCGATGAAGCCCGCCAGTACCGGAAGCATCAGACCGAATGCCACGCCGCCGATATTCTTGAACATTGCGGCTATGGGAGTAATCGTACCAAAGTTACTTCTCTGATCTGCGGGAAGTGCATTGATATCAACGTTCAGTCCGTCGATCAGGAATGCAATTGCGATCAGAATACCTCCGCCTACTACAAAAGGAAGCATATGGGATACGCCGTTCATCAGCTGGGTATAGATCTTATGAGCTGCGCTTTCCTTACCGGTTACGGCTGTAGTTGTTTCACTGCTTTCCCCGTGGAAAACTTCCACGTTTCCACTCATTGCCTGTTTTACCAGCTGGTCTGCCTTGCCAATACCGTCGGATACCTGACAGCTGATGACTTTCTTGCCGTTAAAGCGGTCCATGGGTACTTTGGCATCAGCCGCCACGATGATGCAGTCCGCCGCTTCAATCTCTTCTGCAGTCAGTACATTTTTTGCGCCTGCGGAGCCTCTGGTCTCAATCTTAATCTGACAGTCTGCTGCTCTGGCTGCCTTTTCCAATGCTTCTGCTGCCATATAGGTATGAGCGATTCCGGTCGGACAGGAGGTCACTGCCAACAGCTTAAAGCCTTTCTTCTCCTCGGTGGTAATACCGGTATCACTTAATCTGTCATCAATGCTCTTGGCACTTTCATCTGCTGCATCAATGATCTGTAAAAACTCATCTACGCTTTTTGCGTTTCTCAGGGAAGTGGTAAAATTTTCATCCATCAGCATCACGGACAGTTTGCTCAGCACATCCAGATGTACATTATCCTTTGTATTCGGTGCTGCAATCAGGAACAGTAAGGTCACCGGTTCCCCGTCCAGAGATTCATACTCCACACCGTTTTTGATCACCATGGCTGCCAGTCCGGGGGCTTTTACCGCATCACATTTTCCGTGAGGGATCGCAATTCCCTCTCCGATTCCCGTGGTACTCTCTTCCTCTCTTGCATAGACCTGTTCACGATACTTCTCCACATCAGACAGCTTTCCGCTTTTTGCCATCAGTTCCACTGCCAGATCCAGTGTTTCCTTTTTGTCAGCCGGTGCCGCATTTAGGGAAATACTATTTTTGTCCAAAAGATCTGTAATTCTCATGTTGTGACCCATCCTCTCTTTTTATATTTATCATTGTTATTGTTCTACCTGCTGTAATACCTGCAAGACTTCTTCTCTGGTGGCCAGATTCTCGGAAAATGCACTGGCGCTTCCTGCAGCAATTCCCATATGGAACGCATGTACATAATCTTTCTTTTCCATCCATCCTGTCAGGAAACCTGCCACCATGGAATCGCCTGCACCCACACCATTGACCAGTGTTCCCTTCGGTGCCGGAGCTCCCATGCTCTGTCCGTCCGCTGCGATCAATACTGCTCCTTCGCCTGCCATGGAAATCAGTACATTCTGTGCTCCCATCTCCTGCAGTTTCCTGCCGTATGGAACCACCTCTTCCCTTGTGGAGAGCTTCACACCGAAGATATCCCCCAATTCATGGTTGTTGGGTTTTACCAGAAAAGGATGATACGGCAATACCTTTACCAGCAGGTCTCTGGTGGCATCCACTACGGTGAGAACACCTCTTCCCTGAATTCTCTCCAGAATTCTCTGATAAATGTCATCCGGCATGGTATAAGGAATACTTCCTGCCAATACCAGGACATCTCCGTCTCCCAGTCTGTCAATCTTTTCCATCAGCTGTTCCAAAGCTTTTGCATCAATATCCGGGCCACAGCCATTGATCTCTGTTCCGTCAATACTTTTCAGCTTCAGATTGATTCTGGTCATTCCGTGATCGATTTTGATGAAATCAGCATTTACGCCAAACTCGTTCAATCTCCGGATCAGTTCCTCTCCGGTGAATCCCGCCGCATATCCCAGGGCTGTGGAATCCAGTCCCAGATTCTTCAGTACGATAGAGACATTGATTCCCTTTCCTCCCGGAAGAATCAGCTCTGATGAGGTTCTGTTCGTCATTCCCAGCTGAAAGTCATCCACGGATACGATGTAATCCAGTGACGGATTGAAGGTCACGGTACAAATCATTTCTATCCCTCCTGTCTGTCATCTTTCTTGTTCTTATGATGATATTATATCTTCATATTCAGTCAAATTCAATCAATTTAGTTCACAAATATCATGCTTTATTTTGGTTGAATTTGCACAAAATAAAAGGATGAAATACTTCTTCATCCTTTTTCAATGTTTCTTTCACTATAGCATTTCCCTTATCTGGCTTCTTTAAACCCGTTTGCCTGTTCTTTCATTTCCTTTGCATTGGAAAGCGCCGCTTCCGTCAGTGCATCACTGCCTAACAGTCTTGCCAGCTCCGCCAGACTTTCTTCTTCTGCCACCTTGTGAATGTCCGTAATGGTCATATCATCGGTACTGCTCTTTTCAATAATGAAATGCACATCCGCCATGGCTGCGATCTGAGGCAGATGAGTGATACAGATGACCTGATGGGCTCCTGCCAGAATACTCAGCTGCTCCGCTACTTTCCATGCGGTTCTGCCGCTGATACCGGTATCGATCTCATCAAAAATCAATGTATCAATGGCATCTTTCCCTGCCAGCACCGTTTTGATCGCCAGCATCACCCGGGACAGTTCACCGCCACTGGCCACCTGGTTCAAAGGTTTCAGACTTTCTCCGGGATTGGTGGAAATCAGGAATTCCACATCATCATAGCCTTTTGTTGTAATGGCCTGACCGGGTCTGACTGCGATGTCAAATTCCACCGTCAGGAAATTGAGACCTATCAGCGCATCTTTCAATTTCTGCGTCAGTACCGCTGCGTTTTTTCTGCGGATCTCAGACAGTTCTTCACAGGCTTTCTTCAGTAACGCCTGCTTTTCCTCCCACTCGGCGTTCAATTTCTGCATATAGGCATCATAATCCACCAGTTTTTCCAAATAAGCTTCTTTTTCCTCTTTGTACCGCAGGATCTCTTCGATCGTGTTGCCGTATTTTCCCTTGAGGTGATTGATGGTATTCAGACGATCCTCTGTACTGCGAAAATCCTCTTCATCAAATTCCAGATCCGACATATATTCGGAGACATCATGATTGTAATCTGACAAAAGATTTTCCACCTCTGCCAACTGTTCCTCCATCTGTTCCAGTGCAGGATCATACATGGTCACACTGCGCAATGCCCGCAGTGCCCTGCTCAAAGAATTCCCGGCACCGTCTTCCGCGTCATTGCCACTGAGTTGATAGCTCTCCGCCAGGCTTTCCGCAATTTTTCGGCTGTTGGACATTTTGCGGTACGCCTGTTCCAGTTCCTCATCTTCTCCGGGCTGCAGGGAAGCATCCGCGATCTCCTTTTGTTCAAATTCCGCCAGAGACTGTTCTCTGCTTCTGGAGGTATCATCCAGAGTTTCCTCTGTGATCTTTTTCTCCAGGGCAGTACACTCATGATAAAGTGCAGCCACCCGCCCTGCGCATTCTGCAAATTCCGCTCCCGCATAGGCATCCAGGATCTCCATATGTTTTTTCTTGTTTAGCAGAGACTGGTGCTCATGTTGTCCGTGAATATCGATCAGCAGCTCCGAAAGTTCCTTCACCTGCTTTGCCGTCACGGTCTCTCCATTGATGCGGCAGATGCTTTTCCCGGAGGAAAGTTTTCGGCTCAGGATCACGGTTCCGTCTTCCGAAGGTTCCAGATCCATGCTCTTTAATTTTTCCGCCAGCCTTTCTTCCTCGCAGTCGAAGACCAGTTCCACCAGACCGTTCTCTTCTCCCCGTCTGAGCATGTCTTTCTCGAACTTTCCTCCCAGTGCCAGATTCACTGATCCAATGAGTAATGATTTACCGGCACCGGTCTCACCGGTCAGTATATTCAGTCCTTCTCCGAACTCTACCTCTGTCTCCCGGATAAGAGCCAGATTTTTCACGCGTAAACTATGAAGCATGTATTTCCCCCTGTTTTACCTTTCTATCATCAGATGGATCTTGTCCATAAGGATCTGGGTATCTTCCACGGTCCGCACTGCCACCATGATCGTATCATCTCCGGCGATACATCCCACCACTTCGGAGAATTTCAGGGCATCCAGTGCCGCCGCCACTGCCATGGCCATGCCGGATACGGTCTTGATCACCAGAATATTCTGTGCCATGTCCATGGAGATAAAACCGTCTCTGAGGACACGGATGTATTTATCTCCCATATGACTGTCATCCTGTTTTAAAATGACGTATTTCTGTTTGCCGCCACCGGTGGGTACTTTGGACAGCTTCAGTTCTCTGATATCTCTGGATACGGTAGCCTGTGTCACAGCAAAACCGGCTTCCTTCAGATAGCCCGCCAGTTCCTCCTGGGTCTCCACATCTCTTTTTTCTATAATCTCCACGATCTTGCGATGTCTTGTTTTCTTCATCTTGACCTCATGCCTTTCTCACAACAATTCGTCAGGAATCTCTCATTTTCCGATGCAATACATCCAGGAAGCTTACCTGATTCAGCTGAATAAACTCGGTGATCTTCTCCGACTGCACAATACGGATCCGGTCTCCGGTACACATGGTCACTTTGTGGCTGCCGTCATAATTGGCTTCCACGGTCTGGCTTTTGCCCTCTCTGCCACCGGGAATCTCTATAACGATCTCATCTTCCGGGGACAGGATAATGCTTCTCTGGTTAAGGCTGTGGGGGCAGATCGGTGTCAGGGTGATCAGTTTCGCCTTGGGCTCCACCAGCGGCCCGCCCGCCGACAGATTATATCCCGTGGATCCTGTCGGTGTAGTCACGATCATTCCATCTGCCTTGTAATGATTCAGAAGCTGTCCGTTGACATAGATGTTGAATTCTATGATCTGCAGGGATCCGCTTCGGGAAATGACGATGTCATTCAAAGCCCAGCCTTCCGACACGGTTCCATCCGCACAGCAGACTTTCCCGTTTAACATCATTCTGCGTTCTTTCTTAAAATCATCCCGGATCAGGCGGTCCAGGGATTCCTCTAATCCAGACAGTTCGATCTCCGTCATATAACCTACGGTTCCCAGATTCACTCCGATGATGGGGACAAGGATCTTCTTCGTCTCTCTGGCTGCCTGCAGCACCGTGCCGTCGCCGCCCAATACGATCATGCAGTCCACATCTAACGGAATGTCCGTTGCTTCCTCTTCCGTCACGGAATCCGCTTCTTCCTTCCAGTCGGATTCCTTGACCTTTAATTTCACCGTACAGCCTTTGGTTTCCAGATAATTCTGGATCCGTTTCGTGGTCGCAAGCTCCTGATCCTTATGCTTGTTGGTATATATCAGAAAATGCTTCATAGCTTCGCACTCCTTGTCTGTTACAGGGTATGAGAATTGTCTACGATACCTTTGATTACGGCATCCCATTCAGGGGTATAGGACAGTCCGGTCTTTTCCTCTATAATAGTCTGTAAGGCGCTCTCCGCTTCATGCTCGGTCAGCGCCAGCTTTTCTTCGGAGATCTCCTCCGGCTTACGGATATGCAGCAGATATTCGATATTGCCCTCCGGTCCCTTGATGGGGGAATATTCCAGATGCAGTACTTCGAAACCAATGCTGTCCGCATAGTCGATGATCTTGCGGGTCACTTCCTCGTGGATCTGAGGCTCTCTCACCACACCGTTCTTGCCCACCTTGCCTCTGCCGGCCTCGAACTGGGGCTTGATCAGACACACCATCTGTCCGCCGGTCTTTAACAGATTTCTCGCCGGGATCAAAATCTTGGTCAGGGAAATAAAGGACACATCCACGCTGGCGAAATCCAGTGCATCCGGGATATCCTCCGGGGTCACATAACGGAAATTGGTCTGTTCCATGCATACCACCCGCTCATCATTCCGCAGTTTCCAGGCTAACTGCCCCTGTCCCACGTCCACGGAATACACCTTCGTGGCTCCGTTCTGGAGCATGCAGTCCGTGAAGCCTCCGGTAGATGCACCGATATCCATGCAGATCATGCCGTCCAGCAGAAATTCCCACTGTTCCATTGCCTTTTCCAGCTTCAGGCCTCCGCGGCTGACATATTTCATGGTATGATTTCTGACTTCCAGCTTGATCTTGCTGACATCAAATCCGGTGCCGGCCTTGTCTTCCTTCTGTCCGTTGACATAGACATTGCCGGACATTATGATGGCTTTTGCCTTTTCTCTGGAAGGAGCATACCCCTGCTCTACCAGAATCACATCCAGTCGTTCTTTCATCTTCGTCTCCTAATTATTTATAATCTTTCCAGAATTTTCTCCGTGATGCTTTCCGCATCCAATCCGATCTCCTTTTTCAAAAGCTCTACATTTCCATGTTCCACATAAGCATCGGGAATAGCTGCCATGACACATTTGATCCGTTTCTCGTGGTCATTCAGACAATCCAACACCTTTTCTCCGAATCCTCCGCTTTGGACATTTTCTTCCATGGTCACGATCATCTCATGATCTTCGCAGGCCGAAAGTACTGCCTCTTCGTCAATGGGCTTGATAAATCTGGCATTGATGATACTTGCCTTGTAACCCTTTTCATGCAGAAGCTTCTGGACTTCCTCCGCTGTCTTTACCATACTGCCTACGGCAAACAATGCGATACCGCCCTCTCTTGCGATCCACTCCGCCTTGCCCAGTTCAATGGGGGCACGGTGTTCGGCAAGTCCGGCATAAGCCGTTCCTCTGGGATATCGCACCGCAATGGGCGCATCCAGTGCCACGGCAAACTTCATCATATCCGATAATTCCCATTTGTTCTTCGGCGCACAGATATGCATATTGGGAATTCCCGACAGATAGGTATAATCAAAAATACCCTGATGGGTCTCACCGTCACTCCCCACCAGCCCTGCACGATCTATAGCAAACACTACCGGCAGATTCTGAATACACACATCATGCAGGATCTGATCGTAGGCTCTCTGTAAAAATGAAGAATACACCGCAACAATAGGCTTCATGCCTCCTGCTGCCAGTCCTGCTGCGAAGGTCACCGCATGTTCCTCCGCAATTCCCACATCAAAGAACCGGTCCGGGTACATATTCCGGAAGCGCTTTAAGCCGGTGCCGTCCGGCATGGCTGCCGTAATAGCCACTACCCGTTCGTCCCGCTGGCCCAGCTTGCACATAACAGTGGAAAACACATCCGTATAATTGGCCACGGTGCGGGGATGGGAAGGAATTCCCGTCTCGATGTCAAAAGGCTCTGCCCCGTGGAATCTGGCGGGATGTTTCTCCGCCGGTCCATAGCCCTTGCCCTTCTGGGTAATCACATGCACCAGCACAGCTCCCTTGACTCTCTTGGCTTCCTCAATGACCTTGATCAGGCCTTCGATATCATGTCCGTCTACCGGGCCTAAGTAAGTCACTCCCATATCCTCAAAAAACATCCCGGGGATCACCAGCTGTTTGAAGCTGCTCTTGGCCCGGCGGATACTGTTGACAATACCGTCGCCACCGGGTTTTCTCTTGAGGGCGTTGTATATGCCCTCTTTCAGATCCAGATAGCCGGTCGCCGTACGGATATTGTTCAGATATTTGGAAACACCGCCCACATTTTCGGAGATGGACATATTGTTGTCGTTTAATACCACAATAAAGTTCGTCTCCAGTTTGGCTGCATTGTTCAAGGCCTCGTAAGCCATGCCTCCTGTCAGAGAGCCGTCTCCGATCACGGATACAATGGTGGTCTTCTCCCCTTTGAGATCTCTTGCCTTCACCAGTCCCAGTCCTGCGGATATGGAGGTAGAACTGTGTCCGGTATCAAATGCGTCATAATCACTTTCTTTTCTCTTGGGGAACCCACTCATGCCATGGAACTGGCGTAAGACATCGAAACCGTCCTTGCGGCCCGTTAATATTTTGTGGGTATAAGACTGATGACCTACATCCCAGATGATCTTGTCCTCCGGGAGATTCAGAGCAAGATGAAGTGCCATGGTCAGTTCCACCGCTCCCAGGTTCGAACCCAGATGCCCCCCGGTCACACTGATCTTTTCGATCAGGAACTGCCGAATCTCCTCCGCCAGTTCCCCATAGTCTGATTTATCTATTTTTTTGATATCGTTTGCTTTCTCGATCTTATCCAGTAACATTGGCTTTTCCTCTGCTATTTCGTTCTATGGACCAGGTGCAGCAACAGCTCCTTCAGGAATTCATGTTCTCCCGAAAAGCTGTCCAGAATCGCTACCGCTTCCCCGGTCAGCCGTTCCACTTCTCTGCCGGATTCTTCCAGTCCGTGTAAAGTCACATAGGTCTGCTTATGATTCTGTGCATCACTTCCGGTAGCTTTTCCCAGCTCCTTGCTGTCCCCTATCACATCCAGAATGTCATCCTGGATCTGGAATGCAATGCCGACATTGTAGGCACACAGTTCCAATGCCGCAATCTCTTCATCGGTTGCCCCTGCCAGCGTAGCTCCGATAGTCATGGCCGACTGGATCAGGGCTGCCGTCTTGTTGGCATGGATGAACAGGATCTGTTCTGTGGTCAGAGGTTCTGCCTGTTTCTCCGCTTCAATGTCTGCGTTCTGGCCGCCGATCATCCCATAGATTCCTGCCTTGCGGGCTAAAATATTCAGTGCCGCCGCCACTCTCGGGTAATTCGGATCTACCGGTTCTCCCGAGGTGCATGCCGGAAAAGCACGAAATGCAGTCTCAAAGGCATAATTGAGCAGTCCGTCTCCTGCCAGGACTCCCATACCGTCACCGTACACAGACCAGGTGGTCTTGCGGCCTCTGCGGTACTCGTCATTGTCCATGGCCGGCAGATCATCATGTACCAGAGAATATGTATGGATCATCTCGATCGCCGCCATAAAAGGCTCTATCGTATCATCTTTGCCACCGAACATTTTATAGGTCTCCTGCATCAGCATGGGACGCAGGCGCTTTCCGCCTGCCATAAGACTATAGTTCATGGCTTCAATAACGGTCTTCTGGTATCCTTCCTCTGCCGGAAGATATTCCTTCAGTAATTCTTCAATCGCTGCCGTTCTCTTCTGTAATTCCTGTCTGAATAACGTTTCTTCCATGTCTGATGCCAACCTTCCTCTACCTGCCGGTATACTTGTATGCTTACTGGGGATCCAGCGGTTCCAGTCCGCCCTCTTCGTTCAGCTTCATGACCTGTTTTTCCACCCGGTCGATCTGTTCGCTGCACTGTTTCAGCAGCTTCATGCCCTTGCTGTACGCCGTAAAAGCTTCCTCCAGAGAAATATCCTCTGCTTCCAGCTGTCCGATCAGTTCTTCCACTGCGGAAAAATTCTCTTCCAGGCTCTGTGGTTCCTGTGCTTCCGTTTTCTTTTTTCCTGCCAAAATAGCACCTCCGTCTGCTGCCCGCATCTATCTGCATCCCCCCGGATACCGGTAAATGCTATCCGGGAAGTCTTTCTTCCTTCTGTATCTGTTCCACCCGGGTATCGATCACGCCGTCACTCACCCGGATCCGCAGGTGCTCCCCTGCTTCCACCT
>UMHI01021055.1_pt1 | contig 12455 bp, 9 predicted proteins | sample 1965481 | NCBI WGS metagenome assembly UMHI01 (sample SAMEA4836093, study PRJEB28245) | human gut metagenome | biome: gut microbiome; material: fecal sample | place: Denmark | collected 2008 | reverse complement strand
GCACCTGGGCCTCGGCGGTATTTTGGCCGACGACATGGGCCTGGGCAAAACGCTGCAGATGATTGCGCATATCCTGGCGCGCGTGGAGGCGGGGGACGCCAAGCCCACGCTTGTGGTGTGTCCTGCGTCGCTTGTGTACAACTGGACTGCCGAGCTGGAGCGCTTTGCGCCTTCGCTCGACGTGTGCGCCATTGTGGGCGCCAAGGCTCAACGCCGCGTGCAGATCGCCGGCGTGGCCGAGCATAACGTGGTCGTGACGTCGTATGACCTTATGCGCCGCGATATCGACGAGTATGCCGAGCAGGACTTTGCCCGCGTTGTGCTCGACGAGGCCCAGTACATTAAAAACCCGCTCACGCAGGTAGCACGCGCCGCCAAGCGCCTGCCGGCCGGCGTGCACTTTGCCCTGACGGGCACGCCCATCGAAAACCGCCTGTCCGAGCTCTGGAGCATCTTCGACTTTTTGATGCCGGGCCTGCTCGGCACGCGCGAGTCGTTTGCCAAGCGCTTCGAAAGCCCGGTCGAGCACGCCGAGGGCGACAGCGCCTCTCGCCTGCAGGCGCTCGTGTCGCCGTTTGTGCTGCGCCGTGTTAAGGAAGACGTGGTGGCCGACCTGCCCGAGAAGATCGAGGACACCGTCATGGCGCAGCTCACCGGCGAGCAGCGCAAGCTCTACCTGGCCAACCAAGACCGCATCGCCCAGCAGGTGCAGCATCGCGAGGCATCCGAGTTTAAGAAAGACAAGCTCAAGGTGCTCGCCGAGCTCACCAAGCTGCGCCAGATCTGCTGCGACCCGCATCTACACTACGAGGACTACAAGGCAGGGAGCGCCAAGCTCGACGCTTGCATGGAGCTCGTGCACGGTGCGCTCGACGGCGGGCACCACATTCTGCTGTTCAGCCAGTTCACGGGCATGCTCGATATCATTGGCAAGCGCCTGGCCAAGGAGGACATCGGCTTTCTTAAGCTCACGGGCGCTTCGTCCAAGGAGAGCCGCGCCAAGATGGTCGCGCAGTTCCAGGCGGGCGAGGTGCCGGTGTTTCTGATCTCGCTCAAGGCGGGCGGCGTGGGCCTCAACCTGACGGCGGCCGACGTGGTCATCCACTACGACCCGTGGTGGAACGTGGCCGCGCAGGACCAGGCGACCGACCGCGCGCACCGTATTGGCCAGCAACATACCGTGACCGTGTACAAGCTCATCGCCAAGGACACGATCGAGGAGCGCATCATGCAGATGCAAGAGTCCAAGCGCGACCTGGTCAACAGCGTGCTCGGCGGCGACGGCATCTCCTCGGCGCTGTTTACCCGCGAGGATGTTCTGGCACTGCTCGGCGGCGACGGGCGCTAACCCGCTCGGGTGGGGCCGCCAGGGCGGATAGCGCACGTTGCCCCGTCGTCCCCGCTCGTTATGTGTTCATTTGCGATGCCGTGGATGGTTCGCTTGCCTTTGGGCATAAGAAACATCGAGAACATCGGCACATCAGCAAAGGAGAGCATCATGGCGAAATTCTTTAAGGACCCCGACGGCAAGCTCATTGCCGCCCTTGGCAACGACGTTGCAACCCCTACCGGCTGCACGGAGCTGACCGCGAACACCGAGGACGCGGCGCACGAGAAGCACGTGCCCGTCGTCGAGAGCGAGCGCGACGGTCACGTGATTCGTGCACGTGTGGGCTCGGTCGAGCATCCTATGGTGCCCGAGCACTACATCGAGTGGATCGCCCTTGAGGCCGAGGGCCGTCTGGAGGTCCATTACCTCCAGCCCGGCATGAAGCCCGCGACGTTTTTTGCCGGCGGTTCCAAGACCGGTACCGTCTATGCCTATTGCAACCTGCACGGGCTGTGGTCCGCGACGTTCTAGGAGCGCGCCCTCGCTCGGGGTATCATAGCTAGCATATGCACATGCGAGCGCCGACTGCATCATGCGGCCGGCGCTTTTACTACGACAACGATGGTTTACGACGGAAAGGGCTGAGCCATGAAGCTCGCACTTGCACAGATCGATATGCGCCTGGGTGATATTGAGGGTATCTGCGGTCGCATCGAGGACCAGGCGCGCCTAGCCCACGAGCGCGGTGCGCGCGTGCTGTGCGTGCCGGCTCCGCTCTTTATGGGAGCCCTGCCCGGCGGCCTGGTGGGCGCTGCCGACTTTGAGCACGACATGCTTGCCGGCTTGACCGGCGTCGCCGAGCGTATCCAAGAGCTCGATATGATCTGCATCGTGCCCGCGGCGGTTTCGTTTGAGGGCCAGCCCCTGCTCGACTATATGATGCTCAAGGACGGTCGTGTGGTACCCGCGCGTGCGAGCATTGCCCTGCAGCGTGGTGGGACCGGCGATGCCCGTTGGGCGCCGCCGGTGTTTGACGTGGACGGCGTGCGCATCGCCGTGATCTTCGACTTGGACCGCGAGCTCGAGATGCTGCCGACCGGCGTCGACCTCATCGCCTATTTCCAGTTCAACGCGTTTGATATGACCGACCGCGAGACGGCCGCCATTGCCGCCGTTCGCAGTGGTTCCTATCGCAAGATTGCGTCCAAGCGCAGCGTATGGTTTGCCTGCATGGCGCCGGTCGGTGCGTACGACGAGTCGGTGTATGCCGGCGGGTCGTTTGTGCTCGACGATTGCGGGCGCGTGGTGGCCCAAGCGCCGTGCTTTGAGGAGAGCCTACTGGTTCAGGAGATCCAGCGCGGCGTAATGCTCGATGCCTTGGAGGACCACGAGCTGCCCGAGTTTCGCTCCGAGGAATGGCTGTGGCAGGCGCTGGTGCTCGCCGTTCGCGATAACGCCCGCGCCCGCGGTACATCGCGCGCCGTGGTGGCGCTCGAGGGAGACTTGCCGTCGTCCCTGCTTGCGGCGCTTGCCGTCGACGCTCTGGGCCCGCGCAATGTGATTGGCCTGGTGCTGGGGCGCAACCGCATCTTTACGCCGGCGCAGGAGGAGGCCGAGGCTGCTCGCTGTGCCGCCGTTCGCGCCATTGCCGAGCGCCTGCACATTCGCACCGTCGAGCGCGATGCGCCGGATGCTGCGCGTGTGCTCGACCGCAATGTGTCGGCGGGCGACGCCGAGCGCCTGCGCTCTCGCACGCTGGGTCTCATGCTGGAGGACACGGCGCTCGAGCTGGGTGCGATGGCGTTGAGCCCGCTGTCCAAAACTGAGTACGCGCTGGCGGCGCCCGCGCTTTGCGGCGGCTACCAGGGCGATTACGCGCCCTTTGGCGATGTGTATCTGTCGACCCTCGAGTTTGTGGCGCGCGTGCGCAACCGCACGTCTGCCGTGGTGCCGCAGGAGCTCGTGACGCTCAACGCGGTGGAGGATTGCATGGAGCGCGTGCTGGCGCAAGCGCTCTCGACGCTTGACGGTCCGGTCGACATGCTCGACCGCGCGGCGCAGCTGCTCGGTGGGCTTGAGCCGGGCGAGGTCGATGGCACGCTCGAGGCGCACGTGGACCGCAATCGATCTTTCGACGACATCCCCATGGCCGCCGGCAAGCCCGAGGCTTGCTCGCTGCTGCTGATGCTCGTGCGTCAGGGCGAGGCCGCCCGCCGCATGCTGCCGACGGCGCCGATCGTCTCGGCCCGCTCGTTTGTCGAGCGCGCTTGGCCGTACATGCTCGCATGGTCCGACCTGGGGTTGAGCGGCAAGGAACGCATGACGGTCGATGCGCTGGCGCGCGCCGAGGTGAATCGCTTTGCTGACGAAGATACAAGCGAACGCATGCGTGGCGAGATGATGGGCTTACTGGGTGACCTGTTGGGTATTTCGCCCGAGCAGATGGAAGAGCTGCGCTCCGAGGATGGCCAGCGTCGCCTGCATGAGGGTATGAAAAAGTTTGAGGGCGAGGTCCAGGACGCCATCGAAAAGATGATGGGCGGCCAGGGCGGACCGCAAGGTGGGCCCCAGGGCACGCCGATGCCGCAACCGCCGGTGGACCCGAGGCAGTTCCCGTTCTTCTCTCAAAACTAGGTCGCTGCGCGCCCGCCAGAGCGGCAATCTGCCTTTCAATCGTCGGGCATGACCGCCAGGTCAATGCCCTCCTCTTTCAAGGCACCTTGCTCGCTCTGGCGGGCGCTCGCTTGCGTATGCTCAACCTACAATTCGATCTCGGCTGACTTATAGGGCTAGCGTTGTGTTATTCTAGAACAGACGTTCGTGAATAGTGTGCGGGGCCTTGTCTTGCGCTGTGCTTGTGGCGAGGGGAGGTTGGCTTGGTTATCTTGGGTATCGATCCCGGTTTGGCCCATACGGGTTGGGGGATTATCGAGGAGCGGCGCGGAGAGGTTCGCTGCCGTGCCTACGGTTGTATCGAGACCAGCGCGGGCAGTCCGCTCGCGGTGCGCCTGTCGCATATTGCCCGCGACCTCAAGGGTGTCGTGGAGCGTTATCGACCTGATACCGCTGCTATCGAGAGCATTTACTTTGGCGCCAACGTTCGCTCGGCCATCCCCACGGCGCATGCCCGCGGTGCTGCACTCGTGGCTCTTTCGGAGTGCGCGCTCGAGATCGGCGAGTACACGCCTATGCAAATCAAGCAGGCTGTGGTGGGCACCGGTGCCGCAGATAAGCGGCAGGTCGCCTACATGGTGCGCACGCTCACACAGCTCGATCACGACCCGCATCCCGACCATGCCGCCGATGCCCTGGCTTGCGCCATCTGCCACGTTAACCTCAGCCGCACCCGGGCGCTTACCGGCGGCGAGTTCTATCAACAGAGAGGAACCGGATACTGATGATCTCCCAGCTCCATGGAACGCTTGTCGAGGCCACGATGAGCTCGGCCGTTGTCGATGTATCGGGCGTGGGCTTTGAGCTCGGCATCTCGGGTAGCACTGCGGCCACGTTGCCGACGCCCGGCGGTGAGGTTCGCCTGTATACCCGTATGCAGGTGCGCGAGGACGCCATGACGCTCTTTGGCTTTGCCTCCAAGGACGAGCGCACGATGTTCGATCGGCTCGTGTCCGTATCGGGCGTCGGTCCGCGCCTGGCGCTCGCCGTGCTCTCCACCTATACCGTGGGCCAGCTGTATTCGCTGGTGATGGCCGAGGACGACAAGGGCATGGCCAAGGTGCCCGGTGTGGGCAAAAAGACAGCGCAGCGTCTGATCCTGGAGCTCAAGAGCACCTTTGCCAAGGATAAGGGCTTTGTTCCGGTCGACGTGATTCCCGGACAGGTTGCGATGCCGGTTCCCGCCGCCGCTCCCTCGGCGATTGATGATGCCCGTGCGGCGCTCCTTTCCATGGGCTTTAGCCCGCAGGAGACCGATGTTGCCCTGAGCGGGTATGATGGGCAGGATATGCGTGTCGAGGATCTGCTCGGCGCGGCGCTTAAGCGACTTGGAATGGATGCGTGATGTGGGAAGCCGATGACTCTCAGGACCTGTGGTCGACGCCCGGAAACTCGCCAGCGGCATCCATGGCGCATGGCGAGCGCATGGTGGGCTCGGAGCTGACGCCCGAGGACCTCGATGTCGACCGTACCCTGCGCCCCCAGCGCCTGGACGACTACTGCGGTCAGGAGCACATCAAGCAGAGCCTGCGCGTGCTCATCGAGGCGGCGCAGAGCCGCGGTGAGACGCTCGATCACGTGATTTTCTCGGGCCCTCCGGGTCTGGGCAAGACCACGCTGGCTACGGTTATCGCCAACGAGCTGGGCGCTCAGATCAAGACGACGAGCGGTCCGGCCATCGCGCGCACCGGCGACCTGGCGGCCATCCTTACCAACCTGCAACCGGGTGACGTGCTGTTTATTGACGAGATCCACCGCCTCAACCGCTCGGTCGAGGAAGTGCTGTATCCCGCGATGGAGGACTTTGCGCTCGATATCGTGATCGGCAAGGGTCCGGCTGCGCGCTCGATTCGCCTGGATATACCCAAGTTCACACTGGTGGCGGCAACGACTCGCTCGGGCATGTTGACCGGCCCGCTACGCGACCGTTTTGGCATCTCGTATCGCCTGGACTACTACACCGTTGAGGAACTCGCCCAGATTGTGACACGCTCGGCGACCATTCTGGGTGTGACGATCGACCATCCCAGCGCGCTCGAGATCGGCTCGCGCTCGCGCGGTACGCCGCGTCTTGCCAACCGTCTGCTTAAGCGCGTGCGCGACTACGCGCAGGTGCGCGGCAACGGCCCCATCGAGCTCGATATCTGCCGTCAGGCGCTCGAGTTTTTCGAGATCGACGAGCTTGGCTTGGACTGGATGGACATTCGCATCTTGGAGACGCTTGCCAAGACGTTTTCCGGCCGTGCCGTGGGCCTGACGACGCTTGCCAGTGCGGTGGGCGAGGACCCGGGTACGCTCGAGGATGTCTACGAGCCCTATCTGCTGCAGTGCGGATTGATGATCCGCACACCGCAGGGCCGCCAGGCAACGCTTCGCACATTCGAGCATTTGGGTATTGAACCGACCCTGTAGAAATGGGCTTGTTTTAGCGCGTCTGTAGGCTATCGCTGGGCATCGGGTAAACATATCGCCGTTAGTCGGTTACGGGCGTTTTACTATTGCGCGCGCGTGCTATGCTGGATTGGTCTTTTTCTCATCCGGTAACGAAAGGACCGCCCATGCCTACTGACATCGAAATCGCACGTTCTGTTACGCCGCTGCCTATTACCGAGGTGGCCAAGAACGCCGGCGTCGACGTTAAGCATCTGATTCCGTACGGCTTCGACAAGGCTAAGGTCGACTATTCCCTGCTCAACGAGCCGACCGACCACCAGGCCAAGCTTGTCCTCGTGACCGCTATCAATCCCACGCCCGCAGGCGAGGGCAAGACCACCACGACCATCGGCCTGGCCGACGGTCTGCGTCGTCGCGGCGTCAAGAGCGCCGTGGCCCTGCGCGAGCCTTCGCTTGGTCCTGTGTTTGGCGTGAAGGGCGGTGCCGCCGGTGGCGGTTGGGCCCAGGTCATCCCCATGGAGGACATCAACCTGCACTTTACCGGCGACTTCCATGCTATCGGTGCCGCCAACAACCTGCTGGCTGCCATGCTCGACAACCATATTCAGCAGGGCAACCAGCTCGGCATCGACGTTAAGCGCATCACCTGGAAGCGCGTTGTCGACATGAACGACCGTCAGCTGCGCCATGTTATCGACGGCATTGGCGGCAAGGCCCAGGGAGTGCCGCGCGAGGATGGCTTCGACATCACTGTTGCCTCCGAGGTCATGGCAATCCTGTGCCTGTCCACGAGTATCAATGACCTCAAGGAGCGCCTGGGCGAGATTGTTGTCGGCTACAGTTTTGCCGGCGAGCCCGTCCGCGCCTGCGACCTTAAGGCCCAGGGTGCCATGGCGGCCCTGCTCAAGGACGCGCTCAAACCCAACCTGGTTCAGACGCTCGAGGGCACGCCTGCGTTTGTCCACGGCGGTCCCTTCGCTAATATTGCCCATGGCTGCAACTCCATCATGGCCACCCGCATGGCCATGCGTTTTGGTGACGTTGCGATTACCGAGGCCGGTTTCGGCGCCGACCTGGGCGCCGAGAAGTTCCTCGACATCAAGTGCCGCATGACGGGCGTTCGCCCCAGCGCTGTCGTGGTCGTCGCCACTGCCCGCGCGCTTAAGTACAACGGCGGTGTTGCCAAGGCCGACCTCAACGAGGAGAACCTCGAGGCCCTCAAGGCCGGCATGCCCAACCTGCTGCGCCATGTCGACAACATCCAGAACGTCTACGGTCTGCCCTGCGTGGTCGCCATCAACCGCTTCCCGACGGACACCGAGGCCGAGCTCGAGCTCATCGAGTCCGAGTGCCAGAAGCTCGGTGTCAACGTTAAACTGTCCGAGGTTTGGGCTAAGGGCGGCGAGGGCGCGCTCGACCTGGCCGATGAGGTCATGCGCCTGATTGAGCAGCCGAGCGAGCTCAAGTTTGCCTACGAGGACGGTGCCGATGTGGCCGACGCCCTCGAGGCCGTTGCCACCAAGGTCTACCGCGCCGACGGCGTCGACTTTACGCCGGCTGCCAAGCGCCAGCTCGCCGAGCTACGCGAGAACGGCTTTGGCAACCTGCCGGTGTGCGTGGCCAAGACGCAGTACAGCTTTAGCGACAACGCCAAGGCGCTGGGCGCTCCCGAGGGCTTCCGCATCACCGTGCGCGAGCTCAAGGTTTCCGCCGGTGCCCACTTTGTGGTTGCGCTGACCGGCAGCGTTCTGACCATGCCGGGCCTGCCCAAGGTTCCCGCGGCCGAGAACATCGACGTCGACAACGACGGCAACATCACCGGCCTGTTCTAGGCCTGCCGCTCATAGCCGCTTGCACGCCCCGCCGCGCCTACCAAGGCCCGGCGGGGCTTTTTGATCCCTTGGGGACGGAAGGATTACGGATCATTTTGCGGCTGTTAGGTCAATGAGGCATCCGTATGGGGTCGTTCGTCCAAAACTATGCCGGTTTACTACGATGAATCGGTATACCTCGACCATATCTGGATTTTCTGATAATAGCCGATTCGTCTACCTGCAGTTTTGTTTTCTTGTAAAGTAGCGTGCTCAGGTTTGGGCGATTTATCGTAGTAAACCGGCATAGTTTTGGACGTGGCGGCAATGTTGCGCAACAAGAATGGGGATTTCTCTCGTACGGTGTAGTTGGAAGAATTGCGCGGGCGCATTGCGGCTGCGACGAGAGACGGGAGATGCGATGTATTGCACCAAGTGCGGAGCTCAGATACCCGATGGCTCCACGTTTTGCACGAGCTGCGGCGCTCGCGTGGGTGGCGCCGAGGATCAAGCGGAGCCTGTGGCGTTTCCGGTGGAGGACGCGCCGGCGTCCGCTCCTGCGGGGCAGCACGCTCCTCAGGGTGCCCCGGTTCATATGGCGGCGCAGCCTCGTTATGAGGAGCCTGTGGCCGAGCCTGCCGAGGCCTCTCAGTCGTTTGTCCCGACGCCTCAGCCCAAGAAACCCAAGCACAAGGGCCGCATCGTCGCGGCCGTTCTCGGTGGTGTTGCCGTTGTCGCCATTGTCGCCGCTATCGTGATCGTGCCGCGTATCGGCGCGTCGTCCGAGGTGACTTCGGGCGGCAAGGGCTACGTTGTCTGCGCATGCGAGACTAAAGTGCTGCCCAAGAACAGCAAGGGCAAAAAGCTCAAGAGCTATACCGTCGAGCTGGCGCCGGTGTCCGGCAAGGGCAAGAGCTATACCATCAAGGTCGACGGCGAGGATGGCTTTGCCATGGAGGACTTTGGCGAGCTGCCCGACCAGAAGTACCAGATGACCATCACCTCAGGCAAGGGCAAAAAGAAGAGCACGACCACCATGAAGGTCGACTATACCAAGGAAGGTTCGGACGCCCCTAAGAACGTCGAGCTCACGCAGTCCAAGAAGGAGGCCAAGGCTTCTGCCAAGGCAGCAGTCAAGACGGCAAACGAGCTGTTCACCGATAAGATTCTCGAGTATCAGAAAAAGTACGGCGAGGGTGAGGCTGTCGAGGTTGCTCAATCTACGTATGGAGCCCAGGGCGTTGCTTTCGCTAAACTCGTCGATTTTGACGGGGATGGTCAGGACGAACTCCTGATTGAGTATTCTGATGAGCCGCTCTTCAACGCTAATGGCGCCACCGCCGCTAAGGCCGAAGTTTGGGCATACCGCGACGGCAAAATCGAGAAAGTATATGAGCCCGATATCTGGGTTGACGTTATGTGCGTTGGCGTTTCGCTCCGTGTATACGATTACGATGGCACCTATGGGTTCAGGCGATATTTGCATGACGGGGAGAAGATCAACGTCAAAGAGGTTCCAGTTGGGATGGACGAATCTCGTGATGGCTATGAGTGCGAATTCGATGCCTACGATGGTAAGGCGTTTAGCGCCGTTGTCGGTCCGGCGCCGATAGGCGATTCGAAGATTGCCGGCACCAATGAAGTGTCCGAGCTGAGCGCCGTGCTTACCAGCACCGAGGAGAGCGTAGCCAGCACCATCGCAACGGTGGCCACGACGCTGGAGCAGCTGAAATCGAAGGACGATGGCAGTGCGCAGGTGGGCTACGAGGCCGTTTCTGCCACGCAGGATGTTGACTTTACGGCTGCGGTTGGCGAAGGCCCGCTGAATCCGTCCCCCGATGACACGTGCCAGATCACGGCTACGTGGACCTATCCTCAGGTGAAGGGCCAGGGCGTGGGTGTCGCCAAGTTTAACAAGGATATGGTCCAGCTCGTTGCGGATACGCTCGAAGCGAGCAAGCAGGCCTCGATGGATGACGAAGACAGCCACGTGACCATGATGTACACCGCCGAGATCGTCTCGATCGATGGCGATATTGCCTGTGTGCGCACGTTTACCGACAGCTATCAACCTCCGTATCGATCGGAGCGAGTGACAAGGTCGGCGTTCTACAACCTCAAGACGGGTGAGCAGGTTTCGCTCGAGGACTCGCTTGCGCAGCATGGGCTCTCGTTTGACACCCTCAAGAGCGAGGCCAAGCAGGCAATTAAGACGGCAAAGCCGGATATGGACTCTGTGTCCGAAGACAGCATCGACGATGACAATAACTACACCGAGGATCATTTCTACTACGACGGCAAGGGCTATATCATCGTCCTCGATACTGGAGAGTTTGACTGCATGGCATGGGATACGCACGACTTGGTTGCGCACGCCTTCGACTCGAGCTATTCCTGCGGTCAGGATGTAACGCCCGAGCGAGCCAGGGCTACGTACGTACCCAATGAGTAAGGTGGACCGCGAGGGATAAATTGAACAGTCCCCGGTGGCGTCAAGCAAAACGCCGCCGGGGACTTTTTGATGCAAATTGGCTCCGAAACAAGCTATCTGGGCCAGCCACGCCACGAGAAGCGCCCATCTACTACGTTTACCAGGGTTGGACCGACCATGGAGCGTTTTTTAACAATGCGGCAAGACGTTTACCTGCGGTTTTGTTAACACAAATATGGCTATGGTTGGCACCCTTGGGTTAAACGTAGTAGATGGGCGCATTTTTTGGTGCACAGCCCAAGAAGGGATCATTAGCCGCGCTGGAGGCCGAAGAGTTTGGCGTTGCGCTCGGCGACCATCATGTTGATGTCGGCGATTTCCAACTCGCCGTCAATGTAGGGCTGGTAGGTGCCATGTGGATCGCCGGCTCCCAAGCTGCAGCTTCCGCAGTTGTCGCAACTGCCGTTACCGCAGCCCGCGAGCGCTAGCTTGATGATCTCCTCACGCTCGGCACGCGTCGTGTCCTTGATGAGCTTGCTTTTTGCCATAACGTTCCTCGATTCGATTGTGACCGTCGCCGCGCATGTCTTGTAGATACCGGCGGGCTTTGCCCATCATAGGCTTTTGCGCGGGTAGAATGCATGGATAACTTGATGCTTACGGGCGACGGAAAGGAAACGTTGCATGGACCAGGATAAGACGACCGTAATGGGTGGCTACGGCTCCCCGCGGACGGGCAATGGCGCCGATGAGACCCGCGTCGTGCCGAATCCCGGCTACGCTGCTCCCGATACGACGCAGGCGTCGGCCGATCCCACGCGCGTTGTGAATTACGGAAACGCAGCGCAGGACCCGTATGGTGCCTCGTCGCAGGGCCCCTACGGCAACGCGGCGGCAGACCCTTATGATGACCTGCTGCAAAATCCCATTCCGCAACCTCAGCAGACGACATATATGCCGCGCACGGCACAACCGCGCTACGAGTCGCGCGACCGATATGCGCGCGAGTCGTATCGTGAGTATCCCAAGTCCATCCCCCAGTATGGCGAGGACGAGGAGAAGAAGCCTTCGCGTTCGTCGAGCGTGATTAAGAAAATCCTGATCGTACTGGCGATCTTCTTTGCCCTGTCGGTTGTGTTTGCCATCGTGTCGGGCATGCTCAACAAGCGGGGCGCCACGACTGATACCACGGCCGAGCAGACCGAGGCTACCCAGTCCGACACCGTCGACCTGAGCGATATCCCGGGTCAGTACTGGTCCAACGCCAAGAAGCTCCTCAAGTCGCGCGGGGCCGATCTTTCGAATGCCGTGATTCTGACCGATGACGGCTCAACGCCTGTTGTCGACGCCAACTGGGTGGTTACGTCTGCCTACTATAACGATAACGGTAACCTCGAGATTCAGCTCACGCGCAAGGACGGCTCGTCGGGTAATGCGTCCGGCGATCAGGGCGGCGCGGACAGCTCGAGCTCCAACACGCTGGAGGACCTGAGCAACAAGGCCCAGGAGCTGGGGGATAAGGCCCAGCAGTTGGGCGACACGGCTCAGAATCTCGGCGATACCGCACAGAACCTGGGCGATATGGCAACCAACGCCTGGGATACGCTGCAAAATGGTATTTCGGGCGCGCAGGGGAACTAGCGGTCGAGCTGCTAGAGCCTTAGCAGTGCAAACAAATACGGGGCGCAGGATCGCGTGACCGGGCGCGTAGGCGCGTTGGTCGGCGGTCCTGCGTCCCGTTTTGCTGTTGATTACAGCTGCTCGGCCGGACGGTCGGGCGAGCTGAAGCCCGAGTCAAATGTGACGACGCACGAGA
>UMHI01061465.1_pt1 | contig 12483 bp, 9 predicted proteins | sample 1965481 | NCBI WGS metagenome assembly UMHI01 (sample SAMEA4836093, study PRJEB28245) | human gut metagenome | biome: gut microbiome; material: fecal sample | place: Denmark | collected 2008 | reverse complement strand
CCGGGACTGCATCGCCCCGGACTGTATCTCCTTTCAAAAAAAACACTATGAGTTGGGTGATCATGTGGGCCGTACCCTGTTCCTGCGGGAGTATGCCAGCTTCATTTCCGATGAGATGATCACGGAGCTGATGGACTATCCTCGGAACATGATGCTTTCCATCGACATTATTCCCGTGGCCATGGACGAAGCAGTGAGCGACATCCGCAAGCGCATCATGTCTGTGGAATCGGACATCACCCGCTGGCAGCAGCGGCAGAATCAGAACAACAATTTTACCGCCAATATCCCCTATGACTTGGAACAGATGCGGAGCGAAACGAAGGAGTTTATGGACGACCTCATGAGCCGCGACCAGCGTATGATGCTGGCTTTGGTGACGCTGACGCACCTGGCAGATAACCTCGAACAGCTCGACCAGGACACCGAAGCTTTACAAGCCATCGGGCGGGCGCGGGGCTGTCAGTTTAACATTCTGCGCTACCAGCAGGAGGACGCCTTGAACACGGTGCTGCCCCTCGGCTTAAAGCGCATTGAGGCAACCCGCACCCTGACCACGGAATGTACCGCTGTCCTTATGCCGTTCAAATCGCAGGAGATTCAAGACGCTGGCGGCATCTACTACGGCGTCAACGCCGTGTCGCACAATCTCATCATCTGCAACCGCGGAAACCTTTTGAACGGCAACGGATTTATTACCGGCGTGTCCGGCTCCGGCAAGTCGATGGCGGCCAAGCAGGAGGTCTCCGCGCTGGCGCTCTCCACCGACCATGATATTATCATCGTGGACCCGGAGCGTGAATATGGCGAGTTGGTGCGGGCATTGGGCGGCGAGGTCATCACCATCTCCGCCTCTGACCCTAACGGCTGCCACATCAATGCGCTGGACTTATCTGAGGGCTACGGGGATGGCAAGGAGCCGCTGGTGATGAAGTCCGAGTTCATCATGTCCCTCTATGAACAGCTCATGGGCGCGGATAAGATCGAGCCGCAGGAGAAATCCATCATTGACCGCAGCGTGGGAAACATTTATCGGGAATATCTGAAAAACTATCAGGGACAGCCGCCCACGCTGAAGGACCTCTATGACGACCTGATGAAGCAGGTCAACCCGGAGGCGCACCGGATTGCGCTGGCATTGGAGCTGTTCACGGTGGGCAGTCTGAATGTTTTTTCCCACCAGACCAATATCAACACAAAAAGCCGTATCCTCTGCTTTGACATTCAGGATTTGGGCGAAAATCTGAAATCGGTGGGCCTGCTGGTGATGCTGGACGCCATTTACAACCGCGTTATCCAGAACCGCAGAGAGGGAAAATACACCCATGTCTACATCGACGAGATCTATCTGTTTTTCGCCAATGGGAGCGGCAGCGGACACAGCATTACCAATTACAGCAGCGAATTCCTCTACAAGTGCTGGAAGCGCTTCCGTAAATACGGTGCGACACTCACCGGCATTACACAGAATGTGGAGGAATGTCTGCTGTCCAATACGGCACGTATGATGTTCGCAAACTCCGAGTTCCTGCTGATGCTCAATCAGGCCACCACTGACCGGGAGCAGCTTGCCCGCCTGCTGGGTGCGTCGGATACGCAGATGAGCTATGTGGACAATGCCCCTGCCGGTCATGGACTCATCAAGGTAGGCGGGGCCATCGTGCCCTTCGCCAATGAGCTGCCCAAAAACACGGAGCTGTACCGCTTAATGTCAACCCGCCCCGGTGAGGACTGATGCCATGCGGGACTTGAAGATCAGACCCGGCATGGACACGCCCAAGGCAAAGCTGAAGGACCCCACACCCAAGGACGCAGAATCCATTCTGAAAAAGCACATGGATAAGCGGCAGAAAGAGAAAGAGCCGGAGAGCCGCGATCCTGTGCGTTACGCCACCGACCGCGTGGAGAAAACTATGCGCCGGGGTGCGGCTGGGGCGGCGGATGCCTCGCGGCGCATGATAAAGCGCTATCAGGAGCAGAATCGGCAAGGTAAGAATGGTGCGTTGGAAAGCCGTACTGCGGCAGAAACGCTCGAAACCATGGACAGCGTGACGTCAGCAGAAAGGGGCCTGTCCGATACGCTGCAATCACACACTGCACGAAATGAAGTCGGAAACCGGACAATTTCTCCGCAAAATTGCGGAGGTCCAAAAAGCGCAAATGCCGCCCCGCAGGAGCGTGGGCGGCAGAAAGCTGCGCAGGACGCGAAAGCCGCCTATGGGCGGAACCTTGCCGAGAAAAGAACAGCAGAGCGGCACATTGTACCTCCACCGTCCGACCGTGGAGGCACAATGACCACTCCGCAGAAAGGCAATTCGGGGGTATCGGCCAAGGGCAGCCCTGGCCCCAAGAGCGGACAGGCCATGACCAAGGCCACGCGCACCATGCGTGTTCGACCAACTGACCACGCAGCGCCGAACAATGCAATCATCACGCACCGCGCAAGGGCGGCGGCGCAGAGAAAGGCGCAGCGGAGGATGCTTCAGGAATCCGCGCAGAGTGGAAGAAGGGCTTCCAAAAAGCTTGGCAGCGCGGCAGTCCAGGCAGTGAAGAAAATCGGAAAAGGAGTGGCATCTGCGGTCAGCTCGATCCTGTCGGCAGGCGGCGGTGCGGTGGTGCTGGTGCTGATACTGACGGTAATCCTTGTGGCGGCAATCGTGGCGTCCCCCTTCGGTATCCTCTTTTCCAACGAGAGCCGGGAGGCGGGCGTTGTACCGATCTCTGCTGCGGTGGCGCAGATCAACTATGACTTCAATGCTGAACTGGAAGCGTTGCAGACAGCGGAGGACTACGATTCTATCTCCGTGACCGGGCAGTCTGTCGATTGGGTGGAGGTTCTGGCGGTGTTCGCGGTAAAGGTTGCTGGGGCAGATGCAGACGCCGCGGACGTGGCCACCATGGATGCCGACCGCATTGCGCGCCTGAAAGCGGTCTTTTGGGATATGACTACCATAGCCCACCGCATTGAGGTCATTCACCATCCCGGCAGTGGCGATGATGACGGATGGACGGAGCGAAATCTCTATATCACCATTACCGCAAAAACGGCAGAGGAGATGAAAACCGCGTATCATTTCAACCGTAACCAGATCGCAGCGCTGGACGAGCTGCTGGAGCAGCGGGATCTCCTGCGAGAGCTGATCGAGGATGCGTACTCCGTCAGCGGGGACACGGCGGCGCTGCTCCGAGATCTGCCGGAGGGTCTGTCGCCGGAGCGCGAGGCGGTGGTACGCACCGCCTGTTCTCTTGTCGGCAAGGTGAATTATTTCTGGGGCGGCAAGAGCCTTGTGATCGGATGGGACGCCCGATGGGGCGAGCTGCGGCAGGTTACGGCGGCAGGCAGTTCCACCACCGGAACATACCGGCCCTACGGGCTGGACTGCTCGGGATTTGTTGATTGGGTATTTTATAACGCCACAAACGGCAGCTACATCATTGGCCACGGTGGAGGAGCTACCATGCAGCACAGCTATTGCACCGATATTTCGTGGGCGGACGCACAGCCCGGTGATCTGGTATTCTACCCGGATAATTCCCATGTGGGCATCGTTGGCGGCAGAGATGCCAACGGAGAATTGCTAATCATTCACTGCGCCAGCGGCCACAACAATGTAGTCATTACTGGCAAGGAGGGCTTTACATCTATCAGTAGACCGAGGTACTACGCAGAGTAAAAAAGTTTTACCTTTCCTTTGACGGTTCGGTATGGTACAATACTCATCGTGTGTGATGGGAGGTACTGTGATGCAAAACTATACAGAGGAAGAAGCGGCCATTCTCTGCGGCTTTATTGGGCGGTATATTGACCGCGATTCTATTTGTGATACGGTTCGCTCCGGTTACTCCCGGATGTGTAGAGGTTTGGAACAACATGCTCTGACACATCAGGACTACCTATGGGCAGAGCAGGTGCTTCAATTTCTGATGCCCCAATGGTGGACGGAGCGGGAAGATCACCGTGCGCTGGCCGCACTTTTACTGAAAACGCAATCATTGATCTGGGCAACACGATAATCTTAACCGGGCGGATAGCCATACGGCTGTCCGCCTGGTTTTTATGCTCACAACCTCGAAACACAATAGGCGATCAAATCCTCCGGCATCGGGACCGCACCGGCGCACGGAATCTCGGAGACGATACCGGCGTTCCTTGGCTGTGCCATGAGGATGGCAAGGCTGATTTCCCTGCGGACTTCCTCCACGCTGATCCTCTCACGCGCGGCGATGACTTCCATGGCGCGCCGCGCCGCGGCAAGCTGCTTGGCATTTGTTTTCATACGGTTTCCCTCCTGGTATTTCTCTTAGCGATATTTATCGCTTAACGTAACGGCAATATAGCATAGACATGAAGGGAAAACCGTCGAACACGGTCGAAAGCGGAAAGTTTTATCGTTCAATAAAACGATAGCGGGCGAAAAAAGAAGAAGCCTGCAAAGGCTTCCTCTGTATCAGGTCTGATCGTGGTTCATGGCGCGCATGGTCTGTAAAACCGCGTCCTTCTGCTGGGGCGTCAGATTTACCCAGTTATCAAAAAGCTCCTTCAATTCCGGTGTCAGCTCCACCATTTCGCCCTCTGCGAAGAACTGGGAAAGCGAGATGCCGAAAGAGGTACAGATCGCTTCCAGCGTACTGATGGATGGAATCGTATTGCGGTGATAGATATTCGCAATGGTAGAGTTGGAAAGACCGCAATTTTTAGCCAGCCGGTATTCTGACCATCCGCGTTCGTCCAGTAGTTGATGCAGCCGCTGAAGCGTGTCCATAGTTTCGTCACCTTTCTTTCCTGTATATATTTTACCGTTTCATTGAATGATATAATATTGTTTACTTGTATGCGACATATCATTTAATAAGATGGTAAAGGCAACGAAAACAGGTAAAAACCCCACGGACAGACGAATCCGCCCCTGTCAGGCTCAACGCTTGACAGGGGCGGCTCGTTTCTTATTTAATTCTGTGATTCTTGATTCTGTCGCAGAAGCGCGATGCAGATTTTGAGTTGATAGGCTTTGTGGATGCCCAGCTTTCTGTAAATGTTTTTGCGGTGTGTGGCGATGGTGCTCTCCGAGCAGTTCCGTTGTTCGGCAAGCTCACGGGGGCTGCTGCCATCAGCCAGGGCCTCCAAAATCTCCCGTTCCGTCGGCGTCAGCATATCATAGCCAACCTGGAACATCTCATAGGTCGCCGGATCGATCTCGGATTTCCGGAAGTAGGCCAGCCGCTGGGCGTCGGCCTGCGCCGCTTCAAACTGCCCTTGCAGCTCTTCATTCTTATCCAAAAGCTGCACGGCCTGCTCCTGCACGGTCTGCTTTTCCTGCTCCAGCGTGGTGATGATCTTCTCATTCTCCCGATCCTGCGCCTGCAGCGTTGCGGAGATCGGTTCAAAATCAGCAAACGCCATCTGCTCGCCGCCGCGGTCCTCGTCCCGCAGCCGATCCAGATCCCGATGCACCGGAGCAAGATACCGGCGCGCCAGATACAGACAGCAAACGATGGCGCAGAACAGCAGCAGCGCCGAAAGCAAAGCCGTCTGCATAATATTTTTGGCTACAGCGAGATTGTAATCCTCTTTCGGGATCAGCACCGCCAGCGTGTGAGGCGCCCCATCGCCCTTTGCCGTGGAAAGATTTTCCACCATGCCGACAAAGGAAAAACCGTCGCCGTTCAAGGATACAAGACCGTCGCTCATGGGTTTAACGGTGAGTGTTTCCGAAGGAACATAGCAGAAGCCTTCCTCCGTATAGGTCATCAGGGCCGCTCCCGCATCCAAGGTATCACCGCTCTCCGTGGTCAGCAGGCAGGCGAGGCGGCTGAGGTTGGAGGGCTGGTCATAGCACGCGGAAAAGTAGGACTGATTGATGGCGAAGCCGCACATTCCATAGACCGTGCCGTCTGCCCCGATCACGGGGATCGTCAGCAGAACCGCCTTTTCCGAGGTTCCCGGCAGCGTGACAAGGTCTGTGGTGCGGCGGGAATCGGCAATCGGGGCGGCAGCCTGTACGGTATGCTCCGCGTAATTGGGGAACTGCGCAATATGAAACTCCTGCGCCCACTTCCGGTGCGGCATGACATTGTGCGCTTTGCCCACGCTGGCGATGCCCCGGAACAGCAGCAGGTTATTGGTCACACGCCCCGCGTTTGCCCTTTGCACATAGAGACCGCTGCGAGCATCCGCTGTATCCCCGTCGCTCATGGAGCTCTCCAGGACGACAAACGCGCCGGAGCAGTCCGCCTGCCGGACGTACTGGCTCAGCGGCTCCAGCATGGCGTCCTCCACCGCTTTGGTCGCCTCCGTATTCCCGTCCAGCTCCTCAAAGGAGATGCCCTGCTGCTGCAGCGTATCCTCCAGCAGCGCGGTCATATCCTCGGAAAGAAGGATGCTCATAACGGAGACGTTATGCCAAAGGGATTCCATATCGTTCTGAAAGATCTCCATTTGGAGATCCAGCGCCTTTTTGATCTCGGCCTTGGGACTGCTCAACCGGCCAAACAGGGTGAGTCCCGCATAAAGCGCCGCAACCAGCAGCACCGCCAGCACGATCATGTAGCCGATGAGCTTATGCCGCATGGAGCGCCGCGCGTTTTTCAGATAGGACGATACCTGCATGGCCTTCACCTGCCTTGATGGAAAGTTACGGAAAAGTGATTTACTGGATGGAGCGGAACAGCGCCCAGGTCTCCTCCGCCAGCGCCTCCACATCCTCACCGGCAGCGGCCCGCCGGGGCAGCTCCTGCTGCATCTGCCGCAGACCGTCATACAGGGTATGGACCTTGGAATAGTAATCCGTGAAGCGCACTTCGGCCAGCGGGGTATAGGTTTCCTGCATGGTCTTGAGGGCGGCGTAGAGATTGGCATAGCCCTGATCGGCAAATTCTACTTCGTCGATGGAATCAAAAGCCCCGTTCCGCACGGGCATATAGCCAGTAGAGGTCACGAAGTCCAGATTGCGCTGCTTCTCCGTCAGCCAATGGGCAAACAGGCTGGCGGCCTCCGCCTTCTGATCGGTGGTCTTATAGGCGCACAGGCCCACGCCCGCCTGCGTCATCAGGGGCTCCGCCCCCGCTGTCATGGGCAGGGGGACCACCTGCAGGTCCATCGGCTCGCTGTGCCCGTCCTCATAGGTCACGGTATCATTATAATAAAGGATCGCCGCGGAGGAGCCAAGGCCGGAGAGAACCTCGCCGGTCATCACCTGCGTATTGGAATAGAGGTCGGACACCACGATATGCCCCTGAGCCAACGCGCGGGCAAACTGCATCCAGCTCTCCTTGAAAACGGCGTTGTCAAAATCATACCAGCCGTCTTCCGTATAGAAATCTTCCGCGCCATGTTCCAGCGCGCAGAGCTCCACGGCGCGGATGGGATAGTCCATCGCACAAAACGGCTCCGTGCCGTTCGTCCAGTCATAGAACCGCCCGGCAACATCATAGAACCCCTCCCATGTGGAGAGGTCATCATAGGTCACGCCGGTGGCGGCGGAAAAGCGGGCAAAGCCCGTGCCATTGAACATGAGCAGCTGCGTGGATTTGGACAGGGGGAACACCAGCAGTTTGCCATCATCTGCTTTACCGTCCGCAAGGAAGCCGGACACAAACTCGCTCTGCTCTGTCTCTATGAACCAGTCATTCCAGTCCAACAGATTGTCCTCGCCCAGGGCGATGGCGTCCCCGATGTGGCAGGTAAAGAGGTCCGGCATCTCCTGCGCGGAATCCCCCTGTGTCTCTAACAGGAAGCCGCCGATCTTCGCGGCGCTGCTCAGTTCCGTCACCTTGACGCGGACGCCCTTCTCCTTCCCCTCGGTGCGGTTGAATTCCTCCACCAGCGTATCCATCGGGGAACCGGCCTGCTCGCCGTATACGTGCCACATCGTCAGCTCCACCGGCTCCTTGGCCGAGAGCAGCGACTTGTTTCCGCAGCCCGTCAGGGCAAATACCATGATAACTGCCATGAGAATGGCCAACCCATGCTTTTTCACTGATATGTCCTCCCTATGTAAACACTTGTCCGCAAAACCGCCATTTTCCGGTGGTTTTTGAAAATATTTTTTTGTCCGTCTACCCTAAATCGAGGTTTTAGGGTATGACAAGATTTTAAATCTATGGTACAAAACAGGCAGACGGGGAGGCGAGATCGCCGTCCGGCCCCCGTCAATGAACAGAGAATCGTGAAAGGGGTACCCCTTTCGGTTGGAGCGAAGCTCCAACTGAAAGATCGCTCGACGCTCTATATCCTGTCGAGCCGACCGCTTCGTTAGGCATTGTAGCATATTCCACGACAGCTTTACAAGACGAAATAAAAAAAAGGAGGAATGCGGATGACGCAGGTACGGAAAACGGCAACCTACCGAGTCGTCACCGACTCAGGAGGCGGCAGGATCTTTCGCTTCTACTGCGACATCTCCGGCGAGCTGTGCTGCGTGACAAAGCCCATCTGGGCGGACACGGAGGAGGCGGCGCTGGAGCTGGCGTGGGAACAGGAGGGCAAGTGGGAGTTCAACCTCTGCCCCAAATGCGGGAAGTATGTCTCCTCCGCTATGTTCAATGTCAATGCGGGATTGTGTCTGGACTGTGCGCCGTGGGAGGACGAGTACCCCTCGTTCTGTCATCACTGCGGCGTCCGCCTCCAGGAACCGGACGCCTGCTTCTGCCCCATCTGTGGAGCAAGATTGCAGGTGGGCGGCACAGACGGAAAGGAGGGAGCCGCCGAATGACAAACTATGACCTGAGAACCCGGAAAGCCCTGCGGCAGGTGACGCTGCTGGAGTATGGCTGCGGGCCGGAGACGCTGCGGCGGCGCAAGATCTGCCCCAGCTGCGGCAAGGCCAACAGCGCCGACCGGACGGACTGCGCCGACTGCGGCGCGCGTCTGCCGGAGATGACCCTCTATGACTTCTACCGTTCCCGCCACCGCTGCTGCCCCGGCTGCGGCGTGGCCGTCACCGATGTGGCGCGGTACTGCCCCGAATGCGGGGCGCGGCTGCCCAAAGCCGTTCGGAGACAGGAGGCGGCGGTATGACCCTGTTCGGACGGCGGGAGCCGCCCCTGCCGAAAGCGGCGGTCTGCTTTGCCTCGCCCGCCATGACCCGCTATGCCGTGGACTGGCTGGGGAAGCTGGGGGGCTGCAAGCCCACGGCCATCCTCTCGGACGACTGCGACGACGTGGTGTGGCAGTGCGCGGCGGAGCAGGCGGACCTTTTGCTGCTGGGGACGGACTTCTCCAACGGCGTGGAGGACAAGGACGTTTCCGCCCGCTGCGACATCGCCATCGAGGTGCGGCGGAAGCTGCCGGATTGCCGGGTCTATCTCATCTGTGAGGACGGCCACCCGGAAAAGCTGGCCGCTTTGGAAAAGGCGGCGGAGCTGAAGCTCATCGACGGCTGCTGTATCGGCGACCTTTCCGCGCAGCAGATGCGCGCATGGCTCGACGAGACAAAGGACGTAATGAAGGCAGTGGTTCGCCCGCTGTAGCTCTGAATGAAGGAGGAAGAAAAAACATGAGAAAACGAATTACCAGTTTACTTCTGACGCTGGTCATGCTGCTCTCCCTCGTGCCCGCCATGGGCGTGACGGCGAGCGCGGCGGATGATACATTTTACGAACAGGTCTTCATCAGGAACTATCGTGCGTTTTGGGACTATCTCCGCTCGCCCGATTCAAGAGAGCTCGTACTGGACACAGACATCAATTATACGCTGAGCGGTGAGGACGAAGAAATTGAGGTGCGCCGTAGCCAAAGGCTGGACCTGAACGGCCATAAGCTCAGGATCGACGCAACCAAGCGGGCGAGTTTTTTCTCCCTGATTACAATTTTCGACGGCGAATTCACGCTGTACGACAGTAAGGGCGGCGGCGAGATCGCGGTTGAATTTGCGATGGACAGTAAGGAGCACAGCATCATCAAGATGTTTCCCAACAGCGGAGCGTATCCTAAATTCACAATGAATAGCGGCACGCTGACAAGGCTGAATCCGATAGACACGCACGCCCAAGGAAGCAACGGCTGCGTCAGTGACAGTATTAATAACAGAGTCAAGGACGGTGAGCCGCGCCCGCAGATCACGATCAACGGCGGCACGATCAACTGCCCGTACAGCTGGGACAGGAGCAAGCCGCTCCCCATATATTTGTCTCAGTTTATGCCGACGGCGCTGCTGCTGCGCGATTCGAAGCTCACGGTCAACGGCGGTACCTTCAACGGCATGGTCTGGATAGAAGATCTGACGCCGAAAAAGGGCGAAACAGAGCCGCGCGTTTTCCTCAACGGCGGTGTGTTCAACTCCTCGTTCGTGGTGGAAGACGTCCCGAAGGATGTGACGCGGATCATTATAGACGGGGCGCGCTTCAACGATGGCCTTTATGTTGGCAACAGCGACTCAGGAAGGACATACAATGTGGGGAGCAAGCCGGCGCTGCTGATCAAAAGCGGTGTATTCGACTCGCCCGATCAGAAACCCAAGCTCGACATTTACGCTGCGATCGGAGAGAATGCGGAGTCCTCACAAGGCCGGCAGAAAATGATCGCGAACGCCATGAAGTGCTTCCCGAACAGCGCGATAAAGATGAACGGGAAGATCTATACCTCCGAGAACCTTGGCTTGCTCGCGAAAAGTGACAGGTATAATCACTATCTGGATTTTACCTCGAACACTCCCATCGAGGTCATCGGCAGGGCGTGGGACCTGAAGGAGGTCCTGCTGGACGGCAGCCCCATTGCAGTGCCCAACATCCGCGACGGCGCCGCCTTCGGGAAAGCCAACAGCGTGCCGGTCTACACGGTGAGCACGCTCGGCACGCACGAGCTGGTCTACCGCTGGTATGACCTTGCGAAGGAGCTCCGTGACGCGGGCTGGTACTATGAGATCGAATGCGGGCTCGGGCCGGGATTGAATAATATCTACAACGGCAACTACACCATCGCGAACGGCATCTGCGAGTGGCGCTACCAGCTGCCGAAGAGGGTCACCAACATCGATGCGGGTCAGATGGCCTTCTCGATCAACCTGCGGCACGCCACAGCCCCCACCAGTATCGTTTACTCAAACCAGTACATCCTGCGCTATCAGGTGGTGCAGGACAGCGCGCAGGTCATCACCGCGGGGCGGCTGAACATGAGCGGCGGCGACATCATTCCCACGGATGCGGTCAGTGCGAACCAGGTCACCCTCGGCGCGAGGGAGAACCGCTTCACCGTGTCCGAACAGACCAATTGGTCGCTCAGCGGCGATACGCGCAGCAAGACGGTGACGCTCAAGGCTGCGAACGGCTACCGCTTCTTGAGTGCGTCCGACTTCTCCGTGGAGGGGGCGAACTGCGTCACGGCGAAGAGTTCGTCCGTTTCGGCCGACGGAAAGACCTGCAAGGTGCGGGTGGAAGCACGTGTGTGCCGCCTGCTCACGCACATTGCGGGCGAGCTGGAGAACTTCTACGATGACAGAACCTTCGCCGATGTAAGCATCACGTCATACGATCCGGGCAGGTGCCGCTTTGAGATCTATACTGCCGTTGAGAGAAGCTTTGGGGAGGTGTCCCCCGTTACTAGAATTGACGGAAGTTCCTGGTATTATTTTTTCTTGAACATTTACCCCGAGCCCGGCTATGCCGTGCGCCGCAATTCGAATGTGGCAGTCGTCAACTTCGGCGGCTATTGGTCTAACGGGAGCGCGATGGAGGATGAGGTGTACACGGCGATATACGACGACTGGGTCGTCGATGATGGTGGCTATACGGTTTACCCCAAGTGCTGGTGCATTGGCAGAAATGCGGCGAATACGGAATATGTCGGCATAGACCCGCGCTACGAGAGCGCCGCGCGCACGCTGTATCTCGACATCAAGATGCCCGTGGCGGGCGAAAGCCCCACGGAAGCGAGCTATCAGAGCATCGGCGGCCTGCCTTCTGATGTTAAGAAAAAGATTGAATGGAAGATGCAGGGCGACACGGTCTTTCAGGCGGGGAAGAAGTACGAGCTCGAAATCTCCCTCGAGATCCCGAAGCAGCGCCCCAATACCGTGTGGCCGCAGGACTACAAGACCACGGTCGTGTATATCAACGGCGTGAACGCATGGACATACGACGACAGGTGGGGCGGCCCGGATGGCGGCAAAGCCAATGCAGCGGTGTATAACTGGGGCGCGCTCATACCGTACACTGTCCCCGGCGGGAATGGCGGCGTCACCGTCAGCGGCAAGATCACAAGCTACAACCCGAACAACGCCACTACCATTCAGCTGATGCAGGGTGGCAAAGAGCAGTACAAGACCACCATCGCCAAGACTACCGGCAGCGGACAGGTAACGCAGGACTTCAGCTTCAACGCCGTGGCCCCCGGCACCTATGATCTGGTGGTCACCAAGAGCGCACACCTCAAGTACACGGTGAAAAACATCACCGTCGGCAACGCGCCCCTCGACCTGACGGCCATGACCGGCAAGTCGTATCAGACGATCACACTGCTGTGCGGCGACATTGACGGGAACGGCTTCA
>UMHI01041610.1_pt1 | contig 12488 bp, 9 predicted proteins | sample 1965481 | NCBI WGS metagenome assembly UMHI01 (sample SAMEA4836093, study PRJEB28245) | human gut metagenome | biome: gut microbiome; material: fecal sample | place: Denmark | collected 2008 | reverse complement strand
CGTCAGAAGAAGGGCGACCCGCTGGACTTCGCCGCCGGCATCATCCTCCACAAGAAGCGCGGCGACTACGTCCACAAGGGCGAGAGTCTCGCCACCTTCTATGGCGCGGCGGATAAGTTCGACGCTGCCGCCGCCGAGTACCGCAGCGGCCTCGTCTACGGCCCCGAAAAGCCCGAGGAAGCCCCGCTGGTCTACGCCCTCGTCACCAAGGACGGCGTGGAGCGGTACTGAAATACCTGAATCGCTGAGAACGGCCCCGGGATCTGTGTGTTCCGGGGCCGTTTTTCCGCCAAAACTGCGCTTTGTAGTGGATAAAGCTGACAGAAGGGCTGATTTTGTAGATGTTTTGCCCGGGATGTGGTATAATCTACTCAATAGCGCCCAGACGGCGCAGGAGAAGAGAAAGGGTTATTCTATGAAGATCGTTTTGGTGGGCGGCGGCAAAGTCGGCACAGCGCTGGCGCGGCAGCTCAGTGAAGAGGGTCACAACGTGACCGTTATCGATACGAACAAGGCACGTGTGGAGCATATCGGGGAATCCTACGATGTGATGAGCATTCTCGGCAACGGTTCGTCCATCACCACCCTGTCCGAGGCGGGCGTGGAGGAAGCGGACGTGTTCATCGCAGTCACCGGCTCGGACGAGCTGAACCTGCTGTGCTGCATGTTCGCCAAAAAGGCGGGCCACTGCCACGCCATCGCCCGCGTGCGCAACCCGTCTTACAGCCATGAGCTGGACTTTATCAAGAAGCAGATCGGTATCTCGGCCATCATCAACCCCGAAATGGCAGCGGCAAAGGAAATTTCCCATCTGCTGCGCTTCCCGGGCGCAAGCAAGATCGATACCTTCGCGGGCGGACGTGTGCGGCTCATCAAGTTTGCGCTGACCGAGCAGCAGGGGCTGGACGGCGTGGCCATCCATGAGATCCCCACCCGCCTCAAGAGCGACATTCTGGTCTGCGCGGTGGAGCGTAACGGTGGGGTCATCATCCCCAACGGTAACTTTGTGCTGCAGAACGGCGATCAGGTCACCTTCCTCGCCACGCAGGAGAAGGCCCACGAGTTCTTCCAGCGTATCAATATGCCGGTGCGGCCGGTGCGCAACGCCCTCATCGTGGGCGGCGGCGCCATCGCCTATTACCTGAGCCAGGAGCTGCTGGAAAATCACGTCCGCGTCCGCATCGTCGAGCGGGACCCGGCCCGCTGCAATGTTCTGGCCGAGTCCCTGCCTGAGGCACAAATTTTGAACGAGGACGGCTCCAACCGCGACTTCCTGCTCTCGGAAGGTCTGGAATCCACCGAAGCCTTCGTGGCTCTGACCAACATCGACGAAGAAAACGTGCTGCTGACCCTGTTTGCGAAAAAGCACTCCAAGGGAAAGCTGGTCACGAAGATCAACCGCCTCGAGTTCGACGATATTCTGGCCGGGCTCGATTTGGGCAGCATCGTCTACCCCAAGTACATGACCTGCGATTACATCGTGCAGTACGTCCGCGCCCTGCAGAACGAGGCCGGCAACAACATCAAGACCCTTTACCGCATCCTCGACGACCGCGTGGAAGCGCTGGAATTCACTGTCCATGAGGAGAGCCGGGCCACCGGCGTGCCGCTGAGCCAGCTGCATCTGAAAAAGAATCTGCTGCTCTGCTGCATCACCCGCGGCGACAACATCCTCATCCCCCGCGGCGGCGACCAGATCCAGGTGGGCGACAACGTCATCGTCGTCACGCTGGAACACGGCCTGCATGACCTGCGGGACATCGTGGAAGAGTAACGGGGGACAGGACGTATGAATTATGCGATCGTCTTTCGTCTGCTGGGCTACATCCTGATGATAGAGGGTACACTGCTGCTGCTCCCGGCGGTGACGAGCCTCATCTACGCCGAGTGGGCCGTCATGGGCGTGTTCCTGCTGACGGCGGCCATCAGTGCGGCGCTGGGTTTTGCCCTGCGGACCATCAAGCCCCGCAGCAAGGTGTTCTATATGCGGGAGGGCTTTGCGGCCACCGCCCTGAGCTGGATCACCATCAGTATCATGGGTGCAGTGCCGTTCGTCCTCACCGGCTGCATCCCGAACCCCGTGGACGCCATGTTTGAGACCGTTTCGGGCTTCACCACCACCGGTGCCAGCATCCTGCCCGGTGTGGAGGGCCTGCCCAACGGCATCCTGTTCTGGCGCAGCTTCACCCATTGGATCGGCGGCATGGGCGTTCTGGTGTTCCTGCTCTCCCTGCTGCCCCTGACCGGCGGCTCCCACGTCAACCTGATGAAGGCGGAAAGCCCCGGCCCGCAGGTGGACAAGCTGGTGCCGAAGGTGCAGTCTACGGCCAAGATCCTGTACGGCATCTATTTCGCGCTCACGGTGGTGGAGTTCTGCTTCCTGCTGGCGGGCGGAATGAATGTGTTCAACTCTCTGCTCACGGCCTTTGGCACGGCGGGTACTGGCGGCTTCGGCTTCAAGAACGACAGCTTTGCCAGCTTCTCGCCCTACATCCAGTGGGTCGTGACCGTCTTTATGATCCTCTTCGGCGTCAACTTCAACGTGTATTTCCTGCTGCTGCGCCGGTTCCGCCGCGCAGCGTCCAGCGAGGAAGTCCGCGCCTATTTCGCCATCATTCTGGCGGCGGTGGCCGTCATCACGGTGAACATCCGCAGCCTCTACGGCACCTTCGGCGAGGCGCTGCGCCATGCGGCCTTCCAGGTCGGCTCCATCATTACCACCACCGGCTTTTCCAGCTGTGATTTCGACCTCTGGCCCACGCTGGCAAAAGAGGTGCTGGTGCTGCTGATGTTCGTGGGTGCCTGCGCGGGCAGCACCGGCGGCGGCATCAAAGTCAGCCGCTTCCTCCTGATGGGAAAGACGCTGGGCAAGGAGCTGAAGCAGGCTCTCCACCCGCAGGTGGTGGCCCCCGTCCGGATGGACGGCAAGCTGGTCAATCATGAGACCATCCGCACCACCAACGTCTTTCTGGCGGCCTACATCTTCATCTTTGCGGCGAGTTTCATGCTTGTCAGTCTGGACGGCTTTGACATGGTGACGAACTTCACCTCCATCGCCGCCACCCTGAACAACATCGGCCCCGGCCTCAATCAGGTGGGTCCCATGATGAACTTCGGGGCCTACTCCAACTTTGCAAAGCTGGTGCTCATCTTCGATATGCTGGCCGGTCGTCTGGAAATTTTCCCGATGCTGGTGCTCTTCCTGCCCGATGCGTGGAGAAGATTCTAAAAGTTTTATAACGCAAAAAATCCCCCGGTCCAGCCGGGGGATTTTTGTCTGTATCAGAACGTCAGCTCGACCTTTTCCTGCGCACGGTATTGCAGAGCCTCGAGCAGCGAATCCTCGTCGAGGAGGCGCTTGCCGGAGAGGTCGGCAATGGTGCGGGCCACCCGGAGGATGCGGTCGTGGGCGCGGGCCGAAAGGCCCAGCGTCTCGTAGGAGGCCCGCAGGAGCTGTTCAGCAGCGGGGGTCATCCGGCAGATGCGCCGCACCTGCCCGGCGGTGAGCTGGGCGTTGCAGCGCACATCCTCGTAGCCGGGAGCAGCGTACCGCTGGGCCTGGATGGCCCGGGCAGCAAGGACCTGTTTCCGCAGCTCGGCGCTGCTCTCGGAAGGGGCAGCGCCATGCAGTTCATCGAAGGCCACCGGGTCCATCTCGACACAGAGGTCGATGCGGTCCAGCAGCGGGCCGGACACCCGGCTGCGGTACTGCCGCACCGCGCTGGGCGAACAGGTGCAGGCTCGGGTAGGGTGGCCGTAGTAGCCGCATTTGCAGGGGTTCATGGCGGCGACGAGCTGGAAGCGGCTGGGATAAGTGGCGCTTCCGGCGGCCCGGCTGACCGTGATGCAGCCGTCCTCGAGGGGCTGGCGCAGCACTTCGAGGCTCTCGCGGGAGAACTCGGGCAGTTCGTCGAGGAAGAGGACACCGCAGTTGGCCAGACTGCACTCGCCGGGGCGGAACTGCGCCCCGCCGCCCGCCAGCGCAGCCGAACTGGCCGAGTGGTGGGGGCTGCGGAAAGGCCGTGCCGTCACGAGGCCCCGGCCTGCGGGCATCTGCCCGGCGATGGAATAAATTTTCGTCGTCTCCACGGCTTCTTCCCGGGTCAAGGGCGGCAGGATGCCGGGCAGGCGGCGGGCCAGCATGGATTTGCCGGTGCCGGGCGCACCGACGAGCAGGACGTTGTGTCCGCCCGCAGCCGCGATGACCATTGCCCGGCGGGCCAGCGGCTGGCCGCAGACGTCAGCGAAATCGGGAACGTGGCTCCACGCATCGGCAGGGTCGAAGGGAACCGGAGCCGTGGGAGAAATGGGCTGGATGCCCCGCAGTGAGTCCACGACCTGACGGGCCGTTGCTGCAGGGTAGACCTGCATTTCGCTTCCGCAGGCCTCAGCGGCTTCGGCAGCGTTTTCGGCGGGGACATAGAGCGCCCGCACACCGCCGGCGGCAGCCTCCAGCGCCATGGGCAGGACGCCGGACACCGGGCGGAGACTGCCGTCCAGCGCCAGCTCCCCCAGAAAGGCCGTGTCCTTCGGCGGCGGCTCCAGCTGCCCGGAAGCGGCCAGCACCGCCAGCAGCAGGGGCAGGTCATACACCGGGCCGGTCTTGCGGACGTCGGCGGGAGCAAGGTTGATGGTGATGCGGCGGTCAGGCCACTTGAAGCCCAGATTTTTCAGGGCTGCGTGGACGCGGTCGCCGCTCTCCCGGACGGCGGAGTCCGGCAGGCCGACGATGGAGAGGGCGGGCATCCCGCCCGAGATGTCGGCCTCGACTTCCACGGGAAAACCGTTGAGGCCCTTGAGGCCGAAGCTCTTGAGGACTGCGTACATGGGCGCTCCTTTCTGCCCGATGGGGCGGCAGAAACCATCCATAAAAGGGAACAATAGATTTTTACGATGCTTCGAAATTTATTCCAAGATAACAGACAAAATGAATGAAATGGTTGGCCAAGAACTGACTAAGAAATGGTAAAGATAGGGCGCAGATGCCCAAGTTCGACACAATTTTCTGTTTGAATCTATTATATTAGAGGGCATGTGAGATGTCAACGAAACGCGGGCTGTCTGCGATTGGAGGAAGAATCTTATGGTTGCGAAAGAGTACTGCTGTTACACCAGGCCCTATTCCAGTATCGAAGGCTTTCAAATTGCACACACGCTGTACTACAGCGCAAGCGTAGAGGAAGAGGGAGTTGTATTGGCAGTGCGGCGGCAGCAGGGAGAAGAGTGTGTCACGGAGCAGGTCATCTGCCCGGTGGGCGACTTCGGGCGGCTGATGTCCCTGATGCGGTATCTGTGCGAAAATGGAGTAGGGCTGGGCCACTGGCTGGATGTACTGGACGACGCAGGGCAGGTGTACTGGCCCTGCACGGCTGCAAATGGGCAGCAGGAGAGCGGAAAGCCTGCACGATTTGTGGCATTTGCTGGTTTTGAGGGGGAAAACTTGGTACATAATCCTGAATTGACACAAAGCGTATAAAAGCTTATATTATAAGTAGACTTGGATGAATTTGTCCATTATGGTCAAAAATTACAAAGGTAAGGTGTGCAATATGTATCAGGATGAGTATAAGCGCTGGCTGGCAGCGGATCTGGAGGACGCAGATCTGAAGCCGGAGCTGGCCAGGATCGAGGGAAATGACGACGAGATCAAGGACCGCTTTGCCGTTGCACTGAAGTTCGGTACCGCCGGCCTGCGCGGCGTGCTGGGCGCTGGCACCAACCGCATGAACATCTACGTCGTGCGTCAGGCCACCCAGGGTCTGGCAAACTGGGTCAAGACCCAGGGCGGCAACCAGACCGTGGCCATCAGCTATGACAGCCGCCTGAAGAGCGACGTCTTTGCCAAGACTGCCGCCGGCGTTCTGGCCGCAAACGGCATCAAGGTGCGCATTTATGATGCTCTGATGCCTGTCCCGGCCCTGAGCTTTGCCACCCGTTACTATGAGTGCAATGCGGGCATCATGGTCACCGCTTCTCATAACCCCGCCAAGTACAACGGCTACAAGGCCTACGGCCCCGACGGCTGCCAGATGACCGACGCCGCCGCCGCCATCGTCTATGACGAGATCCAGAAGACCGATGTCCTGACCGGCGCAAAGTACATCTCCTTTGCCGAAGGCGTCGAGCAGGGCCTCATCCGCTTTGTGGGCGACGACTGCAAGAATGCCCTCTACGCCGCCATTGAGGCACGTCAGGTGCGCCCGGGCCTGTGCAAGACCGCCGGCCTGAAACTGGTCTACAGCCCGCTGAACGGTTCTGGTCTGGTGCCGGTCACCCACGTTCTGAACGACATGGGCATCACCGACATCACCATCGTGCCGGAGCAGGAGTACCCCAACGGCTACTTCACCACCTGCTCCTACCCCAACCCCGAGATCTTCGAGGCTCTGAAGCTGGGCCTCGACCTCGCCACCAAGACCGGTGCCGACCTGATGCTGGCCACCGACCCCGACGCTGACCGCGTGGGTATCGCCATGAAGTGTCCGGACGGCAGCTATGAGCTGGTCTCCGGCAACGAGATGGGCGCTCTGCTGCTGGATTACATCTGCGCAGGCCGCATCGAGAAGGGTACCATGCCCAAGGACCCCGTCGCCGTCAAGTCCATCGTCTCCACCCCGCTGGCCGATGCCATCGCCGCCCACTACGGCGTGGAGATGCGCAGCGTGCTGACCGGCTTCAAGTGGATCGGCGACCAGATCGCAAATCTGGAAGCTGCCGGTGAGGTGGACCGCTTCATCTTCGGCTTCGAGGAGAGCTACGGCTATCTGGCCGGTCCTTATGTCCGTGACAAGGATGCTGTCATCGGCTCCATGCTCATCTGCGAGATGGCCGCTTACTACCGCAGCATCGGTTCCTCCATCAAGGAGCGTCTGGAAGAGATCTACAAGGAATATGGCCGCTACCTGAACAAGGTGGACAGCTTCGAGTTCCCCGGCCTGACCGGCATGGAGAAGATGGCCTCCATCATGCAGAAGCTGCGTGACAAGCCCCTCACCGAGCTGGCCGGCCACAAGGTGGTCAAGGTCACCGACTACAAGAAGCCCGAAGAGACCGGCCTGCCCGCCGCAAATGTCCTTATCTACTCTCTGGACAACGGCGCTACCGTGGTCGTCCGTCCCTCCGGCACTGAGCCGAAGATCAAGACCTACTTCACCACTCTGGGCAAGGACCTGGCCGAGGCTCAGGCTCAGAAGGATGCTCTGGCAGCTGCCATCGAGCCCATCCTCGCATAACGCAGAAATTTCATAGAAAATTTATGCCCCCGTACAGCGCCAAAAGTGCTGCACGGGGGCATTTTTGATGGGCGCGGGCAGTTGCAGTTTGTGGGTGGATACGCTATAATATTCAATGAATAATAATATGCTCTGTGCAGTGCGGCACGGGGCAGGAATAAAATGGGGCAGGTGTAAGAAATTGGAACATCGTGTAACGGCAGTCCTGGTGGCGGCGGGTTCTTCCACCCGGATGGGATTTGATAAACTGAGCTTCGATCTGGGCGGTGAGACCGTCTTGGAGCGGAGCGTCCGGGCCTTTGACGAGTGTCCGGAGGTGGACGATCTGGTGATCGTGACCGGCGCGTCCAGTGAGAATGCCCAGCGGGCCGCTGCCCGCTGCAAAAAGCCGGTGCGGCTGGTGAAGGGCGGCTCGACCCGCGCCGAGAGCGCCCGCAGCGGCGTGGCCGCTGCCCACGGCAGACTGGTGGCCGTCCACGACGCGGCCCGGCCCTTTGTGAGCCAGAGCGTTATCGCCGACACGATAGCGGCCGCTGCCCGCTGCGGTGCCGCCGCCCCGGCAGTGCCGGTGAAGGACACCATCAAGCAGGCGAAGGGCGGAAGCGGCAAGACTGTGCCGGAAGGCTGCATGGTGGAGAACACCCCTGACCGCAGCACCCTTTATGCGGTGCAGACGCCCCAGTGCTTCGACCGCGCAGTCTATCTGGCGGCGCTGGATGAACTGGACGAGGCCAGCGCCCGCCTCGTCACCGACGACTGCAGCCTGTTCGAGCTGACGGGCCGTCCGGTGGAGCTGGTACAGGGCGACTACGCAAACATCAAGATAACCACCCGGGAGGACCTGCCCCGGACCGAGAACGGAGGAAAGAAAATGCGCATTGGTCATGGTTACGACGTCCACCGTCTGGTGGAGGGCCGCAAGCTCATCCTGGGCGGCGTGGAAGTGCCGTATGAAAAGGGCCTGCTGGGCCACTCAGACGCCGACGTGCTGGCCCACGCGGTCATGGACGCCGTGCTGGGCGCAGCGGCGCTGGGCGACATCGGCCAGCACTTCCCCGATACGGCGGAAGAGTACGCCGGTGCCGACAGCCTCATGCTGGCCCGCCGTGTGGCAGAAATCATGACCGAGCACGGCTGGCGCATCGAGAACATCGACGCCACCATCCTCTGCCAGCGCCCGAAGCTGGCCCCCCACATCCCGGCCATGCGGGCAAAGCTGGCCGAGGCTTTCGGGATGCCGGTGGACGCCGTGAGCGTCAAAGCCACCACCGAGGAGCATCTGGGCTTTACCGGCGAGGGGCTGGGCATCGCGGCCCACGCCGTCGCCCTCATCGAAGCAGTGTGAACGGGAGAATGTGACCCATGACTCTGAACTCTATCGTAGCAAACTTCCAGACCTTCAAGCTGGTAGACCTGCTGGACATCCTCATCATCGCGTTCCTCATCTACCAGCTGCTGGGCTTCGTCAACCGCACCCGCGCCGGCCAGCTGGCCAAGGGCGCGCTCATCGTCATGGCGGTCTATCTGGTGGCGAACATCCTGAATATGCGCACCGTCACCTGGCTGCTCAACTCGCTGCTGCAAGTCGGTCTGCTGACGCTGGTGGTGCTGTTCCAGCCCGAGATACGGCGTGCGCTGGAGCGGATGGGCCAGACCGACCAGTGGGCCTATCGCTTCTTCAATAAAAACCGCTACAACGACACCAGCCTCAAGGGCGCGTGGCGTAGCGCCATCATCGCCATCTGCGACGCGGCAGAGCGCTTTTCGGAGACCAAGACCGGCGCGCTCATCGTGCTGGAACGGAACACCAACCTTTCTGAGATCGTCCGCACCGGCACGCCCGTGAACAGCGCAGTCAACCTCGAGGTGCTGGGTACCATCTTCTACGAGGGTACCCCCCTCCACGACGGCGCAGCCATCATCGAGGATGGCCGCATCAAGGCCGCAGGCTGTGTGCTGCCCCTTTCCAACAACCTGGACCTGGGCAAGGACATGGGTACCCGCCACCGCGCCTGCCTCGGCATCGCCGAGAACTCCGACGCCATCGCCATCGTGGTCAGCGAGGAGACGGGCATCATCTCGATGGCGAAAAACGGTGTACTCATGCGCCACTTTGACCGTCAGACCCTTTACACCCGGCTGGTGGATGAGATGATACCCAAGGAGACCGCCAGCGAGAAGAGCGCTGCCGAGGGCTGGAAGGCCCGGGGCAAGCGCCTGCTGAACTGGGTGAACAACAAGGAGGAGGATGAGCAGCAATGAGCACTGAGCAGAACAACGGCAAGCCTGCCGTACCCCCCAAGCGCAATCTGCTGAACGACCGCCGCATCCGGCTCCTGCTTTCTTTGCTGGGTGCAGTCATCGCGTGGATGGCTGTCACCATCGTCGTGCAGCCCGGCACCACCACCACCATCTATAATGTTCCGGTGGACTTTACCTATGATTCGGCTGCCTACACTTCCCGGGGCCTGAGCATCGTCAATGCGGAGGAAAAAACGGTCAACCTGAAACTTTCCGGCGACGGCTACACCATCGGCAGCCTGTCGGCCAACGACTTTGTCGTCTACCCCGACTGGTCCAGCGTCCGCGACAGCGGCGAAAAGAGCCTGCGCCTTCAGGTGCGGAGCCAGAGCACCCTGCTCACCGGTGTATCCGTCTCCATCGACGGCGACAACACCGTGGACGTGGTGTTCGATGTGGTGGAAGAAAAGACCCTGCCCATCCAGGTGACGACGAATTACCTGAAGATAGCAGACGGCTATATCCTCTACGGCACCGACATCTCGAAGGAGACGGTGACTCTCTCCGGACCCAGCACCGAGCTGAGCCAGGTGGAGACCTGCACCGCCGAGGTGACCTACAACGGCGAGCTGACCAGCCCCGTCACTCTGGACACCAGCCTGCGTTTTTACACCCGCAGCGGCAGGGAGGTGGAATTTGAGTATACTACTCTGGAAACGGACAGCGTCGAGGTCACGCTGCAGGTGTATAAGCTGGCAACCCTGCCGGTGGAAGTCAGCTTTATCAACGCGCCCCGCGACTTTGACCCCTCGGTGCTGGTCTACTCCCTGAGCAAAAAGACCCTCAATGTGGCCGGCCCGGAGTCCCAGATCGACCGTCTGTCCACCCTGTCGGTGGGTACCATCGACCTTTCCACCTTTGCACTGGATAAGGTGTACGAAATGCCCATCGAGCTGCCCAGCGGCATCCGTCTGCTGGACAACATCTCCAGCATCACGGTCAGCTTCGACAGCTCCCGTCTGGAAACCAAGACCATGAACCTGCCCGCCAGCTGTGTGCAGGTCATCAACCTGCCCTCCACCTACACCCTGACCGTGGAGACGGAGCGGCTGATGAACGTCACCCTCTGCGGCCCGGCCGGTTCGCTGGAAGCACTGAATCCGGAACAGGTGGTCATTGAGATCGACGCCGACGACTTCTATGTCGCCATCGGCCAGCAGAACATCGCCTGCCGCCTCTATGTGCCGGCCAACGACAAAATTTTTGCGCTGGGCAGCTATGTGGTGCAGTGCAAGATAGAAAGTAACTGAGTATATGATCCTGATCCATGATATTCGCCTGCCCCTCGCCGCCGGGGAGCCGCAGGCCTACGAAAAAGCCCTCCGCCTCGCCCGCATCCCCCGGGGAAAGGTGAGCCATCTGGGCATCGCCCGGCTCTCGGTGGACGCCCGCCACGGCCAGCCCAAGCTGGTGTACACCGTGGCCGTGACCCTGAAAGAGGAGAGGGAAGAGGCCGCCTGTGCGGGTGCTTCCCGCAGCGTCACCGTCCGGGGCAAGACCGATCTCTCGGTGCAGAACGGCACTCTGCCGCTGACGCACCGGCCTGTGGTCTGCGGCCTCGGCCCGGCGGGCCTCTTTGCGGCGCTGCTGCTGGCCCGTCAGGGCTACCGGCCCATCGTGCTGGAACGCGGCCCGGCGCTGGATGAGCGCGTCAAGGCCGTGGAGCATTTCTCCACCACCGGTGAGCTGGACGAAAACGCCAACATCCAGTTCGGCGAGGGCGGCGCCGGAACCTTCTCGGACGGTAAGCTCACCACCCGCATCGGCGACGAGCTCTGCGGCTTCGTGACCGAAGTGTTCCTCGAGCACGGCGCGCCGAAGGAAATTGCCTGGCAGCAGAAGCCCCATGTCGGCACCGACCTGCTGCGGGGCGTCATCACTTCGATTCGAAAAGAGATCGAGTCGCTGGGCGGCGAAGTCCACTTCAACACAGCCCTCACCGGCTTCGAGCGGCGGGACGGCCAGCTCGTCGGCATCCAGACCACGGACGGTGCGTTCCCCTGTGAGGCGCTGGTGTTCGCGGTGGGCCACTCGGCCCGCGACACCTTCGGGATGCTGATGGACAGCGGCCTCGTGCTGGAGTGCAAGCCCTTCAGCGTCGGCTTCCGGGCAGAGCATCTCCAATCGGAAATCGAAAAGAGCCTCTACCACGAGGCGGCGGGCCATCCGGCCCTGCCGCGCGGCGAATATCAGCTTTCGCAGCATGTTGAAAAACGGTGCGTTTATACGTTCTGTATGTGTCCGGGCGGCCAGGTGGTGGCTTCGGCCAGCGAAAAGGGACGCGTCGTGACCAACGGCATGAGCTACCACGCCCGCAGCGGCAGGAATGCCAACGCGGCCGTGGTGGTCAGTGTGGGCGGTGAAGACTTCGGCAACGACCCCCGGAAGGCCATCGCCTTCCAGCGGGAGCTGGAAGCCCGGGCCTATGCGGCAGGCCGTCCCGGCGGAGAGTATGCTGCCCCGGCGGAGAACATCCAGAGCTTTTTGGAGGGCAGGGGCCGGCTGAACATTGGCCGCGTCCAGCCCACCTATGACCGGGGCGTCGTCGCTGCGGACCTCGGCGCGTTGCTGCCGACCGAACTGGCCGACACCCTGCGGGCCGGTCTGCGGGCTTACGAGCGGAAAATTGCGGGTTACACCGCCCCCGAGGCCATTCTGACCGGCCTCGAGACCCGTACCAGCAGCCCGGTGCGGCTGAAACGGGAAGAAAATTTTGAATGCGCCCAGCTGGCAGGATTGTATCCCTGCGGCGAGGGTGCCGGATATGCGGGCGGCATCATGAGTGCCGCCGTCGATGGCCTGCGGGTGGCCCGCGCCATCATCAGCCGGTACAGCCCGGCAGAAGGGTGAGAAGTTGAATGACTGATCGTGAAAACGATTTTAACCGCACGGCGCAGGACGGCGAGGGCCGTCAGGTGCAGCAGGAGCTGGAACGCCAGCTCCGCGAGCTGGGCG
>UMHI01011140.1_pt1 | contig 12505 bp, 14 predicted proteins | sample 1965481 | NCBI WGS metagenome assembly UMHI01 (sample SAMEA4836093, study PRJEB28245) | human gut metagenome | biome: gut microbiome; material: fecal sample | place: Denmark | collected 2008 | reverse complement strand
GCAAAACCCTCATTCCCCAGTTCAAATCTGGGTGTCACCTCCAGAAGTTAGGATTTCAAACAGAAATGTTCGGAATCCTTTCTTTTTATATTAAATTAGTCGTATTTTTGTGTTTTTCAAATCCCGGCTTCCTCTGAAAATTGCCCGAAATCTCCGTTTAGGGGAAAGGGTCTGCTCTTTGGAGGATGCTATGAGAATGGTCAAAATGAAGCCGAAATCGATGGATTTGGAAACCGCGATGCAAAAATTCTTACTGGTCAAGGAATCGCAGCACACGGGCGAAGAAACGATGAAGGACTACCGAAATTGCCTCGCTCGGTTCTTAGCCGACAGCCACAACAGCTTAGACTATCCCCTGCTCGAAAGCGATGTGCTGACATTTTTTGCCGCAATCCCCGACACCTCCCCTGCCCGCTATAATAAACCGTTCCAGACCATCAACGCATTTCTGAATTGGGCGCTTGAGCAAGAGTTGATTGAGAAGAATCCCATCAAGGTTCACAAGCTCCATGAGCGGCGGGACGATGGAAACATCAAACCTCTCCCCGTGGACAAGCTGCAAGCCTTTCTTGCTTCACTGGACAAGTCTACCTATACCGGTCTCAGGGATTATGTGATTTGTATGCAGTGTTCATCAACGAGGGAATCCCGCAGACGGAGCGCCTGGCGAAACTCAACGCCATTGCCATCAGTCAGATGAAGGTGCTGACGGAGGATCACAGAATGCTGCAGTTCAATGAGGCGAAAGAAACAGAATCATAAAAATAAAAAATCCCGTGCAATAAATCGTCCTTTCCGTGCATTACACGGATGACAGGAGAAAAAAGCCCATGCTCAGTATGCTGATGACAACCGAATATGCGCCGGCAGAGGATCGCCGCGAACTGCAGCAGTTGCTGATCTGCATTGCCGGTGGTGACCGTGACGCTTTGGCGGAGCTGTATCAGCGCACGCGCGCGGCGGTGTACGGTCTTGCGCTTTCCTACCTCAAAAACGCGCAGGACGCGCAGGATCTCACACAGGACGTCTATGTGCAGGTGTGGGACTGCGCAGCGCAGTACCGCCCCACCGGCTCGCCGATGGGGTGGCTTCTGACCGTATGCCGCAACCTCTGTCTGATGCGCCTGCGGCGCGAAGAACGCCATGCCGCACTCAGCGAGGAGGAATGGGACGCCATTCCCGCGCAGGAGTGCGGTTTGGATGCCGACGAGCGCGCACTGCTGCAAGGCGCGTTGGCAAGACTCGCTGATGAGGAGCGGCGCATTGTGCTGCTTCACGCGGTCACGGGCATGAAGCACCGGGAGATCGCGGCACTGCTGGAACTGCCGCTTCCCACCGTCCTGTCGAAATATCACAGGGCATTGAAAAAGATGCGAATTTTTCTGGAAGGAGACGACGCCCGATGACCAACGAAAAAATGGAGCAGAGACTGGCTGCGGCGCTTGAAAAGACCGCGCCAAACGATGCGAACGGCGTTCTCTCTCGCTGCGAAGAGCGGAAAGGAACGGTAATTCCCATGACAACAAAGAAAACGACGAAGAGAAGATGGACATCACTCATTGCCGCCTGCCTTGCGGTGATGCTGCTCGGCGGAGGGCTGTTCTACCAGCGGGCAAACGCGGTGGCCTCCGTGGTGTCGCTGGACGTGAACCCGAGCATCGAGCTGAAGGTGAATCGAAGCGAAAAGGTGCTCGTCTGCACGCCGCTCAACGAGGACGCGAAAGCTATCCTTGCGGATATGGGCAACGGCGCGGATCTCAAGGGCGCGAAGCTCGACGTGGCTGTGAACGCCATCGTGGGCAGCCTCGTGCGAAACGGCTACCTCAATAGCATTTCCTCCGCCATCATGATCTCGGTGGAGGACAGGGATACCGCCCGCGCGGAAAAACTCCAGCGCGAGCTGACGAGCACCGTGGACGGTGTTTTGCAGACAAGCGAATCGAGGGCGTCCGTCCTGACACAGACGCTTACGCAGGACGCGGTCCTGGAGCAGCAGGCGCGGGAAAACAGCATTTCGACCGGAAAGGCGGCGCTGGTGAACCGCGTGCTTGCACTGAACCCTGCCCTGAAGTTTGACGCGCTGGCAAAGCTCTCGGTCGAAGAGCTCAAGGACCTCGCCGAAGCGGGCGCACCTGCCATGCCGATCGGCAGGGATGCAGCCCGTACCGCTGCGGAGGAGTATGCCGGAACGACGGCGGTGGATTCCGTTACAGCGGAGGTCGATCCTGAACTCGACGAATCCCCTGCACACTACGAAGTAGAGCTGCAAACGGCATGGGGCGAGTTCGAGTATCTGGTGGATGCCTACACGGGGAAAGTGCTCAGCGGGCAAAAGGACTTGCTGGCCACAGCTCCCGTGGGGGATGCGACGGCAAAGCCCTCTGCGCCGTCCGGTGGCGCGGACATCGGCTATGCCAAGGCGAAGTCCATCGCCCTGAACCACGCGGGCGTGAGCGAAAATAAAGCGTATGACATGGAGATCGAGCTGGACGACGAGGACGGAACGCTCGTCTACGAAGTCGAGTTCAAGTCCGGCAATATGGAATATGACTACGAGATCGACGCGGCCTCCGGTGCGATCCTCAAGCACGAAGCGGAGCTGGACGACTGATATGATTATCAAGGATTGATTTAGAAAAATATCCGAATGGAAGCCGCCTGACAGAAGTTAGGATTTCAAACAGAAATGTTTGGAATCCTTTCTTTTTATATTAAATTAGTCGCATTTTTGTGTTTTTCAAATCCCGGTTTTCTCTGAAAATCGCCCGAAATCTCCGTTTAGGGGAAAGGGTCTGCATTTTTTGCTCTGTTTTCCCTTTGATTTTTCCTTTACAGCAAATCGATCAAGGCCTGTGCTGCTTGGCACAGGCCTTGTTTGTTTTCTTCAGAATACCGCCGTCAGCAGCATGTAGTAGCTGCAGGCGATGAGGACGGTGAGCAGAAACAGCGGCAGGAGCTTTTTGACCGTGGCGAAAAATGTGACGCCGAAATAGTCTGAGATGATCGCCGTGCAGATGTGCGTGGGACTCAGCTGGCTCGAGGCGAAGCTGACGTTCATCAGCAGCGTCAGCAGAAATGCGCCGCCGTCAGGAATCATGGTGTAGGCCAGCGGGATAAAGGCCGCTGCCGCGGCGCTTGAGCCCGCGACCAGCGTGCCGAACGCGTACAGAATCACAAGCACCAGAAATGCCGGAATGGGTAAATGCTCAAAATACGTCGGCAGCACATCGATCACGCCGCCAAGGATCAAAAGGTCCTTGAAGACATACGTCATCGTGATGCCAAGCAGCGATTTCAGGTCAAAGCCCTTGACGACCGCATCGCGCACCTCCTGCACAGAGAATTTTTCGACCAGCGCGTTGACGGCCGCGACGACCGTCACGACGGCCCACGTCGGCAGCGAAAGCACGATGATCACCGCGATTGCCAGCAGCAGCGACCACAAGCTCCGCAAGAGCAGGCGTACGCACTCTTTCTTACTGCGCCCCGTCTCACCGACTGTGCGCGGCACGCGGCGCAGGTAAACAAGGTAGATTGCCAGAAGCGTCAGCAATGCCATCGGGATCATCCACACGAAAAAGGATGAAATGGAAATGCCGCTGATGCTGCACGCCACGAGGGCAAGGCCATCTATGGTCTGACCACGGGCCTTGGTGACAACTGGAAGAAGTTCATCCCCGAAAAGGACCGCGAGACGATCCAGCGCAACAACATCTACGCCCACACCTGCGCCGTCGGCGAGCCCATCGCCGAGGAGTGCACGCGCGCAATGATGTTTGTCATGCTCTGCCACTTCGGCTCCGGCCATACGGGCATCCGTCTTGAAACGCTCGCGCTGATCTGCGACATGCTCAACGCGGGCATCAGCCCCATCGTCCCCAGCCACGGCTCTGTCGGCTATCTGACGCTCGAGGGCCACATCGGCATGGTGATGATCGGCGAGGGCAAGGCCACCTATCAGGGTGAAACGCTTGACGGCGCAGAGGCGCTCAAGCGCGCGGGACTCAAGCCCGTCGTGCTTTCTTCCAAAGAAGGCCTTATCCTGCTCTCCGGCACCACGTCCGTCACCGCGTTCGCGTCGCTTGCGATCTATGACGCGCAGACGCTCAGCCTGACGGCAGACATTGCGGGCTCTTTCACGCTCGAGGTGCTCAAGGGTACGCTGATGGCTATGGACGAGCGCCTGATGGCCGTGCGCCCGCACCCCGACCAGATCAACACCGCGGCCAACATCCGCGCCATTTTGAAGGACAGCCCCATGCTTGAGCGCTGCCGTGGCCACCGCGTGCAGGACGCGCTGTCCATCCGCTGCATGCCGCAGCTCCACGGCCCGGTCAAAAAGGCCGTCAAGGACGCGCAGGCGACGCTCGCCATCGAGCTCAACTCGTCCGTCGACAACCCGCTCATCTTCGATGAAGAGGACGGCGGCGCGGTCGCGCTGATGGGCTGCAACGCCGACGGCACCTATGCCGGTATGGCGTCCGACAACCTCTGCATCGCGATCACGGATCTGTGCAAAATGAGCAACAGCCGCATCGACCGCCTGCTCAACAGCTTGGTGAGCGAGCTGCCGGCGTTCCTCAACAAGAACGCCGACTTCAACAACGGTCTCATGATGATCCAGTACGCCTCCGCGGGTCTTCAGGGCGAGCTGCGTATCCTCGCGCACCCCGCCGTGGTCGACAATCTGACCACCTGCGCCAACCAGGAGGACTATGTCAACATGGGCTACAACGCCGCCAAGAAGGCCTATGACTCGATGCACCTCGCCAAGTATATCCTCGCCGCCGAGCTCATCTGCGACGGTCAGGCGCTCGACTGCTACGAGGACAAGCGCTGCGCCAAGGGCACGCAGGCTATCTACGACCTGCTCCGCAGCAAGGTGCCCGAGATGGACAACGACATGCCCCTCACGCCATATCTCGAGGCCGTCGCCCAGCAGATCATCGACCGCGCGTATATCCGAACCGTGGAAGCAAGCGTCGGCGCGCTGAAGTTCTAAAGGAGAATGCCATGATCGAGCACGAACACGTCCATAAGCACAGCCACGGGCACCCCCATGTGCACGGGCATGTCCATGACCCCGAGCAGACGAAAAAGATCAGCAACCGCCTTGCGCGCGCCATCGGGCACCTCGAATCCATCAAAAAGATGGTGGAGGACGACCGTGACTGCTCCGAGGTGCTGATCCAGCTCGCCGCGGTGGAGTCCGCCATCCGCTCGACCAGCCGCCAGATTTTGCGCAACCACATGGAGACCTGTGTCACCGCCGCCATCCAGCAAAATGACGAGGAGACGCTCTCCGAGCTTTACCGCGCGATCGACGAGCTTCTAAAATGACAAGTGAAAAAACGTCCGGCTGAATATCAGCCGGACGTTTTTTATTGGAATGTTCTTCCTTTTGCATAGCGGGCAAAAATGCGCGCAAACTAAGCGCGGCAAACGCCAAAACAATTTTTTGGGAGGACAAATCTATGACCGATCATACCAATAACGGCTGCTCCTGCACGCCCAACACCTCTATTCGCTGCGCCGTGACCAACTGCGCCAACCACTGTAAGGACGCCCAGTACTGCGGTCTGAACGCCATCCAGGTCGGTACGCACGAGGCCAACCCCACCATGGACCAGTGCACCGACTGCCAGAGCTTCAAGAAGCAGTAATTTTTGCAGCCGCCCCTCAGGCGGCTGCTACATAGCATCAAAAAGGCGGTGACAGCATGACGGAAAAGGGCAAATACCGCGTCTGCGGCGCGCTCGCAGGCACGGTGAACGGCTTATTCGGCGGGGGCGGCGGCATCCCGCTCGCGTTTTTGCTGCGCTCGTGGGCAAAGCTCTCCGACAAGACGGCGCTTGCGACCTGCGTGGCTGTCATCTTCCCGTTCTGCCTTGTGTCGGTGCTCGTGTACGCGTTCCGCGGCGCGCTGCCGCTCGGAGAGGCGCTCCCCTACCTTGTCGGCGGGCTTGCAGGCGGATGGATCGGCGGCAGGCTCTTCAAGGACGTGCCGAACACATGGCTCAAGCGCATTTTCGCGCTGTTTCTGCTCTATGGCGCGGTGAGGTACCTTCTGTGACGGACTGGCTCTTTCCCGCGCTCTGCGGGCTTTTGACGGGAATCCTCTCGTCCTGGGGCGTCGGCGGCGGGACACTGCTTCTTTTATGCATGACGCTCTTTTTCGGCGTGGAGCAGCGCACAGCGCAGGCCATCAACCTGCTCTATTTTCTGCCAACCGCGGGCATCTCGCTCTTCGCGCATCGCAAAAACGGATATCTCGACAAAGCCGTCCTGCGCGCGGCCATCCCGACCGGCACGCTCTGTGCGCTCGCCGCCGCGTTTTTGACGACAATGGTCGACAGCAGCGTCTTCCGCAAGCCGTTCGGGCTGTTCCTGCTCTACGCGGGGCTGTCGATCCTCTTTGAAAAGAAGAAAAACAGCAAAAAAGAAACGCCGTGACTTTCGTCATGGCGTTTTCGATTCTATTCAGATGCGCAGCGCCGTTTCCAGCGCGATATAGAGCTTGCCGAGGTCGTGGTTCGCGCCGCGAAGATTGGCGACATCGTAGCCGCTCTCCTCCAGCACGTCCCCCGCCTCGAGGAAGTTATAGAGCGATAAGCCGTAAAAACTGCACACCGCCTGCACACCGGCGAGCTCCATCTCCACGGCGAGACAGCCCTCGCTTCTTCGCTGCGCGACGAGGCCCGCGGTCTCGCGGATCATGGCGTCCGTCGTCCAAACCCGCCCCGTCACGTGCGGGACGCCCAGCTCGGTAAAGATGGCCGAGAGCTTCCGCGCGTTCTCGACCGTGATGTAGTCGGACGGCGCAGCGAAATAGTACGAGCAGCCCTCGCCGCGGCAACTCTCCGTCGGGACGATGAATTTGCCCCTCGTCGCCTCCCGATTCAAGCTCCCGCAGGAACCGAACATCACGAACTTCGACGCACCGACGATCCAGCTCGCCTCATAGCACTCCGATGCGGCAATCGCCGAGCCGATGCCCGAGAGGTAAAACGCGATGTCCTTTTCCTTGTAATTCATGCGGTAAATGGGGATATTCCCGTTGCACGCACCGATCAGGCCGATCTTTTCACTGGGAAAGGTGTCCAGCAGATGCTGATAGATCTTCTGCGAAAACAGAATCAGGCACGTTTCGATAAGGTGCTTCTGCTCGCCGTAAAAGTCCCGCAGGTTGATGACGGGTTCCGTCTTATCGTCAAAGCAGTCGGTGATCATCTTTTCAGCGCTGGTCCGTCAGTTTTTCGAGCGCGTCTTTTGCGGCCATCTGCTCGGCTTCCTTCTTGCTGCGGCCCGCGCCCTTGCCCACAGCGCCGCCGTTGAGCAGCACTTCAAAATAGAACGTCTTGTCATGGTCGGGGCCGCTCTCACCAAACAGGCGGTAAGAAAGCGTCTGGTTCGGCGTGCGCTGCACGAATTCCTGTAAAATGGTCTTATAGTCGCGGCGCTTTTCCTCGGCGACCTCCTCGCGCTCGGTATCGAGCAACACTCGGTGGATGAGCGCGCTGGCCGCGCTGATGCCGCCGTCAAGATACACCGCGGCAAACACCGCCTCGGTCGCGTCGGCCAGGATAGACGGACGCGTGCGGCCGCCGCAGCTCTCCTCGCCGTTGCCGAGCTTTAAGTATTTTCCAAGCTCCAGGCGCTGCGCGACCTCGTGCAGGCTGTCCTCGCACACGAGCAGCGCGCGGATGCGCGTCAGCTCCCCCTCCGGCGCGGTAGGATGCTTGGCAAACAGATACTCCGCCGTCACAAAGCCGAGCACGCTGTCACCCAGGAATTCCAGGCGCTCGTTGCTGAAAAAGTTTGCGCCGCGGTGCTCGTTGGCATACGAGCTGTGGCGCAGCGCCTCTTCGAGCAGCGCCAGATTTTTGAAATGATATTGCAGCTTTTCTTCCAAGGCCTGCATGGTTTTTCCTCCTGATAAAAGAACGCCCCGCGCAAAGCGGGGCGGCTTTTTTCTTCTTAACCGAGCTTCGTGCTCAGGTAGCGCACGCAGTCGCCCACCGTCTTGAGCGAGGTGAGCTCCTCCTCAGGGATCTCATCGAGCTCAAACTCTTCCTCCATGGCCATCACCAGTTCGACAAGATCCACGGAGTCGGCGCCAAGATCTTCCTCAAAAGAGCTGTCCATCGTGACCTCATCGGGGTCGAGCGCGAACTGCTCGACGATCAGCTTCTGCATCGTTTTGAAAATTTCTTCGGGGCTCATAAGTCTTATACTTCCTCTCACGGTTTTGGTTCTTCCAAATGATACGGCAAAGGCACTGTACTGTCAATACCCATTTTGCCGCTTTTTGGCATTCGCGTTATTCTGCCTTCTGTTCAATACGCATCTTGTCGATATTTTGCGCGATGTCGTCGATGATACCGCTGCGCGCGACCTCCATCGCCTGACGGACCGCATTGCAGATACCGACCTCACTCGCGCTGCCGTGCGCCTTGACGACCGGCTTCGAGATGCCGAGCAGCGCCGTACCGCCGACCTCGTTCGCGTCGAGCATTTTCTTGAAATCGCCGAGCTGTCCCTTGAGCAGCAGCGCCGCCAGCTTCGTGCCGGTGCTGTGCATCAGCATTTCCTTCAATTTGATGGAAAGAAGCTTGCCCGTGCCCTCGATGCTCTTGAGCATGATGTTGCCGCTGTAGCCGTCGGCGACGATGACGTCGCACTCACCGAGCATCGCTTCCTTGGCCTCAATGTTGCCGGTGAAGTTGAGATGCCCCGCCTCGCCCGCTTCCTTGAGCTTCTGATACGTTTCGCGGCGCAGCGTGTCGCCCTTGCTCTCCTCCGCGCCGATGTTCAAAAGACCGATGCACGGATTTTCGACGCCGAGCACTTTCTGCGCGTAGTAGCTGCCAAGATACGCAAATTGCAGCAGGTATTCGACCGTGCACTCGGCGTTCGCGCCGCAGTCGATGAGTACCGCCTTGCCCTTGGCCGTCGGGATGGTCGGCGCGAGCGCCGCGCGGCGCAGGCCGCGGATGCGCTTGACGAGAAGCGTCGCGCCCGCGAGGAGCGCGCCCGTGCTGCCCGCGCTGACAAAGCCGTCCGCGTCGCCCGCGTGCAGCATATTGAGCCCCACGGTGAGGGACGAATCCTTCTTGTGCTTAAAGGCCGTCGCCGGATCGTCGCAGATCTCGACCACCTCGGTCGCGTTGGCGATCTCCATGCCCTTGGGGAGCTCCTTGCAGCCGCACTGCTGCAGGGCCTTCAAGATCTCTTCCGTTTTTCCGGTCAGGACGATGTCCACGCCGTACTTCTCCTGCGCCATCAGCGCGCCCTTGACGGGCGCGAGCGGGGCGAAATCGCCGCCCATGGCGTCGACGATGATCTTCACGGGGTCACTCTCCTTTCCTGTCACTCAGCACGTCCTCGCGCATCGCGTCGATCTTTTCAAGCGAACGCGCGGCGAGCTGCGCATTTTTCACGCGCTTGCCGCCCTTGATGCGGTAGCCCAGCGGCGGCATGATACCAAAGTTCACGTTCATCGGCTGAAAGTCCGAGACCGTCGTATCGCTGATGTAAAGCCCCAGCGCCCCGATGGCCGTCTCGCGTGGGAAATCGACGGGCGGTTTGCCTTCGAGTCTTCTTGCCATCTCGATGCCCGCCAGAAAGCCCGAAGCCGCGGACTCGATATAGCCCTCCACGCCGGTCATCTGCCCGGCAAAGGCGATGCGGTCATCCGCGATCAGGCGATAGTAGCGGTCCAGCATCCCCGGCGAGCGGAGATAGGTGTTGCGGTGCATCACGCCGTAGCGCACAAACTCCGCATCATGCAGCGCGGGGATCATCGAAAACACGCGCTTCTGCTCGGGAAAGCGCAGATGCGTCTGGAAGCCGACAAGGTTATAGACGCTGCCCTGCGCGTTGTCGCGCCGCAGCTGGACGACGGCATAGGGCTCTTTCCCCGTCTTCGGGTCTCGCAGACCGCGCGGCTTGAGGGGGCCGTAGCAGAGCGTATCGTGTCCGCGGCGCGCCATGACCTCGACGGGCATGCAGCCCTCGAAGACGTTTTTATCCTCAAAGCCGTGTACGCTCGCTTCCTCGGCGGTCGTGAGCGCCTGCCAGAAGGCATCGTACTCCTCCTCCGTCATCGGGCAGTTGATGTAGTCCGCCGTCCCCTTGTCGTAGCGCGAGGCGAAAAACGCCGAATCCATGTCGACGCTCTCAAACGTCACGAGCGGCGCGGCGGCATCGAAAAAGTTCAGCGTGTGCCCGTCGCCGATCTTTTCGGCGATGGCGGCGGCGAGCGCGTCGCTCGTCAAGGGGCCCGAGGCGATGATGACGTTCCCCTCGGGGATGGCCGTCACCTCGCCGGGGACAACCGTGATATTGGGATGCGAACGGATCTTCTCTGTCACGAGCTTTGAAAAGCCGTAGCGGTCGACCGCCAGCGCGCCGCCCGCCTCCACGCGCGTCGCGTCCGCGCAGGCAAGGATCAGCGAATCGAGGCGGCGCAGCTCCTCTTTGAGAAGGCCGACCGCGTTTTCGATCTGGTCCGAGCGCAGCGAATTCGAGCAGCAAAGCTCGGCAAAATCCGCCGTGTGGTGCGCGGGGGTGGTCTTTTCGGGTTTCATTTCATGCAGCGTCACGGCGATGCCGCGCTGCGCGAGCTGCCAGGCAGCCTCACAGCCGGCAAGGCCGGCGCCGATCACAGTTACTTGCATCAGTTCTCTTCTTTCTCCGCGGTCTTTTTGGCCGCGGACTTGGCGGTCGTCTTCTTAGCGGCCGCCTTTTTCGTGGTCGCGGTCTTCTTTGCCGCCGTCTTTTTTGCGGGCTTTTCTGCACCATCCTCGGCTGCGGCCTTCTTTGTCGTTTTCTTCGCTGCGGCGGTCTTCGTCGCGGTCTTCTTGGTGCTCGCCGCTTTTGTGCTCGTTTTCTTTGCGGTGGTGCTCTTCTTAGCCGTCGTCTTCCTGGCGGCGGTCTTCTTTGCCGCGGTCTCCGCCGTATCGGCGGCTTCGGCGCTCTCCGCGCCCTCTTCCGCGGTCTCGATGGTCTTCTTTTTCACATAGCCGCGCTGGTCTTCCGGCACAAAGCGCGAACACGCGGGGTTGATGCAGTACGGGCGCTTAAAGCCCTTGCCCGCCTTTTTGAACATCGTCTGGCCGCACTCGGGGCAGTCGTCCTTCGTCGGCACATCCCAGGTCATGAAGTCGCACTTCTTCTCGGGATCGCTGCTGGTGGAGAATTCGCAGGCATAGTACGTGTACTGCTTGTTCGTCTTCTTGCTCACGCCAGTGCGCTTCATCATGCGCCCGCCGCACTTGGGGCAGCGGCCCGGCATTTCGATGACAAGGGGCTTGGTGAACGTGCACTCAGGGTAGCCCGGGCAGGCAAGGAAGCGGCCAAAACGCCCGCTCTTGATGACCATGTTGCGGCCGCAGACGTCGCACTTCTCCTCGCTGACCTCATCGGGGACCTTGAGTCTCACGCCCTCAAGCGCCTTCTCGGCGTTTTCAAGGTCGCGCTCAAAGCCGCCGTAAAAGTCGCGGATGACGTCCTTCCACGCGGTCTTGCCCTCCTCGACGGTATCGAGCTTTTCCTCCATGCGGGCGGTGAACTTCATGTCCACGATGTCGGGGAAGCGCTCTTCCATCAGGCCCGTCACCACCTCGCCGAGCGGCGTAGGACGCAGGTATTTTCCGTCCTTGATGACGTATTCGCGGTCTAAGATCGTCGAGACCGTCGGCGCGTAGGTCGACGGGCGGCCGATGCCGTTCTGCTCCATCGCGCGGATGAGCGTCGCGTCCGTGTAGCGCGCGGGCGGCTGAGTGAAATGCTGGAGCGGCGTATAGGCTTCGAGCGTCAAGCCCTGCCCCTCGACGAGCGGCGGCAGCGTGCCCTCTTTTTCCTCCTTGCTGTCGTCGTCGCGGGATTCCTCGTAAACGGCGGTGTAGCCGGAGAATTTCAGGTTGCTGGCGCTCGCGTGGAACTCGTGTCCGCCCGCCATGATCTGCGCGCTCACGCTGTCATACACGGCGTTCGCCATCTGGGAGGCCAAAAAGCGGCTCCAGATCAGGCGGTACAGACGATATTGCTCGCCCGTCAGATCGGCCTTGATCTGCTCAGGCGTCAGGTTGACGTTCGAGGGGCGGATGGCCTCGTGCGCGTCCTGCGCGCCGGCCTTGGCCTTGTAGTGGCGGGCGGTCTTGGGATAGTAGCTCTGCCCGTAGCGTCCCAGGATAAACGTCTTCGCTGCGGCGATGGCCTCTTCGGAGATGCGCAGCGAGTCGGTACGCATGTAGGTGATGAGACCCACCGTGCCCTCGCCCGTGATGTCCACGCCCTCATAGAGCTGCTGGGCGATGGCCATGGTGCGGCGCGGCGTCATGTTGAGCTTGCGCGAGGCCTCCTGCTGTAAGGTGGAAGTGGTGAACGGCAGCGACGGGGAGCGCTGCTTGTCCGTGCGCTTGATGTTCGTCACAGTAAAGGACTTGTCGCCGATGTCGGCAATGATGCCGTCCACCTGCTCGCCGGAGGCCGGCTCGACCTT
>UMHI01008233.1_pt1 | contig 12567 bp, 9 predicted proteins | sample 1965481 | NCBI WGS metagenome assembly UMHI01 (sample SAMEA4836093, study PRJEB28245) | human gut metagenome | biome: gut microbiome; material: fecal sample | place: Denmark | collected 2008 | reverse complement strand
ATTTCAAAGACCGATTAGCTAACTTTTATTGGACAGTAGTGAGATAATTTAAAATAATAATCATAAAGAACCTATTTCATATAAAATCCGAAGAATCTAAATACATTATATGTAAATAAACACCACATATAAAGATTTGAAACAATATAAATTATAAATATCTGCCTCTATTATAAAAAGATTTAAGTGCCACGCCTATTGTCTACATGAACCTTTTACAATGCCTTTTAGGCAGTCAAAACAAGGCATCAAAAAAACGCCTTTACGTTTCAACCTAAACGCTTCGACGTTTCAAGTAAAACGTAAGGGCGTTTAAGGAAAAACGCAAAGGCGTTTTGAATCAAACGCAAGGACATTTTGGTCGAAACGTCCTTGCGTTTTTTTATGCCTTATTTTATCACCCGGAAATAGTCCGGTTTACGCAGTTTTGCCGGAGCAGGTTCTCCGTCGGGATAGCCCAAAGAAAGGGCTCCGATACCCATCAGTCCTTCGGGAAGTCCCCACTCTTCCATCAGCTGCTTGCCTTCTTCCGTGGCAAACATCTCGCGTTCCCGGTGAATCCAGCAACTGCCCAATCCCAGTGCATGCGCTGCCAGCATCATGTTTTCCAGCACGCAACTTCCGTCCTGTACCGGATTGTTGGCCAGTGAAGGCGCAAAGACCAACACGTAGGTAGGTGCATCGTAATAGGGATTAGAGGTAACTCCCATGATTTCCGCATTCATCTTAGCCAGTTGGGCCAGTACTTCTTTCTTCTGTACGGCCACAATGTAAGGCGACTGCATGCCGCGTGAAGTCGGAGCATACGTACCAGCTTCGAGCACGGCCTTCAGCTCTTCATCCGTAATCTGTTCCGGTTTATACTTACGGCAACTGCGCCGCGTTTCAATGACCTTCAAAAAATCTTTTTCCATATTGATACATTTATTGATGGTTACTTAATTCATTTCTCTATACTGCGTCAGCGTCTTTTCTTGGATAAGAGTGTGGTTACGGCAGTCTGCATCAGATGATTGCGCACGTCAGTGTTTTCCACACATTCCAAGGGGAAGCCCAACACAAAGGTACGGTAATCCTCTCCGCGATATACGGTTCCCACTCCATAATTTCCTTGGGTATATACGAAGGAAGAATAAGCTCCGGAAACGGGCATCACACATTCCATGGAGGGAACGGCATAAACTGTTTCATTGGCTCCTCCTTCCACTTGGAACTGTACCCCGACTCCCTGCAAAGAAGAGGAAGTCTGGTTGCTGAAACGCCCGCCATACACACACTTCAGTACATTCTTGCCAAAGTCTCCCTTCTGTAAATTTGCTCCCCATGCGGAACCACTCACCAGCAGACGTCCGCCCTGACGACAGTAACGGGTAAGAGCTTCCTGCATGGCCGAAGAGAAGGATTTGGCATCGGCTCCGCAAATCAAATCCACTAGGTCATATTGACTCAGGTCCGTACTTCCGCTCTCCAAGGTTTCATCACTGCAAGACACGAACGAATAGCGTCCGACCCGCTGAATGGCCTTGCCATGCACAAACACATAATCGTATGTATTTCCGGCTATCAGCTTTCCTTCCAAAGCATTGTCGCTGACCCCAAGCCCGTCACCAGTCTCCAGTCCCGCTTTGTCGCGATTGAATCCTTGCTGGTAACCGCAATAAGCAGGAGTCTGTCCATAAGGTATGCCCGGGTCCAACTTCAAGTCAAACCCCTGCAGCAAGGCAGAATTGACTTCCTCCGGACCTGAGGTGGCATCGAACCCGTTCACAATCAGCAACGTGCCTTTACTCCGTTTAGCCTTATAAGCTGACAGAATTTCCGAAGGGAAACTCTCTCCTCCTTTGTTAACGGCAGTCACCTTGAAACTGTACACCAATCCCGGCTCCACTTTCACCGTGTATTCCGGTTTGCGTACATATACTCCATTATCAAATCCGCCGTAACCGATACGGGTATAGACGATGTAGCCCTGCGGTTTGGCCGTAGGTTCCATCACATCCTCCACCGGATTCCAGTTCAGGGTAAAGGTATTTTTCTTTTTTCCTTCCCGGATGGCAAAATGGTTCACCGGAAGCGGCTGCACCACATAATCGGTACCGTGCATGGTAGAAAGGTATTTCAAAATGGATTTATAGACCGAACGCCCCACGGTAAACTTGAAATCGGGATTATGCCCCCATTTCATATCGGCAAAGTTCTGGTGGGAGAGCAATTCCAGAATCATGGAAGGTACTGCCGGCAGACGGGTCTCGCTGTAATTCCGGTTCCACATGCTCCGCCGTGCCCACTGCACTCCAAAACGGGAAGCGATGTCACGCTGCAATCCCGTCAGCACCATGTCCGTCAAGTCGCGCGAAGCATAGCGGGAGATGCCACAGTTCAGTTTCCCGTCGTTGAAGTCGGTCGTATAGATGCCCAACGAACCCACCAGTTCATCATCCGTTTTGAAGCCCGCATCGCTGTGCAGGCCCAGCGTCATTTCAAATGGCACCTTCAGTCCCTCTTCCGAAGGGTTGTACACCGACCCGCCACTCAAGTAGTTCACCATCAGTGAACGGGCGTTGATGTCATCATTGTAATCGTTTTCTCCCTGGCTCTTACTGTACACCTGATAAGGCATGCCAGCCCACTGTGCCCAATAGCGTGCCCCTTCTAGGTAACGAGGTACTCCACTCACCTGTCCGCCACGGACGATATTTCCCATGCCGCCGCCAAAACGGACTGCATCGGCACAAACCACTCCCTTTTGGGAACTTTCATTGCTCAATACTACCATTCCGTAGTCATTCCGTCCCTTATCGAACTCAAAAGTCCCCAGATACACCCAGGTACCCCCTCCCATCTGCTGGTTCACCTTGAACTCGGTGACTCCTCCGTTGTGAAAGACCAAGTATTTGGCATCCGACACGCTTTCCGGTAGTGTCTGATAACTGACATAGACTGCATATCTCCCTTTCTCCGGAATATTGGGAATCCATTCGGCAAAGGCTTTCTCCGGCTGACCTTGGGTAGCAATATACCTCGCCGTACCATCCTTGAAAGGATTATAGTTATCCGGATACTGCTGATACTTCTGAGCAAATCCCGGCAGACCTGTATCCTTCCACGTATATTTCTTGTATTCCACTTCAAAGTAATGGCTGCCCGGTGTACAAGTGTTATTGTCCACAATCACCTCGTGGCGCTGCCAGTCGCGTTCACGGGGAGTGAACACCACGGCTCCGGCATTTTCCAACATCGGTATCAGATACGGCACCACAAACGACTGGGTAAACAAGTCTTCCGTGGTACAGAACAAGCGGGGTCTCTGCCAGCGCCATTCATTCCGGTCGTTCCGGTATACCTTTCCATGACTCTGCCACACGGCCACATGCCGCCCCTCCAGTCCCCGGCTGATTTCAAACGGACGCGACACATTGGTCACCCACGGGTTTCCCTTCGCCTCCATTTTGCCATATAGACGGGTCTTGTCTTGCTTCTTCCGGAACGCATTGGGCACTAGGTCTTCAATCGGTTTTCCGTCTGCATACACTTGCAGGGTATAATAATTTACCGGCCCCGGAAGAGACTGTTTCAACAGCCGATAGATGGCCGACACATTTTCTTCCGTAAACGGTTGATAACCAAAAGTCGGACTGGCATACACACGCAATACTTTCTTATCATGTTCCAGCTCAAAACGTTCCAGTTTACATTTGCCGATATGCGCATAGGAAGTCTCATAATTGGCAAAGAAATCTTTCAGACGCTGCTCCGTGGTCTGTTCCAGACTTTGTCCAAACGCAGTCCCTGCCACGCAAAGACAGCTCAGCAAAAAAATAGCAATCTTTTTCATATTCATTCCATAGAACCTGCACAAAGGTAACAAAATCTCACAGATTCTTTTCATCCTTACCCCACGAAAAAAGCCGTCCAGCGTCTTCCGACACCGAACGGCTTTCCCATTCTCTTTACAGACAATAATTAGTTGTTTTCCGGACGAAGTTTACGTACGGTCACAGCAGTCTGCCACATTTCGCTTTCACGCAATGCTTTCAATTCCGCATTCAGTTTTTCACGATAATCCGGCTGAGAGTTGCTGTCGATAGAAATCTGAGCTTCATGACCGCATTTTACACTTTGATACAATTTCTGCATCACCGGTTTGATGGCATCGTGGAACGGGCCCATCCAGTCGAGGGCACCACGCTGTGCAGTAGTAGAGCAGTTTGCATACATCCAGTCCATACCGTTCTTAGCGAACAACGGCATCAGTGACTGAGTCAGTTCTTCTACGGTTTCGTTGAATGCTTCCGACGGAGTATGTCCGTTTTCACGGAGTACTTCATACTGTGCCAGCAGCAATCCCTGGATAGCTCCCATCAAAGAGCCACGTTCACCGGTCAAGTCAGAAGTAGCTTCACGCTGGAATGTAGTTTCGAACAGGTAACCTGAACCGATACCGATACCCAATGCGATGGTACGGTCGTATGCCTTACCAGTAGCATCCTGGTAGATAGCATAAGAAGAGTTCAAGCCACGTCCTTCCAGGAACATGGTACGTAAAGAAGTACCTGAACCTTTCGGAGCCACCATGATGACATCGATGTCTTTAGGAGGAACTACGCCCGTACGGTCATTCCAAGTGATGGCAAAACCATGAGAGAAATACAAAGCCTTTCCTGCAGTCAGGCAAGGTTTGATAGTCGGCCATACAGAGATGACTGCTGCATCTGACAACAGACACATGATGATAGTGGCTCTCTTGCAGGCTTCTTCAATGCTGAACAAAGTTTCTCCCGGAACCCATCCATCAGCGATTGCTTTTTCAAAAGTCTTGCCCTGACGCTGTCCGACAATGACGTTAAAACCGTTATCGCGCAAGTTCAATGACTGTCCCGGTCCCTGTACACCGTAACCGATTACAGCAATGGTTTCATCTTTCAATACTTCACGTGCTTTTTCCAATGGAAATTCTTCGCGGGTGATTACATTTTCAATCACACCGCCAAAATTCATTTTTGCCATAGTTTTTACAATCTTTTTACGCAGCCTTTCGGCTGCAAGTTGATATACTAGTTTAATCTCTAAAAATCACTTTACTTCGAACGACTACTTCCGTGCCGTTCTTTTTCACTTCCACATCATATTCATTTTCTCCGGTCTGCTCCTGGAAGAAGCTCAACGTGTCACCGTAATAGCTTTCGGCCACATAGGCCATCTCAAACCGTCGAATTTGTTTCTGACGGAACATTTCCATAGGGAACAAATCCAAGATATGCTCGATGTACTTGATGCTGTTCACATGTCCGTTCAGGTCAATATCGCTGTACTTCACCCGATACTCTCCCATCGGTTGCGGATGCGTCACCTTGATGCGTCCCGGCTTGTCAATCGGACAGTCTTTCTGACATACATAGTCCACAATCGAGCCTCCGTGCAACGTCAGTAAATCGGCCGGCTTACGAGTCTCCATGCTGATCATCGCCCAAATGGAACGGGCATATCCGATAGGCTTCCCGTCCTTGTCCAGAATAGCAAAGTTACGGTCTGTAAAAAGACGGTACACATTCTCCACCCATGTCTGGATTGTAAAGTCTTCGTACGCACGCGGCATGTCTTCCAACTCAATCGCCAGACGGGACAGCACCCACGTGTAATGATTCTCATTCAGCGTGGCAATACCGAATCCTCTGTCAGCCGCATGAAACCCGGCGCAGTTCAGCAAGTGATTGCCCAACACGCCCATCGTCAGCCGTTCCATGAAATCCACATGAAACGGTTCGGCCACAAACCGATAAGTACCAACTTTACTTTCTTCTGTCATAGATTCAATTCTTTGGGTTCCGATATCTTTCTTCACGATGTGCCAGATATTCGTTTACCCGTTCGAAACAGCTGGTTGAAACAGCAATACGTCCGGAACGTACAAACTGAAGCACACAATTCAGCTGTTTCAGTTCCTGATAAAGCGAAGTGATGTCCGTACTCATTCCCACCATCTCCACGATAGAAAAAGTCGGATTGACTTCCACAATATGCGCACTGTAACGGCGAATTACCTTGGAAGCTTCCGGATTCGACTGGAATTCAAGAGTGGACACCTTATACATCGCCACTTCACGCTGGAAGATTTCCTTGTCCGTGAAATAATGTGCCTGAATCACATCCATTTTCTTTTCTATCTGTGTCACCACTTTGCCAATCACATCCGGAGTGGTCCAGCAAGTGATGGTATATTTATGTACTCCCTTGATGGAAGAAGCCGACACATTCAAGCTCTCGATGTTGATCTGGCGACGGGTAAACACCGCGGTAATCTGGTTCAATATACCGGCAATATTTTCTGAATGAACAATGATTGTATATAATGTTTTATTATCCATATTCTTCCTCCTTCTCCTCTCAACATTCCATTAACATATAGTTGACCGAACTTCCCGGAGGTGTCATCGGCAACACATTTCCTTCTTCTATCACACACACCTCCAACAGGAAAGGGCCGTCGGTCGACAGCATTTCCTGAATACCGTCATTCAGTTCCTCACGACTCATCACTCTGCGTGAGGCGATTCCATAAGCCGATGCAATCTGCATGTAATCAGGATTCATCATCGGTGTGAAAGAATAGCGGCGGTTGAAGAACATGGCCTGCCACTGACGCACATTGCCCAAGTAATTATTGTTCAGCAGGATAATCTTGACCGGCGATTTCTGTTCCATAATCGTACCCAGTTCCTGCATGGTCATCTGCAAGCCTCCATCTCCCATAAAGGCACATACGGTACGGTCGGGACGGCCAAATGTGGCTCCAATGGCTGCCGGCAGACAGAATCCCATGGTTCCCATACCACCGGAAGTGACAATACTACGAGGTTTGGAAAACTTGAAGTAACGGCAAGCCATCATCTGATTCTGACCGACATCAGTCACCAAAATGGCTTCGTTGTGAGTGGCCTCACTGACCAGATTCACTACCTCACCCATATTGATAGGCCCTTCCTTCGAGAACACTTCCTTTTCAATTACCTGTGTGTATTCTTTCTCTTCATACGGTTTGAAACTGGCAATCCATTCTTCGTGCTTCTGCGGCTGAATCAGTTCGGTAAGCAGTGAAAGCGTCCGTTTGCAGTTTCCTAAAATAGGTACATCCACCGGCACGTTCTTTCCGATTTCCGACGGATCCACATCCAGATGGATTATCTTGGCCTGTTTGGCATACGTATCCAATTTACCGGTCACACGGTCATCAAACCGCATACCCACTGCAATCAATACATCACATTCGTTGGTCTTCACATTCGGCCCCAGGTTTCCATGCATACCCAGCATACCTTTGTTCAAATGATGATTGCTTGGCAATGCTGACAACCCCAACAACGTACACCCGCAAGGAATATCCGCTTTTTCCACGAATTCCTTCAATTCCTGCTGGGCATTTCCCAATTCTACGCCCTGTCCTACCAGTACCAACGGACGTTTGGCCCCATTAATCAAGGCTACAGCCTCAGCCACAGCTTTTGAATCGGTTTCCGGATCCGGATCGTAACTGCGAATGAAATCCAAGTCTACCGGTTCATAATCCGTCATTTCTGTCTGTGCATTCTTGGCGAAGTCCAGTACCACCGGTCCCGGCCGACCGCTCCGAGCGATATAAAACGCACGGGCAACCGCCCAAGCCACATCCTCCGCACGGCGAATCTGATAACTCCATTTGGAAATAGGCTGTGTAATACCTACCAAATCGACTTCCTGAAACGCATCTGTACCCAGCAGGGAAGCCCCTACCTGACCGGCAATCACCACAATCGGCGTACTGTCAATCATGGCATCAGCGATACCGGTAATGGTATTGGTCGCTCCCGGCCCACTTGTTACCAAACAAACTCCCACTTCTCCCGATACACGGGCAAAACCCTGAGCCGCATGCGCAGCTCCTTGTTCATGACGAACCAAAATGTGGTTCAATCTGTCACGATGGTCATACAACGCATCGAACACCGGCATGATGGCTCCTCCTGGATAGCCGAAGAGTGTTTTTACCCCTTCGTGCTCCAATGAACGCATCAATGCTTCTGAACCTGATATCTTTTCTTTACTCATAAGCTTCTCCTTATTCTAAAATTCTCACTCCACCTTTATCAGCTGAACTCACCATGCTGGCGTACGCCTTCAATGCCTTTGACACCTTACGGTCGCGGGTTACCAGCGTCATCGGACGCTTAGCCAGTTCCTCGTCAGACAATTTCACATTGATGGAACGATTCGGGATATCTATTTCGATGATGTCTCCATCCACAATCTTACCGATGTTACCTCCAGCCGCAGCTTCCGGAGAAATATGCCCGATACTCAAACCGGAAGTTCCTCCACTGAAACGACCGTCGGTAATCAGTGCACACTCTTTACCCAAATGCTTGGATTTAATATAAGAAGTAGGATACAGCATCTCCTGCATACCCGGTCCTCCCTTCGGACCTTCGTGAGTAATAACTACCACGTCGCCACTGACTACTTTTCCACCTAGGATACCTTCACAAGCAGCTTCCTGTGAATCGAACACCTTGGCCGGACCTGAGAACTTCCAGATACTTTCATCCACTCCAGCAGTTTTCACTACGCAACCGTCTTGAGCGATGTTCCCTTTCAATACAGCCAGTCCACCATCCTTGCTGTACGCATGCTGCAAGTCACGGATACATCCGTTAGCCCGGTCAGTATCCAATTCCTTGTAAGTAGCATTCTGTGCACCCAACTGGATACAGAACTTACCGCCCGGCGCACTCGAATAAATACGCTGTGCATCTGCATCTACCTCCAAACGACAGATATTATATTTGGTAATAGCTTCTGCCAGTGTGGAACCGTCCACCCGGTGTACCGTAGTATCCAACAGTCCCCCTTTGGCCAACTCACCCAAAATATTCAAGATACCTCCTGCGCGGTTCACATCCTGAATGTGATATTTCTGTGTATTGGGAGCTACCTTACAAAGACAAGGCACGCGACGTGATAACATGTCGATGTCATCCATCTTGAAGTCAACTTCCGCCTCATGAGCTACAGCCAACAAGTGAAGCACCGTATTGGTAGAACCACCCATGGCGATGTCGAGGGCCATGGCATTCAAAAAAGCCTCGCGAGTGGCGATACTGCGCGGCAACACGCTGTCATCTCCCTCTTCATAATATTTATACGCATTTTTCACAATCAGTGCTGCCGCATCCTTAAACAACTGCTTACGATTGACGTGAGTGGCCAGAATCGTACCGTTACCCGGCAAAGCCAATCCAATTGCTTCATTCAAACAGTTCATTGAGTTCGCGGTAAACATACCTGAGCAGCTGCCGCAACCCGGACACGCATGACGTTCAATTTCTGCCACATCTTCATCGCTCACGGTAGTATCGGCCGATTTGATCATGGCATCAATCAAATCCAGATGCTGTCCGCCCCACTCTCCAGCTTCCATCGGTCCACCTGATACGAACACCGTAGGGATATTCAATCGCATGGAAGCCATCAACATTCCCGGCGTAATCTTATCACAATTGGAAATACACACCATGGCATCTGCCTTATGTGCATTCACCATATATTCTATGCTATCGGCGATGATGTCGCGCGAAGGCAAAGAATACAGCATCCCGTCATGCCCCATCGCGATTCCGTCGTCGATGGCAATGGTGTTGAACTCAGCCGCAAAGCATCCCAGTTTTTCAATCTCAGCCTTCACCTGCTGACCAATTTCATGTAAGTGCGTATGACCAGGTACAAACTGCGTAAAAGAGTTCACTATTGCGATGATCGGTTTTCCCATCATCTCCTTTTTCATTCCATTGGCCACCCACAGGGCTCTGGCACCTGCCATGCGGCGGCCTTCGGTACTCATCGAACTACGTAACTGATGTTTCATTTTCGTCTTTCTTTTCAATTAAAAAGCCTCTCTCAACGTTTGGTGAGAAAGGCTTTCAAAAATATCATTATCATATAACTACATGCACGAACCTTTCTCACCTCTTGGTGCCACGACCACGACGCGAATAATATGCAGGACTGCCAAGTTTACCAATGTGTGCAATGTAATCATATTTATTATTCTGTTTTTAGTTTACAGCTGCAAAGGTAAAGGCTTTTTTGTAACATGCAAATAAAATGACACTTTTTTTTCAAATAAATTATCATTCGTAAGAAACAACGCTCTTTTATTATCAGTTTATCATTTACCAAAGTGGACAGCTTACATCATACTGACCTTCCATCTATTAAAAGTGTAATTAATTCCACTCTTTCTTTTAATACAGCCCGTATCCTACCCTAGAATTATTTTATTTAAAAACAAACCCCCATATTCCTTATTTTATTTTATTTATACAGAATAATTATTATTCTTTTTTATAATCCGAACGTTTTTTAGAAAAAACATTTGGATATTGATGTTTTTTTGTATATTTGCCCTCGTTAAAAATTCAACTAAAAAACAACTAAAACTATGAAACCTTTTGGAAAAATGATTCTCGGTGCTTGCACTGTATTAACCTTAGTCTGCACACCTGCCCAATTACTTGCTCAAAGTCTCTCACCCTCCACTCAATGGGAATGGAATAAAGGTACTATCGTAATAAAATCTCCAGAACGCCCAGTTGGACAACAGCCCGTACTAGGGCTCACCGTTCCCAAAATGAATGTGGTACGTGTAGGATTTGTAGGATTAGGAATGCGTGGTCCTGGAGCCGTAGAACGTTTTACCCATATTGCGGGTACAAAAATTGTAGCTTTATGTGATTACGAAAAAGAACGTGCAGAAAGATGTCAGAACTATTTACAGAAAGCCTGCCTGCCTGAAGCAGCCATCTACTCAGGTGCAGAAGGTTATAAAGCACTTTGCGAACGGGAAGACATCGATTTGGTGTATATTGCAGCCGACTGGGACCATCACTTTCCTATTGCAAAATATGCTATGGAACATGGAAAGAACGTAGCCATCGAAGTTCCATCAGCCATGAACTTGGAACAATGCTGGGAACTCATCAACTTGTCAGAAACTACCCGCAAGCACTGCATGATTTTGGAAAACTGCTGCTATGACTGGTTTGAAATGAACACTTTGAACATGGCTCAGCAAGGCGTATTTGGTGAAGTAATCCGCGCACAAGGAGCTTACATCCACAACTTGGATGATTTCTGGCCTTACTATTGGAAAAACGGAAAAGAAGATAAATTGGGCTGGCGCCTGCGTTACAACAAAGAAAACCGCGGCGACGTATATGCTACTCACGGCCTTGGCCCTGTAGCTCAGGCACTCGACATTCATCGTGGTGACCGCATGACTACCTTGGTAGCCATGGATACTAAATCTGTACACGGTAAAGCATTGGTAGAAAAGGCAACAGGTGCACCTTGCAAAGAATTCCGCAACGGTGACCACACTACTACACTTATCCGCACTGCTAACGGAAAAGTCATTGAAATCCAACACGATGTCATGAACCCACAACCTTATAACCGCTTGTATCAGCTGACTGGAACAAAAGGTTTCGCTAATAAATATCCGATTGAAGGCTATGCTGTAGATGCAGCTCAGATGAAAGCTTCCGGCGTGCAACCAAAAGTAGACAACTTAAGTTCTCACTCTTTCCTTCCTGAAAAAGAAATGCAGGCATTGGTCGACAAATACCAGCACCCGATTCTGAAGAAATACGGTGAAATGGCTAAAGAAGTAGGAGGACACGGAGGTATGGACTTCATTATGGATAGCCGCATGGTATACTGTCTGCAAAATGGATTGCCATTGGATATGGATGTATACGACTTGGCTGAATGGTGTTCATTAGCAGAACTGGGAGCCATTTCTATGGACAATGGTTGTGCAGCCGTAGCATTCCCTGATTTTACCCGTGGACACTGGAATGACATAAAAGGATTCCATCACGCATTTGCCACTCCTGAAGATGAAGCCGCAACTGAACTTACCGCTGAAACTGCCACTCTCACACTTAAAGCTCAAGGCATGAAAGAATGGCTATCCAAATCAAAGAAAGCCAATTTGAAAAATGAAGAAATAGAAGCACGTATCAAACAGCTTTCTGCACAATTGGAAAAAACGCAGAAAAAAGCCAACGGCACAGAAAGCAAGGAACTGAAGGAAGCAGTAAAACAAGCTGAAAAGATGTTGAAACAAGCTGAAAAGATGCTTAAAAAATAATCTGAGGTATTAGTCTTCCATACATTTCACAAAGCCAGGTATTTTTAGCCCTGGCTTTGTTTTTTTCAGCCTTTTGTAATCCTTAAAAAAACTTTCAAAAAGAAAATATCTCATCTAAGAGGCCTTCATCATTATATATAAAAAATAAGTTTAGCAAGCGTTTAAGCTACAAATTATTTCAAATACAAACAAGAATAATATAATCAGACAACAATATAAAGAATTAATACTAAAATTTTTCCATATATATTACCATATTATATGATTTTTTCTATAAATTTGCCGTATACATAATAATAAATATATATGACTAATTTCAATTTAATTAAATACTATGAAACATTAGTGTCCAATAAAAATGGACGAGTTAAAAAATTAATCAA